>WNGK01005056.1_pt1 | contig 14020 bp, 11 predicted proteins | sample 5400601 | NCBI WGS metagenome assembly WNGK01 (sample SAMN13153376, study PRJNA577476) | soil metagenome | isolation source: 60 cm soil or saprolite under Garry oak tree replicate 1 | place: USA:California | collected 2016-06-15 | reverse complement strand
TGTTCGGCGCGTGGGCGGAGGGCAGGTCGGTGCCGAATGGCTTCTCGATGATGACGAGCCGCCCAGTCGAGGCGCCCATCGCCCGCTCGGCCTCCTCGATGGCCGCGGCCATCGAGGCGGCGTCGGCGGGTTCCGCGCTGGCGAACGAGAGCGTCTGCTGGAATGCTTGCCAGGCCGCTCCTATGTGCTTGCTGATCCCGAATTCGGCGATCGCCTGGCGGGCAAGGTCGCGGAACTGCTCGTCGGTCAGGTCTCTGCGGGACGACCGGTGATCTAGTACCTGTCCGGCATCAGGCCGGCCGCCGCCAGGTGGAATAGTCCCGGCAGCAGCTTGCGCCTGGCCAGATCGCCGGTCGCTCCGAACAAGACGATGACGTGGTTTTCCGGGCGCGCCGGTCCCCGACCCTGCGGTGCCGGGAAGATGCCGGGGTCATTGCAGCGTGTTTCGGGGCAGGCGCCGCGCGGACGCCGCTGTCGGCTGCGGTGGCGACGATGGTCTTGGACATGGCTGATGCGCCTTTCAGGGTCGCGGTGGACGAGGCCTCGGTTCGCGCGCGATGTCGCGTGCCATTGCCGCGGTTCGTTTCCGGCTTTACCGGGGTCGAGCCGGCGTACCGAGATCAGGCACAACCCGAGGTCGCGGATCTTGGTCAGCACTCCGTGCAGTGCGGGCTGGTCCGGGAGCAGGCCAACGATGACCGTCTGAATGCCGTCGCTGCTGACCTGGAGGCCGCCGAACCAGTCCGCCCACCGGTCGTCGAGGACGCTGTCGACGCGGATCTCGTAGCGGCCCACCTCGGGCCGTTCACGCCTGTTCGCCTACGCGCCCGGCCGCCAGCGCCCGGCCAATGCCGCGCCGCAGCTGAGGGGCGGCGGGGCAGGCCAGGCCAGGTGGTGCGCATGGCGCCCGCCGCAGGGATCTGCCACGTTCTTGCCGTGAACGGGTCGCGTGCGATCACGCATCGACGACCTCCGCGTATCCGACCGCGATGCCCTTTTGCGTGGCGAGAATGCGGCCCTGGGTTCCTGGATGCCGGGCGCGCCGGCAACGCCGGCTGCACGGTGGCGAGTGAGTCCCAGCGCCACACGCTGGTCCACCTCGGGTCGCCGGCCTTCGCCAGCTGCATGTCGGGAAAGGCATCCTCGACCGCGGCGGCCAGGGCGGCGTGACTGGTGAGCATTTCCCCGTGCCGGCCGGGCCGGCCCTGAAGCGGCCAAGCCTGAGAATTGGCCATTGCTATCCCTCCTGCCGGTGCATGTCTGGTTCACCCGCACGCTACGAACGCCCTCCAGGGGTGGCCGTCACCCGAAGGTGCCCATGCGGGTGGAAGCTTCTGAAGGGGCGCCGAGCACGACGGTGCCGCCCAGGGACGCGCCATGCTCTGGCCCGCGAGGGCGGGCACTCCCCCCGGAGCGGGGGCTTCTGCGGCGGTGATCACCGCATCCGCACCGTCGGTTAGGCCAGGCCGCTGGTGGCCCGCGGCCATATCTGGCCGGGTGCGATCGCGCAGAAGGCCGGCAAAGGGGCACAGGCGGCCCGCGATGGCCGCGTCGGGGTGGCGGCCGCACGGGGCCGGCCGCGCGCGGCTTTCAGGCCGGCGGTTAGAATGTCTGGACATGGCAGCGATGCTGGTCACCGCTGGATGCGCTGAGTGGTGGGTCGCCGATGGCTGAGCCGCCTGCGGTGGCCTCGGCCGGGGTTGCCGAGTCCGAGCGGGATGTGCTGCTGGCCACCAAGCTGCATGTGCCTGGCGCGCGGCCGGGGTTCGTGGCGCGGCCGCGGCTGGTGGGGGCGCTCGGCGAGGGGCTGACCCGGGGGCTGGTCCTGGTGTGCGCCGCGGCCGGGTTCGGCAAGACGGCGCTGCTGGCCGACTGGGTCCGGTCTGGCGATCGGCCGGTGGCGTGGCTGTCGCTGGACGCGGGCGACAACGACCCGGTGCGGTTCTGGCGGCATGTGCTCGCCGCGCTGGACCGGGCGCGGCCGGGGATCGGCGAGCGGGTCCCCGCGCTGCTCGGCCCGCCGCCGTCCTCGTTTGAGGGGCTGGTGACGGCCCTGATCAACGAGCTGGCCGCCCAGCCTGGCGAGGACGAGATAGTGCTGGTCCTCGACGACTATCATCTGGTCGACGCCCAGCAGGTGCACGCCTCGCTGGCGTTCCTGCTCGAGCACCTGCCGCCGGGACTGCGCCTGGTGGTGGCCAGCCGGTCCGACCCGCCGCTGCCGCTGGCGCGGCCGCGGGCCGGCGGGCAGCTGGCGGAGTTGCGCGCCGGCGAGCTGCGGTTCACCGCGGAGGAGGCGGCGGTGCTGCTGCGGGAAGGGACCGGGGCCGACCTGCCCGGCGCCGCGGTGGCGGCGCTGGCGGCCCGCACCGAGGGGTGGGCAGCAGGCCTGCAGCTGGCCGCCCTGTCCCTGCGCGGGCAGGCAGATCCCGCCGGGTTCGTGGCGGCGTTCAGCGGCAGCCACCGGTACGTCCTGGACTACCTGGCCGGGGAGGTGCTCGACCGCCAGCCGGAGGAGGTGCGCGCCTTCCTGCTGCAAACCTCGGTGCTGGAGCGGCTGTCCGGCGGGCTGTGTGATGCGGTCACCGGCCGGGCCGGCGGCCAGGTGATGCTGGAGCAGGTGGAGCGGGCGAACCTGTTCCTGGTGCCGCTGGACGAGGTCCGCGGCTGGTGGCGCTACCACCACCTGTTCGCCGACCTGCTCCGGGCCCGCCTGCAGCAGCAACATCCCGATCGGCTCGCGGCACTGCACCGCAACGCGGCCGCCTGGTCAGCAGAACACGGGCTGGCCGGCGACGCCGTGCGCCACGCGGTCGCCGCGGGGGAGATGACCTGGGCGGCCCGGCTGATCGAGCAGCATTTTGACGCGGTCTACATCCTGCGCAGCGAGGGGGCGACGGTGCAGCGGTGGCTTGCGGCGCTGCCCGCTGAGCTGGTCCAGTCCCGGCCTCGGCTGTTGCTGGCGCAGGCGTTACTGGCAGCCACCAGCGGCCGCGCAGAGGCGGTGGAGCCGCCGCTGGAGGCGGCCGAGCGCGCGCTGGCAGGCGCTCCGCGTGCGGTCGATGAGCCGTTCGAGCCATCGGCCGGCCGGGCCGTCAGCATGCTGGTGAATGTCCCCGCGCTGATCGCGCTCCATCGCAGCTATCTCGCTCAGTTCCGCGGTGACGCCGAGGCCACCGCTGCGTTCGCTTCGCAGGCCCTGGCCGAGCTCGGTGAGGGTGAGCGGCTGCTGAGCTCTACCGTCCAGGGTTTTCTGGCCGCGGCTGAATGGCTCCGCGGCCGGCTCGCGGAGGCCGAGCGGGCGTTCGTGTCCAGCATCGCCGGGTGGCGGGAGGCCGGCCAGCCCTCCTGGACCTCATGGGGCGTCTACCAGCTCGGCCAGGTCCAGCGCGCCCAGGGCCGGCTGGACGCGGCCGTCCGGACCTATCGGCAGACACTGGACATCGCTACAGTGTCCGGCCCGCCGCCCGCGCCACCCGCTGGCCCCGCGTACGTGGGCCTGGGCGAGGTGGCCTACCAGCGGGACGAGCTCGACGCTGCCCTAGAGCAGGTCACCGAGGGCATCGCGCTATGCCGGCAGTTCCTCTACCCCGCGCCGTTGGCCGCTGGCCTGGTGACCCTGGCGTGGATCCGGCAGGCCCAGGGTGATCCGGGCGGGGCCCTGGAGGCGATGGACGAGGCCGGGCGGGCCGCCCTGGGCCCGGGCGTGACCGGCCTGCTCGACCCCGTCCCCCCGCAGCGGGCGCGGCTGCTGCTGGCCCAGGGCGACGTTGCCGCGGCCGCCAGCTGGACGAGGGAACGCGGCCTCGATGCGGACGACGAGCCGGGCTACCCCCGGGAACCGGAGTATCTGGTGCTGGCCCGGGTGCTGCTCGCGCAAGACCGTCCCGGCCCGGCACTCGGGCTGCTGGAGCGGCTGCACGCGGCAGCGGCTGCCCAGGGCCGGGCGGGCAGCATCATCGAGATCCAGGCGCTGCAGGCGCTGGCCCTGGCAGTCCGCGGCTACGAGGACGCCGCGGTGGACGCCCTGGCCGGGGCGCTCACGCTGGCCTGCCCGCAGGGCTATGTCCGGGTCTTCGCCGATGAGGGCGCGCCGATGAGCGCACTGCTGGCCCGGCTGGTCGCGGCCCAGAAGGTAGGCAAGGCCGCCGCCCGCGGCGTGCCGTTCGGCTGCCTGGCCAAGGTGCTGCGGGCCTTCGGCGAAAAGGAAGCCGCGCCGGGCGCCGGGCGAAACCGCGCCGCGGCGGTGCCGGGCCTGGTCGAGCAGCTAACCGCCCGCGAGCGGGAAGTCCTGGTGCTGCTGGCCTCGGGCTCGCCGAACCCGCGCATCGCCGAAGAGCTCGTGGTCACCCTCGACACGGTGAAAAAGCACGTCAGCCACCTGCTGGACAAGCTCGGCGCGGCCAACCGCACCGAGGCTGTCACCCGGGCCCGCCAGCTCGGCCTGATCGGCTAGCCGCTTCTGAGCCGACCCCCGGCGGCACGGCAGTGCCGCCGGGGCAGCGGGCCGGCTGCGGAAGATTCCACCAGCGTGTGCACTTCCGGGTGACGCCCCTCGCAGGCTTCCGCCCGTAGCGTCCCTCGCAGAACACCTGGCCGAGGCGAACCACACCGGCGTGTCCGGCCCGCACTACCACCTGAGAAGAAAAAGGGAGATCGTCATCATGGTGAGCATCGCAGACAGGGCAGTTTGGTGACCGGGGCCAATCGCGGCATCGGACAGGCGCTGGTCGAGGAAGCCCTGAGGAGAGGCGCGAAGCGGGTTTACGCCGGCACGCGCCAGCCCTTGGCCCACCCGGATGGGCGCGTCACGCCCCTGCCCCTGGACGTGACCAGCGCGGCGCAGACCCAGGCAGCTGCCGATCAAGTCGGATCTCTCGACATCCTCATCAACAACGCCGGCATCGCGCTTTACGACGACCTGAGCGACCGTTCCGCGCTCGAACGCCACCTCGCCGTCAACCTCTTCGGCACCTACAGCGTGACCCAGGCCTTCCTGCCGCTGCTGACCCGTTCCCGGGGAGCCATCGTCAACATTCTGTCGGTGAACGCCTTCGCCCCCTTGCCGCTCATTCCGTCCTACTCGATCTCCAAGGCGGCCGCGTTCAACCTGACGCAGTCGCTGCGCACCCTTCTGGCCGGGCGGGGCGTGCGGGTTCATGCCGTCCTGACCGGCTTCGTGGACACCGAGATGTCCCGGGGCATCGACATGCCGAAGGCCTCTGCGGAGTCCGTCGCGGGAGCTGTCTTCGACGGAGTGGAGAAAGACGAGGAGGACATCTTCCCCGATCCCATGTCCGAGTCCATGGCTGAGAGCTGGCGCAGCGGTGCGGCCAAGGCGCTCGAGCGCCAGTACGCGGCCATCGCGGAACAGTATGCGGCCGTCGCAGAAGCCGAGGCCGTCACGTCATAAGCGCGGGGAGGGACACGGTGCGCGCGATGCCGGCTTCTCGCTCCGGTGCCACGAGCGATAGGACAGCCGCGACCGCAGCCGCGCTGGCGGCGACGCTGGGGCTCGCCGCCGCATCCTGGGTCGTCGCGGTCTGGCAGATGGCCGGGATGGACATGGGCGTAGCGACCCGGCTCGGTTCGTTCGCGTTCTTCGTCGCCGTGTGGGTGTCGATGATGGCGGCGATGATGCTGCCGGGCGTGGTTCCGGCCGTAGTGAGACGCGTTCAGGCCAGCGGTCGGGTGCGCGCCGTGCCGCTGTTCATCGGGGGCTACCTTGCCGTCTGGGCACTCGTGGGCGCCGCGGTGTACGCGGTGTACCGGCCGCACGGGTCTGCCGCCGCCGCCGCGGTCGTGATCGCGGCCGGCGTCTACGAGTTCACGCCGCTCAAGCGGCACTTCCGTCGGCGCTGCCGCGAGAGCGTCCGCTCTGGATTCGAGTTCGGGCTCTGCTGCGTCGGCTCGAGCATCGGGCTGATGCTGATGCTGGTGGTGCTGGGCGTCATGAGCGCCACCTGGATGTCGGTGATCGCCGTCCTCGTCCTCGCCCAGAAGGTCCTGCCCGCGAAAGCCGCCGTCGATGTGCCGCTGGCGCTGGCGATCACCGGGCTCGGCATCCTGGCCCTCACCGCGCCCTCGCTGGTTCCCGGGCTCACCCCGCCGATGTGAGACCTCAACCGGCGGCGCGGGCCACGCCCAGCCGTAAAAAGAACCGCCGTTCCGTTCCGGCCGGCGGCGGTGCCTGAACGAACAGGAACCACAACAAGAAACATGAAGGAGACCAACAATGACCGATCACAAGACCGGAACACGGGAAGAGTGGCTGGCTGCCCGCAACAAGCTGCTGGCGAAAGAGAAGGATCTCACCGGGATGAGCGATGAGCTCGCCCGGCAGCGGCAGGAGCTTCCGTGGGTGCCGGTCGAGAAGCAGTACACGCTCCAGACCGCGGGCGGGCCCACGACCCTGGCGGAGCTGTTTGACGGCCGCTCGCAGCTGGTGGTCTACCACTTCATGTTCGGCCCTGACTACGAGGCCGGATGTCCCGCCTGCTCGTCGACCGCCGACAGCTTCAACGGCGTACTCGCCCACCTCAAGGCCCGCGACGTGACGATGATCTGCGTCTCGCGCGCGCCGATCGAGAAGCTGCTCGCCTACCGCGAGCGCATGGGCTGGAGCTTCAACTGGGCCTCCAGCCACGAAAGCGACTTCAACTTCGACTTCGGCGTATCGGCCGGGGAGGGGATGACGCACGACCCAGCCGCGCCGCGGCTCGAAGCGAACGAGCTCGCACTTCTGAAGCTGCTGAACGAGCAGCCGGCCGTCCGTGAGAACCTGCCGCGGATCGCAATCCAGAACGCGAGCTCGACCGGGACGGACGTCGACGGCTATTTCTCCGAGGGACACGGCGTCAGCACGTTCGCGCGCGAGGGCGACACCGTCTACCACTGCTACTCCAGCTACGCCCGCGGTACGGAGTTCCTGATGGGCTACTACGCGATCCTTGACCGCGCTCCGAAGGGCCGCGACGAGGGCGATGCAGCCCAGGTCTGGATCCGCCGCCACGACGAGTATGGCAGCCACTGACGCCTGCCGAACCAGGCGCCGCCGGGCCGCCGCTGCGGTGGCCGGCCCGAGCGGGCCGTCGTTGTCCCCGCGCGGCCGGGCCACGTGCCGGGAACCGGTCAGGCGAACTGGCCGTCGGCCACGCCGGCGACGCTGAATAGTGCAAGCCAGGAGGAGATCATGGCGAACTCGGCCCAACGCGGGGCCGGCGACTCTAACACCGAGATCATTGAGGAGTTCCGGGCGAACCAGGGACGCGTCGGCGGGTTCTTGGCGGGCACCCCGATGATTCTCATCCACCACATCGGCGCCAGGTCCGGGATCGAGCGCGTCACGCCGCTGGCCTTCAACCCCCAGCCAGACGGCCGCTTCGCGATCGCCGCCGCCAACGGCGGATCGCCCACCCACCCGGACTGGTACTACAACCTCAAGGCCCACCCCTGTATCACAGTCGAGGTGGGTACCGATACGTTCACGGTAGTGGCGGAGGAGCTGGACGGCAGCGCCCGCGCCGAGCTGTGGCCCAAGCTGGTCGCGCAGTCTCCTGCCGTCGGCGAACACCAGGCCACGACCACGCGGCAGATTCCGGTGTTCATGCTGACCCGCCGGGACTGACCTGCGGCGAGGGCCGCCGGTCTGCCACGCTCGGCAGTCCGCCAGATCATCCATTCGGTACGACTCGAAAGAAACGCCGTCCAGCTTGCTATGGCATACCTAACGGCGGATATAGCGCTGTAGTCGTGGAGAGTGATCGCGATGCCGCGGGCTGGGCCGCCGCCTAGCTCGGTTAGGAGCCAGGCCGTAGGGTATCCAGGGTTGGCTTTGTCCTGTCCCGGACATGTAAACCAGCGCTTGCGCCGGACCGTGAATATGATCGCCGAAGGAGATAGACCGTATGACCGGCAACGATCCGACCAGGTCAACATCTTCTGAGGAGGAACCGTCCTTCCGCCCCGGCAAGAGCCTCCCCAGCAGAACGAGGATCCCGGGTACCTCACGGAAACAGGCCAGGCGGTCGGCGAGGACGGCTCGGTCGCTCCGATCATCGGCGGGCTTCCCGCCGTCGAGGGGTCAGCCTGGGATATTGGCGCCCCGCTAGACGAGCGCGGCGCGGGCCTGGCTGAGGAACTGGGCAGCTCACCAGGCCAGCCCAGTCGCGAGGACAGACGTAGCAGCTGAATCGCGGCCGGCGGCGGATAGATCCAGGCATGACAGCGCCCCCGGAGCGTGTGCTCGCGAGGGCGTGCCGTAGCCGGTGCGCAGGTCGCCTCACGGCGAAAGGCGCATCATGGCTCCAGCCGGACGGTATTCCATGAAGGCAGTGGTCAGGCCCGGGGGACACAAACGCACCGACCGGGGTAGAACGCGAGTCCGGCCAGTGCTATTCCAGCCGCGGGAGCCGTCATCGGCTGGATGCCAGCTTCAGGCCTCGGCCATAGTCGCGGTCAGATGAGATGACGCTAGGCGCGCTCAGCACGGCGCCACCGGACATGCCCTTCGCGCCTCCCGGCCACACCAGCCGTTTACCGCCGGGCAGGACGGACGGCGACTTCCGGTGGATCCGGCACGGCGCTCATCGCGGTCGGGCGTGACCGAGTCTGGCACCAGGGCTGGGCCGATGCCGGAACAGCTGGCCCCGGTCTTCTGCCGTTACCCGCACCGGCACGATCAGGAACTACCCCTGAATCCGCTCGCCGAGGACAGCCACCATCACGCGGCGTAATCCGATCTAAACCAACGCGTCGATAGATCGCCGACTCGGCGTGGCGGGTAGTTGTGTCGGCCGCGTGCCCGACGGCGCGCAGATCGGCCTTGTTATGCCGTCAGCATGGCCGGAGGGCTGCAGACCTGATGGCCCCGTGGTCCTCACCCGCCGAACCATGGCTTCCATGCCGCCGGCGGTGGTCAAGATGCGCTCGGCAACGCGGCGATCCATTTGCCGGACATGGCCAGGCGCCTATTCCCGGCTGCTGCTGGACCCACAGGGTCGAGTGGTCGCGCGTCGCGGGATTCGAGGTGCCGCCGCCGTACCGGACCCTGCTCAAGTCCGGCATCCGGGTCCGTCTTCACGGCGGGCGGGTGCTCTCGGCGAACGCCTGCGCCTACGGCGGGATCGATGAGTTTGCTTTTGTAAAAAACCGCCGGGCGAGGGTCATCGAGGAGCTGTAGAAGCTGCAGCGTGAGCGGGCAGCATCGGCCTCGTTCGGTCCCTCCTCCTGACCGCCCCGCCACGGCCTTCATCTCGTCTCCGCCCCTCCTGCCCGTGCCCGCCATCTGCGTGACCGTTGACTCGGCAACAACAGCCTGACGGAGGCCTTACATGATGCCTTCGGGGCGTCCCTGGCCGTGGAGGCGGAGGGCCTGTGACGCGGTTCGGGACCACCCGGGCTGTGGACGGGCTGGATCTGACGGTACCGGCCGGCCTGGTGTACGGGGTATTGGGACTGAACGGGGCCGGGAAGGCGAACTCCGGAAATTAACATTTTCCTTCAGCTTGGCCTATCGGGCTGTGCCACTGCAGATTAGCGGCATCGGGCAGTTGTGGATGGCGCTCTCCGCAGACGACTTGTCACAGAGATCAAGGTGGGGCGGTCATGAGTGGTACTGAGGCGGGGGCGGGATCGGGCGGCCCGCGCGGAGGGCATCGATGACGGCCTTCACGTCGGCCAGGCGGTATTCCTCGCCGTAGACGGCCCCTGGGCGGCGGGGCGCCTCCATCACCGCGCAGCTGGCGGTGCCGCCAAGGTCGACCGGCACGAAGCCGGCGTCCTCAATCAGTACTGCGACGACCTCTTTGGCGGCAGCGTCATCACCGCACAGCCATTGCACTACCCGCTCGTCGCGGCTGCGTCCCGCCGCCTCCGCCTGGAAGGCGGAAGTCAGCGTGTTGAACGACTTGGCATAGCGCGCTCCAGGCATACGCTCGGCGTTGAATTGCGCGGCGGTCTGGCCCCCGGGCGGTAGCGGCGGCCCGCCGAACTGATTGGTGGTGTCGATCACGATCTTGCCGTCCAGCGGCCCGGCCTGTTCCAGCGCCAGCGGTAGTACGCTCCACGGCACCGAGATCATGACGACCTCGCCGAAAGCCACCGCATCCGGCGGGCTGCCAGTACTGGCGGACGATCCGATCTGGGCGGCTAGCTCGTCCAGCGCCGCCCGGTCGCGGCTGAACGACAGCAGTACCTGGTGCCCGGCCCCGGCAAGCTGCCGGGCCAGCCCGCCGCCGATGCGGCCGGCGCCGATGATCCCGATCTTCACTCTGGCTACCTCCTGGGTCTTCCCTACGGTGCTGACTGCATCGGGGCGGCGACCGATGCGATCGCCGGGGCCGGGTCCGATGTGGCCTCGGCGTAGGGCATCTGCCAGGCCACTAGTTCCTGGTGAGGCATGTGGAAGGAGTTGTCGCCGACGACATGCTCGATGATCCGCCCGCCGGCAAGACGTACGACGTGCGTCTCGGTCATCACCCCTGTCTCACCGGTCGGCGGGTTTCCGTAGAACGACGCGGTGTTGTGATAGTGCAGCCGGATCCGCCAGCACGCCCGCGTTCCGTCAGCCGAGTAGAACTCGTCGTGCAACGCGACCCGCAGTCCCGGATTGGCGGTGTGGAACTCCATCGCGAACGCGGTGACCGCCGCGCGCCCGCGAGCTGGCCAGGCCAGCGGCGTGTACAACATGACATTGTCGGCGTAGATATCATTCAGCGCGCTGGTGTCCCGGCGCCCGAACGCGTCCGCGAACCGCCGCGCTAGCGAGGCTCCCGGGCCTGCGACCGGGGCGTCGCCAGGAGCGGCGGAACACAGCTCCGCCGCCGGGTCGCTGACCTCACGCGGGAAGCTCATCCGCCAGTCTGCCAGGAAGAGCCGGGGCAGTTGGAAACCGGAGACGCCGGATATCTGCTCGGCCACCTGGCCACCCTGGAACCGGAACGAATGCGTCTCGGGCATGTCCCCGGACCGGCCGGTGGGGGCATGATCGCGGAACGAACCGGAGTTCTGCCAGTTCAAGTGCACCCGGATGCAGCTCCGGCGGCCATCTGCCGACCCGAACTCGTCGTGCAGCGTGACCCGCAGCCCGGGGAAGGCGCGGTGCAGCTCGCTGAAGTAGTCCCAGATGACATCCCGGCCTCGCAGCGGGCCGGTCAGCGGCGTGCATAGCACCGCGTCCGCTGAGTAGAACTCATCCAGCCTCGTCCGGTCACGCTTGCCGAACGACGCCAGGAAACCCTCGCCTGTCCGGGGACCGCCCACTGCGCACGTCCTCTCACTGCCGTGGCGACTACGATGCTTGATCCACAATGCTTTAATTCAAGCATTTATGCAAGGCGATTCTGAAACTACACTGCCTGCATGAGCGCATCGGACGCCGGCCCCCGTCCCGGCACTACGGAGCAGGAACCCGTGCAGGATTCGGTCGCCCGGCTCCTGGCCGACTGGGCGCGTGAGCGGCCGGACCTGGATTTTTCGCCGGTAGGCGTCATCAACCGGCTGGCGCGGGTGCGGGCGCACATCGACTCCGCCCTGCTGCAGGTATTCCGCGACTTCGGCCTGACCGCGGCCGACTTCCGGGTGATTGTCACGCTGCGTCGCGTCGGCTCGCCGTATGAGCTGCCGCAGGCGCGGCTGATGACGCAGCTCGCACTGACGTCCGGCACGATCAGCCTGCGCGTGGACCGGCTCGCCAAGCGCGGCATCGTCACTCGCGAGGCAGACCCCGACGATAAGCGCGGGCAGCGAGTCCGCCTCACCGCCGAGGGACTGCGGCTGTTCGACAAGGTTGCCCCGCTCCACCTGGCCAACGAGGAACGGCTGCTGTCGAGCCTCACTCACGACGAGCGGGTCACGCTGGCCCGGTTGCTCAGCAAGCTCCTCATCTCATTCGAATCCGGGACCGTCCAGGCGGGCCTGCCACTGGGAATGCGGCTGGAACCGGCGCACCTCGCCCGGTACCGGCGCACCGCAGCCGGCCTGTCCGACACACCCGGCCTGCTCGTCGCCGAAACCATTGAGGGAACACCCGCCGCATCAGCCGGACTCGCCCGCGGCGACCTCATCGTCGCGGTCGGAGGTATCGAATGCCGCAGCGAGGACGTGCTAGCACAGGCAATCGACCGGGTGCGCCCAGGCGGGCGCCTGCGGCTGTCCGTACTCCGCGGCAACAACCACCACCAGGTCACCGTGACCGCACCAGCGCAACGACAGTCATGATGCCATTACCAGCGGGAACCAGCCGCTCATGGAGAATGCCTACGCAGCCGCCGAGACCACCACGATCCGGATACTGGCCATGCTGCTCCAGCCGGACGCCGGCACGGCCCGGGTGCTGGGGCGATGTCGCCGGCCAGGTCCGCGCGGTCCGCGCCCGGGCGAGCCTGACCGGCCAGTTCGCCTCGGTCGACGAGGACCCGACCGGCGCGGAGAACCTCGTCATGATCGCCGCCTGCTCGGTCATCCGCGGTGGCGCGCCAAGACGCGGGCCGGTGAGCTGCGCGAGGCGTTCGGCCTGTCCGAGGCGGCCGGCCTGTCAAGACGTACTCGGGCGGTATGTGCCGGCGGCTGGCCATCGCGGCGGCGCTGCCCTGCCCGCCAGCCAGCGGATCGCGATCACCCTGATGGACCTGCGCGGGTTCACCGCCACCCAGGTCGCCGCCATCACCGGCGCCCCGCGCGGGACCGTCCCGGCCCGCGTGCACCGCGGCCGCAAGACGCTCGCCCTCAGCCTGGCCGGCCAGCGCCAGCCCGCCAGGCCACCCGGAGTGCCGCGATGAGCCACGACCCCGGTCAGCTCGCCGCGGCCTACCTGACCACCATGCGGCCGCGGGCACGCCGCCGCTTCGAAGCCCACCTGCTCGCCTGCGAGCCCTGCTGGCAGGAGATCTGCCTGGCCCGCCGCAGCCGCCAGCTCGCCGAGACCACCCGCGACCTCGCCCCGCCCGGGCTTCGCGATGACATCCGCGCCGCGGTCACCACCGCCGCCACGCTGGCAGCCTCCCCGCCAGCATCCCAAGGGCCGGTCATGGCCACGGCCCTCATGGCGGCGGCGGTGCTCGCCGGCACCATCATCTTGGTCCGGCCACGACCCCGCACCCGGCCCGGCGCCCGGCGCCGCGCCGCCCGCGATGATCGCCGCGGCCGTCGCCAGCTACCGCGCCGCCCGGCTGCCCGGAACCGCCGTCCCCGCCGAGCCGGCCCCAACGCTCCCCCTGACCCTAGGCCTGGCGGGCGCCGCCCGCGGCCAGCTGGGCGGCGTGGCGGTCACCATGTTCGCCTACCGCGCCCCCCTCAGGAGAACGGCTGACCATCCTGGTCGCCAGCCGGCCATTCCCCGAACCGGGCCACGCCCGGGAACTCGGCGGGGCCGAGGGCGCCTGGACGATGCAATCCAGCGGGATCACCAACATCTGCGCCCAGCACACCACGCCATGCTCCTGCTCGGCTCAGACCCAGTCCTAATACGCCGGGCAGGCACCCTCCTCAACGCCATCTAGCCAGCCCGCCCCACCGCGATCACCCTCCAGAGCTCGGGAACCACGTCCAGACCGGACGGCGTCCATCCTGATCAGCCTCGGCCTGACGCCGTGCAGAACATCCTGTTCTGCACACCCTCCCTCAGCAGACCCGACAGTCACCTGGTCGTACAGATCGGCGGGTCCGCGCGCGTTCTCCCTGACCTCCCTCGTCGCTCAGCGTGATGCCGGAACAGGAAGACGGACGCTCCGGGCAGCCGCATCCTCCGGCGCCCTGGCGGCCTGGACCGCGGCGGCCGGCTCCGCCGCGGCGTTCCCGGGCATGGCGCCTGCCGGATTCCGGCCCGCTGGATGATCCGAGGCTAGTGCCCATCTCCGGCCCGGGATCCAGATCGAGGACACCGGCGGCATCCGGATCGTCCTGGCCGGGGTTCCCGCCGCCCGCCCTCAGCGCCGTGACCGGCGATCGGTTCCGCCGTCAGGATGACGGACCCCGTGCGGCATGCACCTGCGGACGGAGGTGCCAGCGCCATGGCAATCCC
>WNGK01005053.1_pt1 | contig 14023 bp, 17 predicted proteins | sample 5400601 | NCBI WGS metagenome assembly WNGK01 (sample SAMN13153376, study PRJNA577476) | soil metagenome | isolation source: 60 cm soil or saprolite under Garry oak tree replicate 1 | place: USA:California | collected 2016-06-15 | reverse complement strand
GTATTTGATTGCGAGGATTATCGTGAGGTCGCCTATTGGTTCGGATTTCGACAGATGCACGCCGTTTACGTGCGCGGCAAACAAATCAGCTTCTGAATTGGAAGAACGAATGAAACGTCTGCTGATTCTAGCAATGTTCGCGCTTACTGTGTCGTGTCAGATGAAGAGCAATGACGGGACGGAAAAATTGTTGAAATTGGAAAAAGACTTTGAGCAGGCAGTTGTCGCAAACGATGCCGAGGCGATCGGAAAATTCCTGGCTGATGATTGGGTCATCATCGATCCGGAAGGGAGCATTATCGACAAAGCGCATTTTCTTGGCGTGATCAAATCGGGCGCTTTAACTCATGAGATGATGGAGTCCGACGATATGGACGTCCGCGCTTATGGAGATAGCGCGGTCGTCACCGCACTGACGACGACGAAGGGGAAATTCGCGGGACAAGAGTTCACAACGCGCGAGCGGGCGACAGATGTTTTTGTGAAGCAAGGCGGCCGCTGGCAATGCGTGTTCTCGCAGCTCACAAAATTCAATAAGAAATAGCCGTGTAATTTGCACAGGGCATTGCGCGCCGGTAACGTCGTGCTCCCGATGAAGGTTCAAGTGGAAAAAAAACCGGAATCGATCTCGACTCTAAAGATCGAATTGCCGCCGGACGAAGTCTCGAAGGAATGGGACACGATTGCCAACAGTTTTGCGCGGTTCGCGAAAATTCCCGGTTATCGGCCGGGCAAAGCGCCACGGGCGGTGATCGACAAACGCTTTCGGAAGGAAATTCAGGACGAAGTTACAAAGAAGCTCGTCTCCAAGAGTTATCGTGAGGCGATCGAACAGAAACAATTGCGGGTCGCTTCGCTGACGAACTTGGAAGGGGTCCATTTCGGCGAAGACAAATCGATGCGGTTCCAGGCGACGGTGGTCACTGCGCCGGAGTTTAAATTGCCCAACTACAAAAATATTCCGGTCGAATTGCCGGACACGAAAGTAACGGAGCCCGAGATCGACGCGACACTGGAACGTTTACGCGAACAAACGGCGGACTTTGTCGATGTTCCTGAGCGCGCCGCGCAGATTGAAGATTTTGTGGTGATTGATTTTGAAGGAACAGTTGATGGCAAACCGATCAGCGAAGTTGCGCCGCAGGCGAGCAAGAATTTGCACGGCGGGAAAAAATTCTGGCTGCATTTGGCGGCGGGCAATTTTCTGCCGAAATTTTGCGAGCAGATCGTGGGTCAAAAACGGGACGAAACGCGGACGGTGACTGTCGATCTTCCGGCGGATTTTCTAGTCAAGGAATTGGCCGGGAAACAGGCGAGCTACACGGTCACACTGCACGAGATCAAAGAAAAAGTTTTGCCGGCGTTGGACGATGCGTTTGCGAACAAACTGCTGCCTGGAAAATCGCTGGCCGAACTTCGTCACACGATCGAACACGATCTCGAGCATGAGAAAGAGCATGAACTCGAGCGCGCGAAGGAGGCGCAGATCGTGAAATATTTACATGAGAAGATTCAGTTCGATTTGCCGCCGAGTTTGCTTCGCAACGAGACCAAACGGGCGCTGGCTGAATTGGTGCAGAGAAATCGGGCGCGTGGGATTCCCGACGAAATGCTGAAGGACAAGGAAAAGGAACTGATCGAGACCGCGGCCAGCGTCGCGCATCACCGCTTGAAAACGAATTTCATTCTCGAGCGCATTGCCGAGCAGGAAAAGATCGAAGTCAGGCGGGAAGATGTCGATCTTCGCATCCGGCAGGAAGCGCAGCATTACAATATTTCCGGCGATAAGATGCGGAAGGAACTCGAAGAACACGATGGACTTAACGCGCTCGCGGAACAGATTCTTCTCGGCAAGACTCTTGATTTCCTAAAGGCGAATGTTAGCGTCCAGCCGGTTTCGTAAGAACAAACTGCGAAGAAATGAGTGAACTTAGAGAAAATCGCTCCCAATCGGTGCTGGTGCCGATGGTGGTCGAACAAACTGGCCGCGGCGAGCGCAGTTACGACATTTATTCGCGCTTACTGAAGGACCGCATCGTTTTCATCGGGACGCCGATTGATGATCACATCGCGAACCTCGTGATCGCGCAGTTGCTTTTTCTGCAGATGGAAGACTCGAAGAAAGACATCAACATCTACATCAATTCACCGGGAGGCAATGTGACGTCCGGCCTCGCCGTTTACGACACGATGCAATTTCTGACCTGCGACGTGACGACGTATTGCCTCGGCATGGCTGCGAGCATGGCGGCGGTTCTGCTTTGCGCCGGAACAAAAGGCAAACGTTTCGCGCTTCCGAATTCGGACATTATGATCCACCAAGTTTCCGGCGGCGCTCAAGGCGCGGCCAGCGACGTCGAGCGCCAGGTCGATTACATGTTCAAGTTGAAGAAGCGGTTGATCAAAATCATCTCCCAGCACACCGGCAAACCTGAAGAACAAGTGCGCCTCGATTCGGACCGCGATTATTACATGTCGGCGGCGGAGGCGAAGGGTTATGGGCTGGTCGACGAAGTGATCAAATCTCGCAAGGAAGTGAAAGGACTCGACGGCGCCCATTCGGGCGACCAGCCAGAACGCGGCTCCGGACGCAAATCGGAGGAATAGAAGCTGCTTTTTTAAGGGCAAATATGGCGCGCGCGACCAACCTCACCATGTGCTCGTTCTGTGGCAAGAGCCACGCCGAGGTGCGCAAGTTGATCGCCGGCCCTGGCGTTTATATCTGCGACAGTTGCATCAACGTCTGCAAAAGCATTCTCGACAAGGAACTGAACGAGGACGCGCGACGGCAGTCTTCCAACATTCGGGTTCCGAAACCGCAGGAGATCCGCCGCATGCTCGATCAGTATGTGATTGGGCAGGACGTCGCCAAGAAAACGCTGTCCGTAGCGGTGCACAATCATTTCAAACGCGTCTTGCAAAGCGCTCCGTCGACGGATTCTTCGGCGGCGTTTCAACCGGACCCATTGGCCGAAGTTGAAATCGAGAAGAGCAATATTCTCTTAATCGGACCAACGGGTTCCGGCAAAACGCTTCTGGCGAAAACGCTTGCCCGGATTCTCGATGTTCCATTCTGCATCGCGGATGCGACTACGCTGACGGAAGCGGGCTACGTAGGCGAAGACGTCGAGAACATCATCCTGCGTTTGTTGCAAAACGCGGATTACGACGTGAAGCGCGCCGAGATCGGGATCGTTTATATCGACGAGATCGACAAGATCGGCCGCAAGACCGACAACGTTTCGATCACGCGCGACGTATCGGGGGAAGGTGTGCAGCAGGCGTTGCTGAAAATTCTCGAGGGCAGCACTTGCAACGTTCCGCCGCAAGGCGGCCGGAAACACCCACACCAGGAATACATCCAGGTCAACACTGAGAAAATTTTGTTCATCTGTGGCGGCGCGTTCATTGGCTTGGATAAGATCGTGCAAAAACGGATCGGCCAAAAAACAATGGGCTTCAGCAGTCCCACGCTCGAAGTGGAAGAAGCGTTGCGCAAAGAAGCGGTTCGTCACGTCGAGCCGGAAGATTTGCTAGCGTTCGGGATGATTCCGGAATTTATCGGTCGTTTGCCGGTGGTCAGCTCGCTCGACGCGCTGACGGAAGAGGAAATGGTCGCGATTCTGACCGAGACCAAAAACGCGATGATCAAGCAATACACCAAGCTGTTCTCGATGGAAGGCGTGCGCCTGACCGTGACGAAGGACGCGTTGCGCGCTCTCGCCGCGCAATCGGTCACGAAAGGCACTGGCGCCCGCGCGCTTCGTTCGATGCTTGAGCGGATCATGCTCGACATCATGTACGACGTGCCGAGCCGGGAAGATATTGCCGAAGTCACAATCAATCGCGCCGTGGTTGAGGGCAAAAAACTCCCGCTGATTCGCAAGAAGCAGGACAAAGACGCCGCTTAGCTCTGCGAAGCGCGCCGTGGCTTGCGTCGCGCAGAGCGCGACGGCTACAAATTGGCGATTGAGCCTTCGACGCTCGCCACGGCGGAGCCCATCCCGAGCAAAGGCACGTTGGACGTTTGCTGTGTTCGCGTTGAGTTTCTGCAACTCGATGAGGACGATCCTTCTCAACACCGGCACCGAGCTTCTGGCGGGCGATGTGCACGACACACATCTGGCTTTCATTGCGCGCGAGATTTTTTCAGTTGGATTACGGATTGCGGAACGAAGAACCGTTGGAGACGGGCCGGCAATCGGCGAAACGCTTCAGGAATTATTTTCGCGCGCGGAAATCATCTTTGTCACCGGCGGGCTCGGTCCAACGAGCGACGACATTACTCGCGACGTCACTGCTGAGTTGCTCGGATTGGAATTGCGCGAGGACGCCGAGCTGATCGAATCGCTGAAGAAGCGGCTTAAAGCGCGCGGCTTGAAATGGGTCTCGAGCATTGCACGCCAGGCTCAAGTCCCGGCCGGCGCACAAATTTTCCCAAACGAAAACGGAAGCGCGTCAGGATTGTATTTGAAAGCGGACATCAACCCGAAGACTCGTTCGCCGCACATCTTTCTTCTGCCAGGTCCACCGCGCGAGCTGCAACCAATGTTTCGTGACTCGGTGATGTCGATCTTGCGTTCGATCGTCAAAGGTCCGCCGCGATTTGAGCGCCGGTTTTATAAGATCGCGTCGATGGGCGAATCGTTGATCGAAGAAGCCATTGGCACAAAGATTCTCGCGATTCCGGGAGTCGAGCTCGGTTACTGCGCGCGACCGGGCGAAGTGGATGTGCGAATCATCGGCAAGCGCGCCGCGCTTGATCAGGCCGATCAAATCGTTCGCGCGCAGCTCGGCGACGCGATTTTCACTGCCGGGGATGAAGCACTCGAGGACGTACTGGTCAAATTGCTGACAAAGAAAAACCAAACGCTGGCAATTGCTGAGTCCTGCACTGGCGGACTACTTGCGAACCGGATTACGAACGTGGCGGGTGCCTCCGCGGTCTTGCTCGCGGGATATATTTGTTACGCGAACGAGGCCAAGATCGACATGGTCGGAGTCGATCCGAAATTAATAAAGGAGCAAGGCGCTGTTAGCGAACAGGTCGCAGGAGCAATGGCTGTGGGCGCGCGGAAGCGCGCAGGATCGACATATGCGCTGGCGACGACCGGAGTTGCCGGGCCGAGTGGCGGTTCGGAGGGGAAACCGGTCGGCACCGTTTACGTCGCGCTCGCAGACGACAATAACACGAAGGCTAAGAAACTATTTTTTCCAAGCGACCGCGAGACGTTTAAACAACTTGTCGCGCAGGCCGCGTTTGAAATGCTACGGCGAAAGCTGATTTAAAAATCGCCGACATCGACCGGCGTGCCGACTTTGGCGTGATCGTAAAATAATTTCGCGCCGTCGACTGACTCACGAATGCAACCGTGAGACGCCGGATAGCCAGGCAGAATCCCGATATGCATTCCGACGCCGTCTTCGGTCAATCGAAGAAACCATTTCATCGCCGCGCCGGCGAAATGGGTGCCGCTCGGCGCCGAATCAATTCGGGCGCTGACACCGCCGCGAACGATACGACCAGAACCGTCGACAAAATCACCATACAAAGTTGAATGATGATTTGGATCTTTCTCAAGCACGCGCATGTGACCTCGTGGCGATTCGTGTCCCCGTTTGCCGGATGAAACCGGCGCGTCCGCGACGATTTCCTCACCAATCATGAGATAAGCGCGCTGTTTTGGAATGGAAACCACGATGCGGGTATTTTCCGGCGTCGCTTGCTTAAGCAGGTCTTGGTTCACCTTCATCGGCGCTTGCTTTTGAATCAGCTCGCCGGGTTTCTTCATTTTTGGGCCGAACAATTGCGCTCTGGCTAATCCGGCGAGCGCGACCGCTGCCACGACGATGATTGTTGTCAGGCAAACTCGTTTCATGAATTTTCGCTATAGCTGTGAACGCGATTGAGCCAGCCCGGCAACCAACGGGCCTCGTGTCGTTCCGGCGGCGAATTCTGGACGCGGCGACGCAACATTGCAGCCGCGGAACTCGAAAATTCGCGCGCGGCGCTCGGACCATTTTCGCTGCCGTGCATTTGTTCGAGCACTTGCAGTAATCCCCAGCCTTCGCCGCGATAACGTTCGGTGTGCAAAACGCCTTCGCCTTTGAAGTTCACGTAATCGACCAGCGCATAACAGCCGTGCGGGGTCCTCGCCACGCGCGCAAACTGGCGCTCTACATTGGCGCGATCCACCGGCGCGGCTTCGTCGAGCATCTTGGCGAGCGATTGTTGCAAACGCGCAACCATGAATTGCGCCTGAAGATCGATTGTCCGCGATAAAAATTGCCGAAGTTCGCGCATTCGCTCGGAATTCTGCGCGCCGGAAAATTCGGCGCGCGAGTTCCATGGACAGGCGGAGGATTGGTTGAGCCACGCGGGAATTGCGACGCCCCGTTCGCGTGCGAACGCGAGGAGTTTTGGGAAGCTTTCATCGAACGGACCGTGCACGCCTTGGGGATACCAAATGAAATGACCAATTCCAAGGGAAGCGAAATTTTCCCCGGCGTTCCAGGCGGTAAGGCCGGCCACGGTGCCGTTACTTTCATTTTGCCAAATCTTTTTCCCGATTCGAAGCGCGTCGGCGTCGGAGATTCGAACCGGTTCCGCGGCCCAGCCGGCTCCGCCGAGTGAAATAAAGAGGAGGCAAACCGCGCAAATGCGGCCGGTGTGATGTTGGGTTGACGAGCGCGGTTTCTCCACTAGCGTTGCAACTTTCTGCGCTGTTCCAGATTAAAGCGCAATCACATTCGCAATCTCAATTTATGAAATCTATTCTACTTAGCGCCGTTGCTTTGTCCTTCGCAGTCAGCGTGTTAGCGGAAGAAAAACCGCCTCAGCTAAAAGATTTAAAAGACAAGGCCAGCTACGCCATCGGCCTCAACGTTGGTTTTAATTTCAAACGGCAGAATGTCGATGTGAACCAGGACGCGTTCACGGCCGGATTCAAAGACGCTCTGTCCGGCAGAAAACCGCTCCTGAGTGAGCAGGAAGTCAGGGATACAATGATGGCATTCGAAAAAGATATGCAACAAAAACTAACGGAGACCGCTCAAAAGAACGCGGCGGAGGCGGAAAAATTTCTCGCCGCAAACAAAACAAAGGAAGGCGTCAAAACGACCGAGAACGGTTTGCAATACAAAGTGTTGAAAGAAGGCAGCGGTGCGCAGCCGAAAAGTAGCGACAGTGTCACGGTCAATTACCGCGGCACGTTGACGGATGGAACCGAATTCGACAGTTCTTATAAGCGCGGGCAACCGGCAACGTTTCCAGTTAGCGGTGTCATCAAAGGCTGGACCGAGGCTCTCCAGTTGATGAAGGTCGGCTCCAAGTTCCAACTTTTCATCCCGGCGAATCTCGCCTACGGCGAGCAAGGTCGACCGGGAATTCCGCCGAATTCGGCCCTGCTTTTCGAAGTGGAGCTGATGGACGTGAAATCGCCGCAAGCCGGTGGTGCGAGCGCAACGCCTTCGCCTTCGGCGAAATAGTTGGCGGATCAGCTAACTCAGCTGGCGCTGGCCGCGGCCGCTTCCCACGCGACCCGTGGCGCGTCGCCCCATAAATCTTCCAGACAGTAAAACGCGCGCTTGTCGCGATGGAAGATGTGGATGACGACTTCGAGATAATCGAGGACGATCCATTGACTCGCCGGGAAGCCGTCAATCGCGGCGGCGCGCAGATTATGATCATCTAGTAATCGAGTCTCAATCTCGTTGGCGATGGCCTTGAGTTGCGGCTCCGACGTTGCCGAGCAAATAACGAAGAAATCGGTGAAGCTGGAGATGCCGGCGAGATCGAGCACGACGATTTCTTCGGCCTTCTTGTTCGAGGCAAGCTCGGCGCAGGTCGTGGCTAACTGTTTTGCGGTTATGTCGCTGACTCCCGGTAAAGATTTTCGCGGCGAACAATTTCTTCCACGGCCCGAGGTACGAGATAGCGGATGGGGCGGCCGGATGCAACTCGGTTTCGGATTTCAGTCGCCGATATGTCGATGTTGCGTTGAACGACGGGAAAAGGTTGCTTCAACGCGCGGAAAGAGCGGTCGAGCACGACGAATTGCACGAGCTTCTTCAGTTCGGCCGAACGATGCCATTTATCTAATCCGCTCACGTTGTCCGCACCGATCAGCCAGAATAATTCGCTCTTTGGCTCGCGCTCACGAATTTGCAGCACGGTGTCGATGCTATAGGAAGGCGGCGGCCGTTTTAATTCACAGTCGTCAGCCGCAAATCCGTCCTGGCCTTCAATGGCCGCTTGCAACATCGACAATCGCGCTTCGCCGGTTGCGCATGCCGCTTTTTTAAACGGGGAGAGCGCAGCCGGAACAAAAATCAATTGGTCGAGTCCAAGCTCTTCGCACGCTTGTCGGGCAAGAATCAAATGGCCGTGATGAATCGGATCGAACGTTCCGCCGTAGATGCCGATTTTTCTCATTCCAACCGCTTTTTCGTTCGCACCGTCAGCATCGACATCTAAGTTGCGAAGTTATGAACGACAGTTCGCTCGGTCAACTGATACTGTGTGGTGTTCCTGGGAAGGAACTCGATGCCGCCAGCGCCGAATTGTTCCGGCGTGTGCAGCCTGGCGGGTTCATTCTTTTCGGACGCAACATCGAAAGCGCACCCCAATTGCGCAAATTGATCGATGACTTGCGCGATTTGAGTTCAACGGAACCGATCATCACCATCGATCAGGAGGGCGGCCGGGTATCGCGTTTGCGATTAATCGGGAGCGAGCCGCCGAACGCGCAGCAGTTACGCGACAAGGAAGATGTCGATCTTATCCGCCGGCATGGGGACATCACTGGACGTTTATTGCGCGTTTTCGGATTCAGTCTGGATCTTTGTCCGGTCCTCGACATTTCTTTCGACGACAACGCGGACAATTCGTTGCGCGGCCGTTGTTACGGAAAGACGGTCGAGCAGGTGGTACGCAATGCCGGCGCGTTCAACGACGCGATGCGAAAGCAGGGGATCGCGAGCTGCGGCAAACATTTTCCCGGATATTCGGCCGCGAAATCGGACGCGCATTACGAACTGCCGAAGATCGATCGAAGCCGCGAAGAATTAGATCAAAACGAGCTGGCAGTGTTCCGAAAATTTGTCGATCGCGTCGACAGTATGATGATTTGTCACGGTTGGTATCCGTCGCTCGAACCGCAGAAGACTCCGGCGAGCTTATCGCGTCGCGTGATCACCGATCTTCTTCGAAGTGAGTTTTCCTTCGACGGATTGATTATGACCGACGACCTCGACATGGGCGCGATTTTGAATGGATACAGCCTCGAACAAACAATTCGTCTCGCCATCGGTGCGGGAAATGATTTAACGATGATTTGTCATCGTATTCCCGAGATCGAAAACGTGCAGCGGATCCTTGGCACGTTGCCGCGCGAGCAAATTGATCGCGCGCTTTCAAGCGTTGCGCGGTTTAAGAAAAAGATCGCGCCGCCTCACGAATTTTCCGAAGCCGCCTTTCGCAAGATCGACAACGAGGTCTGGCAATTGCGTGTCGCGACTCTCGGCCAGGAACGCGCTAAACAGCGAAGCGTGGAAGACGGCAAGCGCTCGCCAGTCGAAATTTATTGAGACCGAATGCTTAGAGTCCCGTTCCTATTTTTGTTTTTATTCACGGCGTTAATGCTGGTGGCGTGCGATAAGGCGGAGGAACATAGGAAACGCGTTGCTGCTGAGTATCAGAAACGACTTCCCGAAATGGAGGGATCGGGAATCGTAGCTGGACCAGACGAGCCGACATTTTGAGGAAAGCCAAGGCGTTAAGCTTCAGCTCCCAATGCCGGAAGATCAGTTTCTTGAACTGCTGAAGCGTCTGAACTTGTCGTACGATCTTCAAACGATCATTCCGACGCCGCGGCATTCTAAGAAACTAAATGTCTCCAAAATGCGACGAACGTATCAAATTTACGGTAAGGCAGATCGCGCCCGTCAGGCTGCTGAGATGTACCGTGCGTACGTCGATGACAACGGACGCGTCATTTACGTAGAAAACACGTTTGGCTATTTTGGCAGCCGTTAGTTGGCGATCAGGATTTGTGCTAGATGGAACGGACGCCATCTTGACCCCTTTGACGATTACACCCTATCCTCCGCTCTTCAAGGATCGACATCCAAAGCGAATATGCGCGCCGAACTTACTGTCCGCGGTTTGATAATAGGAATCATCATCACGTTGGTCTTCACCGCGGCCAATGTTTACTTCGGTCTTAAGGCCGGGCTCACCTTTTCGACATCCATTCCGGCGGCAGTGATTTCAATGGCTATGCTGCGCGGCTTCCGCGATGCCACGGTGCAGGAAAACAATATCGTTCAGACAGTCGCTTCGGCCGCGGGCACGCTCTCGTCGATCATTTTCGTGCTGCCGGGTTTGATCATGATCGGGTATTGGACCGAGTTCCCTTTCTGGACTTCGTTCTGGATTTGCGCGCTCGGCGGAATTCTCGGTGTGATGTATTCAATCCCGCTGCGACGCGCATTGGTGACGCAATCCGACCTGCCGTACCCGGAAGGGGTGGCGTGCGCCGAAGTGCTTAAGGTCGGCAGCAGCGGTGGCTCCGAGCACGCTTCTGAGGTCGAACACGGCCGCGCGGGTCTGCTTGCCGTTTTGTGGGGATCGATCGTTGCAGCGGTGTTTGCCGTGATCGTTGGTACGCAAATTTTCGCGGCTGACGTGGCGCAAACTTTTCGGATCGGCAGGCGCGGGGCAGTGAGCGGTTATGATTTCTCTCTTTCGTTCGCGCTTTTGGCGATCGGACATTTGGTTGGCCTTTCAGTTGGAATCGCGATGCTCATCGGCACGCTGATTGGTTGGGGATGGGGAGTCCCGCATTTTTCGGCGATGGCCGGCGATATCACGACGACGGCCGCGACGCTCGCACAAAAAACATGGAGCACGAAAGTGCGCTTCATCGGCGCCGGAGCGATTGGTGTCTCAGCGATCTGGACGCTGCTGAAACTGGTAAAGCCTGTTGCCAGTGGCCTCGCAGGCGCGATGGCGGCATCTCGCGCGCGAAAGGCTGGCAAAGCCGACACGCTCCCAATTACCGAACGCGATATTCCGATTGGAATCGTCGGCCTTGTCACATTGGTTTGCATGCTGCCTATCGGATGGCTTCTCGGATATTTTGGAAATGCGAGCGGGCTGGGCGCACATTTGCCGACGCTCATCATCGGCGGCGTTGCCTACATCGTTTTGATGAGCTTCTTCGTGTCGGCGGTTTGCGGTTACATGGCGGGCCTGATTGGTTCGTCGAACAGCCCGCTATCAGGAATTGGCATTCTGGTCGTGATTGGTGCGGCGCTGCTTCTCGTGATCGGCGTGAAACCGTACGTTGGTCCCGATGCCAGCAAAGCGTTAATGGCGTTCGCGCTTTTTACGACGGCGGTAATTTTCAATGTCGCCGCGATCGCGAACAACAACCTCCAGGACCTCAAGACCGGTCAGCTCGTTGATGCGACGCCGTGGAAACAGCAGGTAGCGCTGATTTTCGGCGTGATTGCAGGTGCGTTCGTCATTCCGCCGGTGCTGGATCTGGTGAATCATGCTTACGGATTTGTCGGCGCCCCGGGCGCTGAATTGCGCCCGCATCCGCTGCCAGCGCCGCAAGCCGGCCTGATTTCGTCGTTGGCGCAAGGTGTCATCGCTGCCGATATCGACTGGAGCCTGATCCGAATTGGCGGATTGATCGGAGTTGGCATCATCTTGCTGGACGAAATCCTCGCGCGCACGACAAAGCACATGCGCATTCCCCCGTTGGCAGTCGGGCTGGGAATTTATTTGCCGACGCAAAGCACGCTAATGATTGTTGTTGGCGCGATCGCCGGCTGGTTTTTCGATCAGCGGGCTAATCGCACTCCAAAACCCGAAGCGACCAAACAGCTGGGTGTGCTGCTTGCGTCGGGCTTGATCGTCGGCGAAAGCATTATCGGCGTCCTCCTTTCCGCGATCGTGGTGTTTTCGGGCAAAGCCACGCCGCTCGCTCTGGTCAGTCCTGGATTCGAAACCGCTGGAATCATCGTCGGCGGAGTCGCGTTCGCAGTCATCGCGTTCGTGCTTTACCGATGGGTCTTGCGCGTGGGTTCGGCAAGATCGACATGAAGCGAAAATGGAATTGGCCGATCTGGATCGGCTTCATCATCGTCCTTGGCGGCTTGTTTACATACGAGTTTTTCGCCCAGTTCCCCTTCACGCGCGATTTTCCGTGGGTGAATCTTTTTTTGTTCGGCATCGGCGTCACTCTGCTGCTGGTCGGTCTGTTCCGCGCCTTTGGGCGGCCGCAAGTTTATCGCGGTAAAGTTTTCGGATCGCTCTTCGCTACGATCAGCCTTTTTCTCTTCGCTTTTTTTGCTTACGAAATTTTTTATGTGCTTCGACAAGTCCCGCTTTCAGCACAAGCGCCGCGCGTCGGCGAAAAGGCGCCGGAGTTTTCATTGCCGGACCAAAATGGCAAGTTAGTGGCATTGGCGGATCTGCTTTCTCCCAACGGCGCGGTCCTGATTTTTTATCGGGGGCACTGGTGACCGCTGTGTAACTCCGAGTTGCGGAGTTTTCAGAATCACCTTTCGGATTTCACTGGGCGCGGTGTGCATGTCGCGGCCATCAGCGTCGATTCAGTCGAGATAAATCACGGGCATGCTCAGAAGATGGCCTTTACCTACCCGCTTCTTTCCGATTCTGACGCCAGCGTCATTCGCCGTTACGATGTGCTTCATCGCGGGGCCGGGCCAAAGAACGCGGACATCGCACGTCCGGCTGAGTTTTACGTTGATCGGAACGGCACGGTGCAATGGGTGAACCTCACCGACAACATCGCAGTGCGCGCACGACCCGAACAGGCTCTAAGCGCGATCGGTGCGGCCAAGGGCGGCCGACGCGATTGACGCCGCTCCGGCGACTTAATAACTTCAGCGCACGTGCAGGCGGAACTGGAACAACTACTCGTCCTTCAAGATCGACAGCAAAAGATCAGGCAAATCGAGAACGAGATAAAAAATCTACCGTTGCAACGAAAGCATCTCGAGTTGCAGCTGGCGGAAAGCGCTGCCAGTTTGGAGGCTCTCAAGCAGAAAGCGCGACAAGTCGAAATCGAACGCAAAAGGCTGGAGCTCGATGTCGGCACGCGTAACGAAAGTATCGCACGCTTGAAGACCCAGCAGTATCAGACCCGCAAGAACGACGAATTTCAGGCGATGGGTCACGAGATCCTACGTTACGAAGATGAGATTCGGAAGCTGGAGGACCAGGAACTCGAGTTGATGGAGCAGGGGGACAAGTTGAAAGTCGAAGTTACGGCTGAGGAAAAAAAAGCTGCTGCAACCAAGGATTCAATCTCGCGGCAAATGAACGATCTGGGCGAGAAATCAAAAGCGCTCGAAACGCGGCTGCAAGAGCTAGAAAAGGAGCGAAAGGAATTGGCGGAAAAGATGGACGAGGATTTGCTGAATCGGTTCGAGCGTCTGTTCGCGAGCAAGGGCGACTCAGCCATTGTCGCGGTCGAGCATGGCGTTTGCACCGGTTGCCACATGAAATTGACGACCGCCACGGTGAAAGATGCGGAGGCCGGCAAGGAAATTGTCAACTGCGAACAGTGCGGCCGAATCCTTTACGTCGCGCGATAGCGCTCAGACGTTGAACCGAAACGTTATCACGTCGCCGTCGCGGACTTCGTAATCTTTGCCTTCAATCCGGAGCTTTCCGGCCTCTCGCGCTTTCGCGAACGAGCCAAGCGCGATCAAATCGTCATAGGCAATCGTTTCCGCTGCAATGAAACCGCGTTCGAAATCGGAATGGATCGTCCCCGCGGCGGCGGGCGCTTTTTCGCCGGCGTGAATAGTCCAGGCGCGCGTTTCTTTTTCACCCGTCGTCAAAAATGTTCGCAAGCCAAGCAAATGATAGACCCCGCGAATGAGCGCATGAACGCCGCTGTCTTCAACGCCAAGACCGCGCAGATATTCGAGCGCTTCCTCCTCGCTCAGATCGGCAAGTTCGCTTTCGATCCTGGCACTG
>WNGK01005052.1_pt1 | contig 14024 bp, 12 predicted proteins | sample 5400601 | NCBI WGS metagenome assembly WNGK01 (sample SAMN13153376, study PRJNA577476) | soil metagenome | isolation source: 60 cm soil or saprolite under Garry oak tree replicate 1 | place: USA:California | collected 2016-06-15 | reverse complement strand
CAGGTATACATTATTACTCCCGTCGAAGACGAGGCCGTGAGGGAGAATCTGCGTCTGGTTGTTCACGCCGATCTCCAGCGCTGTCACCCGCGGAGGCCATTGCCGCGGCGGGGCGCCGCCGGTCGGGGTGGCGCCGCTTTGGGCCGGGCTGATGTCCATGACCAGCTCCGGCAGCGATACCTGGGTGTCTTGCTGGAATGTTGCGAGATTGAATCGCTGCAGGCTCTGGGGCACTCCGCTTTGCACACGTACTGCAAAATTATTCGCAATGGCTACGCCAAAAGCATTTGCACTCGCCGCCTGCGGCAGCGGTAAACCGGCAGCCGAAGCCAGCGCTCCTTGTGAACCCAAAACGGTATTGAATACGGCGTTTTCCACGACGTAATAGCTGCCGTCGGAACCCGCGGCAGCGACGCCGCGAAATTGCGGAACCGCGGCAAAGCGGAGTATCGGGAATGTATCCGCAATTGGATCGTAGACTCGCAAAGTGGCCATCATGTTGGTTCCCGCATCGGCGATGAGAATCCCGCTGCCGTCCGCTGCTGCAGTCAAAACATTTCGGCCTTGAATAGCGTTGACGGACCCGACCCCCAGGTCAAGCCGCGGGAACGCGCTACGCGTCAGCAAGCTCAATTGCCACACCTGTCCGTTTCCGGGCAACACTCCTGCCGCCGGAAGCGGCGACACCGAAAACAAGATGGCATTCGATGAGGCGGCAACATAACGCGGAAATAGCGGCAGGGTGGTACTGAGGGGTATCGGTCCCATGGAGATCTGATCGACTTCTTGCATCGCGTCCAGATCCACGACCGACAGGTTCTCGGAGCCGAAATTTGCGACAACGAGTGTCGACGGATTTACCATCGCCATTGACAGCGGCCGATTCCCAACACGAATTGGGGACAAAAACGTCTGGCTCGCCAGTGAAAACACTTCAATCTGTCCCAACGTGTAATTCGCGACGTATATGAGTTGGCGCGCTGCGTCCATTTGCATATCCACGCCGACACCATTCAACGGAATAATCGTGCCGCGGTCGGTCACATCGCGAAAGTTGAAGTTCACTAAAATCGGGGGCTCGATATTGACCGCTTCGGGAGACGTCAGTACCACGACATATTGAGACGTGCCGCGCGGGGCCGTCGTATTACGCGGATCAAAGCTGATCGTCAATGTTGCGGGCGCTACACCCGAACGCTGGCTCAGAATCACCGGAGTCGCCGTGGCAGTCGGGCTTGTGCTGTTCACAGCAGCGGCAAACGTCATTCGGCCGCCGCCGGCGTTCCGGATTTGAACCGTGGCGCTGGCGATCGTGCGATTACACATGTCTCGCGACAGCACGACGTTGGTCGAGCTCACATCGAGAATCGGCAGATTGTTCAACTGCCCAACCGGTATCACCATCAAACCGGAAGTCGACGTCGCGAAAAGATATTGGCCGTCGGGCGAGGCAATGATCTTCGATGTGATTTGCTCGGCCAGGCGCAAACCAAGCTGCGGCGTCAGGCTTGACGAGCGCAGAATCTGGAGGACTGCCACTGTCTGTTGGCTTTGTGCCGATGCCGGCGGAACACCACCGCCCCCAAATCCGCCACCGGGGAATCCACCGCCGCCACCGGGAAAGACGACGCCCGGCGTTGCGGGGTTCTGAGGATTGTTTGGATTGAGTGGATTGATTGGCGTTTGGGCGCAGCACGCCGCCGCGTTGTTGAACGACGCGTAAACCGAGTTTCCATCCACCGAGAATGCGCTGCCACCCCCCAAGGTCGCGTTCAAGACGTTCCCGGTCCGGCCAAGGATCGTCAGCGTTTGAGTGTCGAACAGCAGTGGACCGGCCATGAATCTGGACCCGTCGGTTGAGGCCGAAAGAATCGAGGCCAATCCCGTTACATTGCGGCTCCGCAGAACCACTCCGGAGGCCACTTCATAAACAAACAGCCGATTTGCCGCGCCGGGTACTGTGAGGTTGATGGACCGCCCAATGATGAGATTTCCAGAAGCTGTCGTGACCAGGCCGGCGAATGTGGAAGTGGTGATGATGGCCCCAGGAATATTTAGCAGTCCACCCGGTGGCGTCGGCGGCGGCGAGATAGGAACCGGAGTGATGCGGCCCGTCGCGGTGTCGAGGCGTTGGAGACCTCCGGTGCCGAGAATCACCACCTTCCCGTCGTTACCAACGGCAATCGCGTCCGGCCGCGAGCCGACGTTGTAGTCGTTGCCGCGTTGGCGCGTGTTCAGATTGATCGTGTTGATGGTGTTCGCGCCGGCGCTGGCTACATAAAGCGTCGAGAGATCCGGACTCAACGCCAGGCTCGATGGCAGCGTGCCGGTCACAACGCTTCCCACCAATCGCCTTTCACCGACGGAATAGATATCGACTTCACTGCGCGACGAGTTGGCAAGATACACCAGGTTGCGCGCGGAGTCGTAAATCAAATCCGCCACGATTCCCATAACCGGAACAACTGTGCCGATATTCGCGGCATAAACCGCCGGAAGGAAAAAGGAAATTAGAACGGCCAGGCTCGAGAGCGAAATCAATGCCCGGCGCGTCTGTGGAATCGACAAAGCTTGCATCAAACCCGACTCCGAATTCTTGGCGGAATATATACGCCAGAAACTCGGCATCACGCAATGGCTCCCCGGTTTGTTTTACCTCTTTTTACAGTCGGAGACTCCAAGTTTAGGTATAAGATTCGCTATCGAATAGAGGAGATTTTCGGCATATGGCCGCGGGTCCGTTCGTTGTCCGAAACCGGACGCGGGGAGCGATTCTGGCTTCCAAAGTGGAGCTTGCAGATACGCCACGGGCGCGGCGGACCGGTTTGCTTAAGCGCGATATATTGAACGCCGGTGAAGGTTTGTGGATCTATCCGACTCAGGCGATCCACACGTTCGGCATGCGATTTCCCATCGATGTGGCTTTCATCGATCGGCGGATGCGAGTAAAACGCATCTATCATCAGCTTGCGCCATTCCGTTTGACGTCGCTTGTCTGGTCCGCAGAGAGCGTCCTCGAACTGCCCTCCGGATCTCTCGCCGGCACCGGAACCGCGGTCGGTGACGAACTCCAAATCTCACTTTGCGAAGAGTCTTGAATGAACGTCCGGCATTTGAATGCAGCGCTCTTACTGGCGCTCAGCCTCGGCACCGGGTGTGTGCGTCACGCCATAACCCAAGACTTCGGCCTCTCTGGAATCGCTTCGCAGCGGCCCAAAGCTCCAGCCGCGCCTGCCATCGACACTTCTGTGCGGGCCGTGTTCAAGCGACAGACTCAAGGAGCGTTCAATCCCCTCAGCGATGATGCGCGTGTCCAGGCGCTTCAGGCTCGTTTGAAATCGAATCCCCAGGATGTGGCTGCTCGCCTGGAACTCGGGGGCGTCTACGAAAGTTACAAGCTTTACGACAACGCTTTCGAACAATACCGGGAGGCGTTACAGCTATCGCTCTCCGATGGCGCTACGGCTGAACAGGCTGTCGCCGGACTCTCACGTTCGGCCCGCGCATCCCGCCGGCCTGCTGACGCCATCGCTCCGGTGGAGACGCTCGTCTGGCAGCGGCCTTCAGCGGCTTCCTGGAATGAATTGGGACTTCTATACCAAGCGGTAGGCGATCTCGGTAAAGCCGAAATTGCATTCGCGCAGGCCGCGACTCTCCATCCGGAGTCCGATCGGGCTTATAACAATCTTGGTTACAATCTTCTCCTTGAAAATAAGGTTCAAGCCGCTGAAGCCGAATTTCGCAAGGCGCTCGAATTGAATCCTTCATTAACAACAGCTCGAAATAATCTGGGGACACTGCTGGCCCGGCGTGGCGACTTGGAAGGCGCTTTCGAAGAATTCCAGCTGGCCGGCGGCGCGGCCGCCGCTCACAATAATCTCGCGGTTGTCCTCCTCGAGATGGGCCAATATGAGCGGAGCCGGGAAGAACTGGTCAAAGCTTTAGCTATCCGGCGCTACTTCGCTCCCGCTCTGGCGAATTTCAAGCTGGTCCAAGAACTCATCCATGAACGGGCTGAACTGCAGAAGGTCGGACGCTTACCACTGACCGCGGTACGCGTGCCGTCGGCGCTTGTTGCATTGGCAAAAACGGCATCGCCTGTGGCGGATGCCTCTTCCCCGGATCCGCAAGAAATTGCCGGACAGAAAGACTCTGAGGAGAAACAATGAAAAAATTTTTAATTCGTTTTTGGAAAGAAACAGAAGGCCAGGACCTGGTCGAATACGCTCTGATTACTGCTGCGATCGCCCTGGGCATGATTGCCGTCGTCAAGAACCTCGCTACCGCACTCAACAGCCTCTACGAAAGTATTACGGCCTCGCTGGGTACCGCCGGGACACCTTAAGGTAAAACATGAATGGTTATTCGCAAGTCATTCATTCGCTGGATTCCTCTCCCCGGTCCACGGCCGAACGAGCCGGGATAAATTCGGTTGCGCTTTGGCTCCTTCCCAACTTTGTTGGCATCGTATTCACGGTAACACTCCTGCAGGTGTTGTTTCTCTCCGCCGGGGTCCCGCGGTTATTCCACGACAGCGATACAGGATGGCACGTGCGCAACGGCGAAGCCATTCTCAGCACGGGCGCAGTCCCGCGAGGCGATCGCTTTTCGTATACGCGTGATGGCTCGCCTTGGTTTGCGTGGGAGTGGTTATCGGACGCCGTCTTTGGCGCTGTGCACCGCTTTGCCGGGCTTCCGGGTGTGGCTATGCTCGCTGCGCTGGCCATTGCCGTCACTGTGTCCGGCGCCGCGTATTTGGCGGCTTCCATGGGCGGTAATCTGTTCTTCACCGCCGTGGCCACAGTCCTCTTGCTGGGGACCACCAGCATGCATTGGCTAGCACGCCCTCACGTGTTTTCGTGGATTCTCGCGTTGGTATTTCTTGGTGTCGCTGAGCGGGAGCGTCGCGTCGCTGCGGGGCGTTCATTATATCTGTTGCCGTTAGTTGCTGTTTTCTGGGCCAATCTGCATGGCAGTTTCTTATTGGGTCCTGCCATTCTTTTCATATATGCCATCGGCGCGTGGTTTGAAAAACGGGTGAATTCGTGGTCAGGCATTCCCCTCCAGTTTCCGCGTTTAGCTGTTGCCTCCCTGGCGTGTTTGCTGGCAACCTTTATTAATCCCTACGGCTGGCGTCTTCACGAGCACATCTTGGCTTATCTCGAAAACGACTACGTAATGGATCACATCTCGGAATTCCGAAGCTTCAGTTTTCACTCGCCGGGAGCGTTGTATGTCGAATTGTTCCTGGCGGTGGCGGCCCTTGGAACAGTGTCGCTTTTCAAACAACGGGCTTTTGGTCCGGCGCTGTTGAGCGTGGGAATGCTGCATCTTTCTTTGTATTCCGCGCGCCACCTGCCGACTGCTGCTGTCCTTGTGTTGCCTCTTTCTGTCGCCGCGTTAACGCGCGAGTCGAGAACGTGGCCAGCCATGCGTCGTTTCCTCGATTATTCGGACCGCTTGCGCGCCATCGACAGCCGGATCTACGGTATCGTTCCGATCATGCTGGTGCTCGCATTGAGTGTCGTCGGTGTGAATGCTCTTTCCGGCGCCGGACGAGTCGGGTTCGATGCTGGAACATTTCCGGTGCGTGCCGCTGACTTTCTCGAGCAAAGAACTCGGGAACCCGACGGCTTAGGCCGCGTGTTCGCAACAGATCAATGGAGCGGGTATCTGATCTACCGTTTTGCCGGCGATTCCAAGGTTTTCATCGATGGCCGCAGCGATTTCTATGGGCAAAATATTTTGGAAAGTTACGCCCGAATCGTCGAAGTCCGGCCGGGATGGGAAGCGGTCCTCAAACAGTATGATGTCCGGTTCGTCATGGTGCCGCCCGGCAGTGCACTGGCGGCCGCGGTTCAACTCAGCGGGGCTTGGAAGCGTATTTATTCGGATCCAGTCGCTGCAGTCTACGAAAGGATAAGCTGAACATGCCCGCGGCCATGATGATGGGGTTAATCGTATTGGTGTCGCTTGCAGCATGGAGTGATCTTCGAACCCGGCGGATTCCTAATTCGATTACCGTCACCGGGGCTGCGGCAGGGCTCCTTTCACACGCCTTCTACCACGGCGTATCCGGAGCGGAACAATCCCTGGCCGGAGCAGGGTTGGGACTCGCCATTTTTCTCGTTTTCTATGTCGCCGGCGGCATGGGCGCCGGAGACGTGAAACTGTTTGGCGCCGTAGGCGCATTCGCCGGGCCGCAGGCCGTGGTTGTGGTATTTGTGTTCACCGCACTGCTGGGCGGGGTTGCAGCACTGGTTCTGGCATTGTGGCGGAGGCGTCTCGGTGAAACGCTGATCCGAACGGGTGAAATGTTGATTGGCCGGCTGCGCTTCAAGGAATTGCGCGCGGCGGCAGCATCGCCTGAGTCGTTGCGGCTGCCTTACGGCGCCGTCATCGCCGGCGGCACGTTATTTTCCCTCATTGTGCTTCGTTGAGATCATATGCAGCGTCATCGTGTACTCGTTGCTTTTGGGATTGCTTGGATGACAGCCCTGCTTTTGAGCTGGTGGGTCTACAAGAAAACCACAGCGCCACAGCCCCGGGATCTGATAACGGTCGCAGCCGCCGCCCACGACTTGGCGATTGGAAGGCGCATTCAAGCCGACGACCTGAAGCTGGTCACGCTCGATCGCAAGGATTTGCCTCGCGGCGTATTCGTGAAGACCAGCGATGTTGTGGACCGCGCTGTGGCGGTTCCAATCGTTGCCGGCGAAATTGTTTTGAACGGCAAGCTGGCGCCCAAGGGAAGCGGTGAGGGATTGACTGCGCTTATCGAACCGGGCATGCGCGCCGTCTCCGTTCAGGTCAACGAAATTTCGGGGGTGTCGGGGTTCATTCAACCTGGCACCCGCGTCGATGTGCTGTTCACCCGCACCTTTTCCAACGGAGATGCCGCCACGATAACGATTCTCCAAAACGTCAAAGTCATCGCCTATGGCAGGCAACTCGATCCCTCGGCCAAGGTAGATGCGGCGACGCGCCCCACTGTTGCAACTTTACTGGTCAGTCAAGAAGAAGCTCAAAAAGTGGTCCTGGCCCAGCAACGAGGACGCATCCAGCTCGTGCTGCGCAATGGATTGGATGACAAGGTCGATGAATTTGCAGCAGAGCCCGTCGCGTCGGTTGATCTCGGAATCGAGGAACCGCGCAAGCCGCCTCAACCGGCGCCGGTGAAGCCCACACCTCCTCCGGACCCGCCCTTGCGTCCCAACGCATCCAAAGCCGCGAAAGCCGACGACGATACACACACGGTGCGGATCTATCGAGGCGAAAAGATGACCGAGGAAAAAGTCAAATGAGGAAACTCCTTGCAGCCTCGGCCGCCTTGATTCTCTGCCTCGTCCTCGGCTCCGGCATACGGGCGCAGGAATCAGTTCAACTGCCTGAGCCCGCGCAAGCATCCCAATCGTCCCAATCGGCCCAACCGGCCCGGCTGGCAACGCCTCTTCCGCCGCGTGCCCTGACGCTGACGGTCGGCCGCGGCGAGTTGCTGCAGTTTTCCGATGATACTTCTCGCGTCTCGGTATCCGACCCGACGATCGCAGATGCGATTGTCGTCTCGACCCACGACGTTGTGTTGAACGGCAAGGGACCGGGAAACACGACAATCATGATTTGGCACGGCGACAACGTGTCGCCTTATAACATCACCGTCGAACCGGATCTGACTGAAATTCAGAAGCAGTTGCGGGCGACCTTCCCCAGCGAGCAAATCGAAGTCTCGAGCAGCAAAGATGCCCTTCTTCTCACGGGTGTTGTGAGCGATGCGGAGATCGCCAAGCAGGCCGGATCGATCGCCGCCGTGCACGCGAAGTCTGTTGTGAACCTGATTCAATCGCCGCCTCCGGATAACCGGCAGGTGATGCTGCAAGTGAAGTTCGCTACGGTGGATCGCTCGACTCTCAGCCAGTTCGGGATAAACTTCTTCAGCGTCAATAACAAACTCGTCGGCTCTGCAACAACGCAGCAATTCCAGTTTCCACGAATCGGCCAATTGCAGTTCTCCCAAGGGCCCAACGGCCAGCAGCAGTTGGGCAACGAAACTGTCAGCGTAAGTGACCTGTTGAACTTGTTTGCCTTCCGGCCCGATCTTAATTTCGGAGCGACGCTGCGTTTGCTTCAGAACCAGAATCTTCTGGAGATTCTCGCGGAACCCAATCTCATTACGGTCAGCGGACGCGAAGCCAGTTTCCTTGCCGGAGGAGAATTTCCTTTCCCTGTAATTACGAATACCGGAACCGGCGCGCAAGCTACTCCCGTAGTCACGATTCAGTTCAGGCCGTTCGGCGTACGCTTGCTGTTTACACCGACGGTTGAACCGAATGGACTGATTCATTTGAAGGTGCGGCCCGAGGTGAGTTCGCTGGATTTTTCAAATGCCCTCCAGATTCAGGGATTCCTCATTCCCGCCATAAGCTCGCGAACTGCAGAAACCGAGGTCGAGCTGCGTGAAGGTGAAAGTTTCGCAATCGCGGGACTCATCGATAATCGTGTCGTTCAAGTTGTCAGCAAGCTTCCCGGAATCGGCGACATGCCGATCATTGGACATCTGTTCCGCACCCGCAGCAATCAGAAAGCAAACACAGAATTGCTGGTCCTGATCACGCCCAGCTTCGTGAAGCCTTTCGCTCCCGGTGAAACGCCTCCACTCCCGCAGTTCCCCGAAGGCGTCCTTGGAGACCGCCCCCCTGAAAGCGGGTCGACGCCCCAGTTTGTGGGGCCGCGTGGAACAGAGTCTTCCGGAGCGAGGCCGTGAGGCCCGGCACGAACCACGGGAGCACGACGTTATACTTCCTGCTATTCACACTTGTGATGCTCGGGCTAATGGTTATGGCTGTGGACTTCGGCCGTTTCTATGCGATCCAGGCAGAGCTGCAAACGGCGGCCGACGCCGCCGCACTGGCGGCAGCGACACGGTTGGCGGGCACGATGTCGAGTGTAGATCAGGCGGACCTGGAATGGAACGCTTCGTTCGACTCCACCACCGGAAATGACAATCGGTTCAATCTGCGTCTGAACCAGGTTCTTTTCAGTGCAAATCTGCTTGCCGAAACGGCCGCCTCTTACTTCTCCAGTCTGGCAGACGCCATCGGGAACACGGGAGGCCAAACCGGAGGCATCGACTGGGGAAGCCTCGCGTATCCGAAATTTGCCAGAGTTCAGATCTCGGCCCAGGCGCCGGTGCTGTTTGCTCCGTTTCTGAACCGCAGTCCGGGCTCGCTCCCGACAATCGCGGTTTCGGCTATTGCGGGTCTAAGCGCTCCGTTGTGCGCCGCCTCGGGAATTGACGACCTGGCCATTGTCGATCCCAGCATGGGATCAGACTCGGATCACTTCGGACTTATACCCGGCGACTATTACACACTGTCTCTGTCGTCATCGCAGGCTGCGCTCGATAGCACGGACTCGACGATCGCATATGTCATACTGGATCACTTTCCAAACGGCGTACAGGATACGAGTCTGCTGGATGATCTGCTCTTCGAGTTAGGCGCGGCGAGCGTCTCAACCAGTGCCGGATTGGATCCGGCGGGCACCATGACGATCGGCAACATCGAAGTCGCTTACGGTAGTCCCAATAATGTCGCCACAACCGTTCTTCAGGGCACTACCAATACCGCGGGCCGGGACTTTCTTTGCGGGCTCGACTTGCGATTTGGCGTCGATCCATCGCTGAACGATGCGTGCAATACCGGTAACAGCGTCCGCTTCCCTTCGTTGAGTTCGTTGTTTGCCGCAGCCGGAGATACCGATACCGGCACAGTTGCATCCGGCAACGGCGGGCTGCAGGATTTCGCCATGGATTACTGTCAGGATGGCGCATGCAACTTTCACCGCATATTAACAATCGCAGTCGTAGACGCAGCGGACACGCTGACCGTTCTGAACTTCCGCCAATTCCTTCTGGAACCGTCATCAACGGTCGCTCAGGGTGTGGATCCAACCGCCGCCAACGGCTCGTTTCGGGTGCAATACATTGGCGCCCCGGTGCCGGTGCGATCTGGGACGCTAGGCGGTTCCTGCGGCGTGTCTATCGGAGTCGGAAGGGTGGTGCTGCATTAAATATAGGTCACAATGCGGTCAGGCCGTCCTCGAACTTGCCTTCCAGATTCCGCTGTTGATCGTGCTCCTGTCCGGCGGAGTCCAGTTCGCGCGCGTCTTTTACACCTACCACACACTCGAGAAAGCGTTGCGTGGAGGCGCCGCATTGCTCGCGCGCTCGAGCAACGTGAATTACTGCGATCCCGGAGACACGGCCATTGCCGGCGTCAGGAATTTCATTGTTTATGGAAATCTGCAAGGTGTGGGAACCCAGATTTTGCCTGGCTTGATGGACTTGATCCAGATTCTGCCCGAACGTCAAGCAGCGGGGTCCACCAGCGTAACGGAATGTAGTATGTGCGCGACCGGCGATGCCGACAGCTGCGATATCGCCGGAGGCGGCCGCGCCCCGGACTTTGTTGTTGTCAATCTCGGCAGCGGTTACCCGCTTCAGTTACCGTTCGCGTACGTGAGTCTGGCGACGCTGAATTTACGGGTTTCGGTTCGAATGCCCGTCACGGGTAGTTGAAATGTCTTTTTCCGGACGTCGGACACGGACAATACAGGGTCAAGCGAGTGTCGAGATGGCGCTCGCGCTCCTTTTCGGCGTAGTGCCGCTCACGCTTGGGCTGATCGCTTTTGCCGAAGCTGCCTGGACGTATCACGGACTTACGACAATTACGAGGCTCGGAGCGCGGTACGCCTCCACGCATTGTTTCGAGGACTCCTCGGGCCAGAACGTTGTATCGTGGCTGACGGATCTGAACAATCCTGCGCTGCCGGCCTTTCCGGATCGGCAACAATTAGCAGGCGGAGGTATACAGATCACCGTGCACTATTGGACGCATGATCCCGATCAGGGAAGCATTCCGGTTGCCTGTAACGCGAGTTGCAGCGCCGAATGCGTTCCCGATTCGGTCACGGTCAGCGTTGGTACCGACAACCCGGGCACATATCAGTTCAACCGCTTTCTGGCGAGCCTCGGCGTGCCGGCGATCCAGCTTCCTGCGTTCTCAACGACAGTGCCGATGGAAAGCGGAGTCGATCCGAATTGATATTCTGTAGGGGCGGTCTATGACCGCCCAGGAGAATCCGAGACATTGCCGGCGGTCCGCGAAGCGCAAGCGCGGCAGCGCGCAGCCTCAAGAAACAGACCGCCGCTACAGTTAAGGAATTATGGCTATTCAATTGATCGTCGCCAGCCCCGAACCCCGCTTTCATGATTTCGTCCGCGAGCAGCTTGCGCGCACGCCGAGTGCGGAAATCGTCAGCGAGCACGAAGATACCGGGCCGAACCTTCCGGTCCGCATCGCTCACGACTTGACTGTCCACCCCCAGGCCGGAGTGCTGCTGGACGTTTCCTCGGATTCCGAACAGGGTCTGCGTGCTCTTGAGCAGATGAGACAATCGTCTCCATCGCTGTACGCGATTCTTTCCGGGCTCCAGTTGAGTGAAGAGTTCCTGCTCCGCGCCATGCGCATGGGAGGCTCGGATTTTCTGCCACAGCCCTTGAAGCGCGCTGAATTCAATGATGCGATGACTCGCCTTGAGGAACACCTGCAGCGCGTGCACCGCCAGGGCAGGCAGCTTGGCCGGATGTACACCTTCGTTGGAGTCAAGGGCGGCGTGGGAACCACCACGGCCGCAGTGAATTTTGCGGCCCTTAGCGCGCGGCAGAACAAGTCGACGGTGCTCGTGGACCTGGATATGGATTCCGGTGACATAGCCTGTTACCTCGGTCTGCGTCATCAGTACTCGCTTGCCGATGTCGCCGAAAATCTGGATCAACTGGACCAGGCGATGCTCGATGGGATTGTTGCGCGCGATCCGCTTGGCTTCTCGGTCTTGTGCGCACCGACAGAATTCGAAAGATCGCAGAACATCGGAGAACAACATTTGCGCGAAATCGGCACCTTCCTGATCGAACGCCACGACGTCGTCGTTGTCGACGGTTCGCGCCCCCTGGACCCACTCCTGCTCAGCTGCCTGGAACTTTCGGATTCGATTTTTGTCGTGCTGACTCAGGAGTTCCCTGCCGTGCGCAACGCGCAACATTACTTGGGCGCGCTTGCCCGCGCGGGGTACGGTCACGAAGCCGTGAAGTTGATTGTGAACCGCCATGACAAGCGAGGGAGTCTTCACGTCAGCCTTCCGCAGTTGCAGCAGACGCTGGGCGCAGCTCCGTTCTGGGTTCTGCCGAACCGTTACGAAGAAGCGATGCAGGCGGTACACGAAGCGCGGCCGGTCGTCACTCGGGGAGACACCGAACTGGGCCGCGCCTATCGAGAATTCGGCAAAAAGTTCGGAGCCGAGGGCCAGGCGGCCGCGGCGCTCCAGGGGCGTGGGGGTACCGGCCAGTAGCCATCAAGGAGGCCTGCGAAGCAGGTGTACCAACTACGGCTGGCCGCGCGGAGCGCAAACCCGATAGGGCGCAGCCGGAATAGAAGCCCGACGCTAAAAAAAAAGAGGTGACTATGGCCCTTGTTCCTCCATCTCGCGTGCGCGACGTTCTGGACCGTCCGGGCGCGGCAAACGCGGCACGGCAATCGGATCTCAAGTCCAAGGTCCACCGCAAGCTGCTTCATTCGCTAAACAGCGAAACGCTGCGTCTCATCAGCAAAGAACGGCTGCGCGGTGAAATCGGACGCGCCGTTGAGAAGCTCCTGCTCCAGGAGAACATTCCGATGACGCTGCCCGAACGCGATCGCGTCATCGAGGAAATCCTGGATGAGGTTTTTGGACTTGGCCCGCTGGAACCGCTGTTGAAAGACACGGCGATAACCGACATCCTCGTTAACAACTACACCAAAGTGTATGTGGAACGGCGTGGCGTGTTGCAGCGGTCATCGGTCCAATTCAAAGACGACAAACACCTGCTGCACATCATCGAAAAAATGGTTGCTGCCGCCGGGAGGCGTATCGACGAAGCCAATCCGATTGTCGCTGCGCGCCTGGCCGACGGTTCGCGTGTGACGGCGGCGATTCCACCGGTGACATTGGATGGCCCTGCGCTATCGATCCGGCGGTTTGGAGGAAAGGTCCTCAGCAACGATGAACTGCTCGCAAATCAGACCCTAACTGCGCCGATGCTTCAGTTGCTCGGCGGCTGCGTCCGGGCCCGCCTGAATATGGTCATCTCCGGCGGCAGTGGAAGCGGGAAAACGACGCTGCTGAATGCGCTTTCCCGTTTCATTCCCGAGACCGAACGTATTGTTACGATCGAAGATATCGCCGAATTGATGATGCAGCAGCCCCATGTGGTAAGGCTCGAAACTCGAGCAGCGAATATCGAGGGCCAAGGCGCTGTCATAGCAAGAGATCTGATGATCAACGCTCTTCGTATGCGGCCGGATCGCATTATCGTCGGCGAAGCGCGTGGACCCGAGGCGCTCGACATGCTGCAGGCCATGAACACCGGTCACGACGGCTCCATGACGACAATGCACGCAAATTCGCCGCGGGATTGCTTCCATCGCATACAGACGCTGGTATTGATGGCCAACGTCGGTCTGACGGAACCGGTGATCCGCCAGCAGGCCACGTCCGCTATCCAAGTAGTCATTCAAATGATGCGATTGCGCGACGGTTCTCGAAAGATATCCAGCGTGGCGGAAGTCATTGGTGTGAGGGAAGAGGCCGTTCAACTGGAAGAAATTTTCCGCCTCGAACGCAGCGGCATGGATGAGAGGCGAACCGTCCTGGGGCGATTCGTCCCAACCGGCTACCGTCCGCAGTTTCTCAAACGCCTCCATGCTGCCGGGGTCGAGGTGCCGGAAGAAGTATTCGGCTTATGATCACGCTCATCATTTTGTTGATCTTTACCGCCGCCTTTGCCGGTGCGGCCGAATATGCATGGTGGTCGCCCGCGCGGCGCACGCGCCAGGAGATCGAGCACCGGCTGCGCGGGCTTCGGGTGGAAGCGGGCCGGCGGCCGGATTCTTTGCTACGCCAGCAATATTCGACGAGCGGAACTTTTT
>WNGK01005051.1_pt1 | contig 14025 bp, 14 predicted proteins | sample 5400601 | NCBI WGS metagenome assembly WNGK01 (sample SAMN13153376, study PRJNA577476) | soil metagenome | isolation source: 60 cm soil or saprolite under Garry oak tree replicate 1 | place: USA:California | collected 2016-06-15 | reverse complement strand
CGAACCCGTCGCTGTGCGTCTGCGCCAGGGAAAAGCGTTGTCAAAGTGTTGCTGTTGTTGTGGTTCTATGGACATGTGGTATCTTCCTCCTTGATGCTCGTCAATGAGATAGAGTGTTCCTGAGACCCTCCTCCCAGTACAGAGAGGTATCCCTCACGCAAGAGGATGGTGAGCATCGGCCCAATGAGCGGGCTGCGTCCCCTGGTGTACTGCACCTCGACCATCCAGGCGCACACCGGACGCCTGGATGCATCAGGCCAGGCCTCCCGCAGCATCCAGTCCGACCAGAGCCGTATGGTACGCAGACGTACCGGGCGGGCGTAGGAGGCTGCGACCAGTGCCCGCATGCGCGGCAGCAGATGTGGCGGCATCTCCTTTGGCAGGATAACGCAGTGGGAGTGGTGTTCGGGTATGAGTCGGCCCTGCTTGCTTTCCTGGTACTTCTGGGGAAGCGTGCGGGAGACCGGCCCATCCAGTCCCCCGGATACGCTCAGATCGTCATCCATCTCACGATAATCACACTCCATCAGGAAGTCCAGGCACACATCACACACCCCAATACAGGCGTCACTGTCCCAGCTGAAGATGGCCCACACCTCTTCACCGTTGGGGTCAATCCCCTTTGGCAAGCATTGGGGGTGGTACTCGGCTCCATTGTAGGCGTATCCCACAATTTCTCGCATGTGCCTGTCTCCTTTCCTACGATGGGGTGGAAGCATGGAACTGGTCGTCATGGCCGTTGTTGAGCAAGACCATCACGCTCTGCCCCACGTGGATCACCAGGTCAGGCGTGCCATCATGATCGACATCGGCAAAACTGAGCGTCACCGGCAGGCTCTCATCGGTCACGCTTGGGCCGAGGTAGAGGTGGACGTGGGCCGGGTCGCCTGCTGGCAACTCGATCACCTCCACCTGTCCGTGCAGGTTAAGGGCGATGAAGTGACTGGGATGGGCGAGTGAGTCATGCTCATGACCCACCACTGCATCGGTCTGGAACGTGCGCGGGTAGCCATACGTCCAGTCCAACTGCTTGGCCTGCACCCAGCCGATGGCCGCATTGACGATGGCCAGCAGTGCTCCCATCGCCAGCATGCCCACGATGAGCGTGAACCACAGGCGTCCACGTGGGCGCGTGACCGTGGGTTGCCTGGCGGGAGCCTCCTCGCGCATACTGGCACGCCTGGGACGAGCGAGCGCCTGGGTCTGGGGTCTGGTCTTTTGGTCATAAGGAGAAGCCCCGTAGCGCCTGGCACTGGTCGGCAGACGAGCGGGCGGCCCCTGGTCATCGGGCAGCAGGTCGTCCTCCTCGTCCCAGGTGGCGGCGCTGGAGGCATCGCTCGTGCGTGAACGGTGGTCGATCAAGCGAATGGCGAATTGTGGGTGCTGGGTTGCAGGGTCGCTCAAGGTAGTCATCGGTTCGCCTCCTGCTGCTGCTGCTGCTGTGAGGATGGTTGCCGCTCACGCCACTCGGTGATCTCAGCGCGTACCTCGTCAGTGAGCTTCCACAGGCGTTCTTGCTGGACGCGGGCGGCCCGTGACATGCTGCGGGCCTCATCCAGCCCGTCCTGTGGGCAGTGGAAATCGCTGGCCACCAGCATATCCAGTTCGTAGGCAGCGCGGCTCCAGTGGCGTGCGGCCTCACAGAGGGCCTGCTCGGACTGGCCATACCAGTAGCCAGCGTGCGCAGCAAACAAGCGGCGCCGCACCTGCTCGACCGCCAGGCTGAAGTGTCGTAGCGCTTTGGTCTCAGATGCCAGGGCGAAGAAGGCGTGGGCGGTGGCCTTGAGCATGGGCGCGAGCGTGGCCGCCTCGCCAAAGGTAGCCCAGGCCTGGCGCGGTTCATCCAGTGGCATCCAGTAGGTACTCAAGGCAGGCAGTTCATAGGCCCGACTCGCCTGTTCCAGGGTGAAGGCCTCGGGCTTGGTTAGTCGAAGCGAAAGGATGGGAAAGGGTAACATGCGTCAGGTTTTCCTTTCTGTACTGCACAAGAGAGAAGAGAAGACGGGGGATGCACGCTGACCACCGGGTGAAGCAAGACCTCGCCCGGTGGTCAGCCACGCTTACCAGAGCGCGGCTTGCTCGGCCTGGGCGACGGGGTCGTGTGCCACTGGTGGTCGTTCTATCGTCACCCACTGGCCCTGCTCCAAGCGTTGCAGGGCACCACACTGCTCGCGCAGGCAGCGACGGTAGCCGTCGAGCATCGTGGCCGACCAGTCGTGACCAGCATCGCGACAGAAGCGATTGCGCCAGGGCTGTTGCGCAAGCGACGAGGGAGGGTGTCGTGTCGGCATCGGGTCATCTCCTCTCGCGCGTGCCTAGAGGGTCTTGCCCAGGACGTAGTTCGTGGCCTCCTCTTCAGTCAAGAGGCCATCCTCGACGAGTTGTGCAACTTGGGCCAGCAACTCTGGGTCCTCTTTGTCGGGGCAGGTCGGGTCGCTGCAAAAGGGATGCTCGACGGTGTGAATGATCTCATCCTCCATTGGGATGACGATCCGTTGGGATGAGTCTTGCATTGTGCTACCTCCAACATTTCCTCTGTACCCTCACCATGCAATATAATTACAGTGAGGATCAGGGGTGCTTAACAGACAACTGATTCTCAAAATAGCCTGCTTGACATGGATAAGATGTCAAGCAGGCGCTATTTCTACAAGGCCGCATTACAAGGAAACACTACAAATCTAGTTAACCATTAAGTTCTAGTAAGTCCTCTTAAGTTCTGATAAGTAAAGTGTACACAATGAAAATAGGTTCTGTCAAGTCCTTTATTAGCCAATAAGTTCGTTATTTGCCGTGTAAGTACGACGCATGCTACGATTACTATGCACACTTGCTACAAAGGGGAGAGAAAATGGCAACAAAGCAGTATTACACTGCACAAGAAGCTATGCGCAAACTTGGCGTAAGCAAAACTACTTTCTATGAGTATGTCAAAGATGGTCGTATTACCAAGAAACTTCCGTCTCGAAAACAGCGAGGGGCATTCTTTCTCGCCAGAGATGTTGACGATCTGGCGTCAGCCTTGAGGGGCTTCGTGAAGCAGTACAGTGAAACCAGAGAGACGACGGTTTTTCGTCCAGCACGTCCAGAAGATGCTCCAGGGATGTTTGAACTTGGTGAACGTATTATGAGTCGAAGTGGGGGTTATGGCATACCTGCACAGAGTCTTCTCCCCTTTTTAACTATCCCTAATTCTGAAGTAGGGCATGTGCTAGTGAGAGACGAACACATCATCGGGTACTTCACCATTCTCCCGCTCAAACATGACACACTTTTACAGATTATGCGTCGGGAAATTCGTGCCCGCGAGGTCAAGCCAGAGGAGCTAGCGAAGTTCGAACCAGGAAACCCTATCGATTGCTTTCTATGGGAAGTTATGTCTGACCCCGATCAAAAGCATATAGGTCAGTACCTCATTGGAAAGATGCTTACCTTCTTTCACTCGCTTGGGAAAAGAGGCGTAGATATCCAGGGTATCTATGCAACAGCTACTTCACGAGAGGGTATCGACATTTGCCATAAAATGGGCATGCAGCAGATGAACTTGCCAGAGGTCATCCAACCGAATTGGATACCATTTGAGTGGAAAATTCAGGAGCAGAAGAACTGGTTGACCAAGAACTACATCCAGGCACTGAAGAGCTACAAGAAACGCCAGCAACGAATGCAACAACAGGCAGATGCACCTGCTGCATGGACTGATCCCGAGGAGTGAAGTGAACGACCTGTGGCCCAAAGAATAGCTTCCACCATTTTAAGTGATAGCTTCTCCACGAGGGGAGCATGGTTTCATGAAAGTACTGGTCACCGGTTTTGAACCGTATGGTCCCTGGCAGCGCAACCCCAGTGGTGAAACGGCCCGTCATCTCGACGGTGCAACTATTGTCGATGTTGAAGTGACAGGACTGGTCTTACCGGTATCTTTTACCCGCGTCACGGAACCGCTCATCGCGGCCATCGATAGTCTGCGCCCGGATGTCGTACTCAATCTCGGCCAGGGAGGCGCTGTAGGCGTGCGGGTTGAGCGAACAGCCGTCAATCGTGCGAAAGCTCCCGCGGGCGGCGACAATGATGGGTACGATCCCCAGGGTAAACCGATTGTGGAGGACGGCCCTGCCACTTACAACTCGACCCTGCCGGTAAACGAAATCGTTGAATTACTGACCAACGTCGAATTCAATGTCGCTCCCTCGGATTCGGCGGGCGAGTTTCTCTGCAACTATGTCATGTACACGACACTGCACCACATCGCAACACGGCAACTCCCAATCCGCGCCGGATTTATTCACGCTTCACCCCTGCGTGAAGAGGTACCCGATCTCACCAACAGCAAAGGCATGCGCTTAAAAAAGTGGATCGATATTACCGAGGCGGTGTTGTATTTGTTGCGCAGTGTGGCGTAAGTACACAAAATCACTCGTGTAACAGATGCTTGGTGATTGTATAGATGGTGCCAGACCCCATAATGATCACCACATCCCCTGAGCGTACTGCCTTACGCAATACGGCCTCCACATTTTGAAGATCACCGCCGTAGAAGACCTGCTCATCGGTAGTGTGCGCGAAGTGAGATCCTTTGGCGATGGCCGCTACCAGGTCACGTGCATGAACCAGGCCAGTATCCTGCTCGCGGCCGGGGTTGATATCGGTCATGACGACCACATCCGCACCTTGAAAAGCGGTGACGAAATCGTCGAACAGAGCCTTTGTGCGGGTGAACATGTCCGGCTGATAGGCCAGAACCAGGCGGCGGCCAGGAAAACGCTTGCGCGCAGCCTCCAGCGTGAGCGAGATAGCCGTTGGATGGTGGGCGTAATCATCGATGATGATCACATCGCGCGTTTCTCCATCGATTTCAAGCGGCCCCCGGTGGCGCACCTCGAAACGTCTTTTGACGCCTTCATAGTTTTCCAGTGTCCTTAGCGCCGAGTCGAAGGAGACACCCGCGGCGTGAGCAGCGGCCAGGGCTGCTACAGCGTTCTCAACGTTGTAGATGCCGGGTAGCTGATACTGGATCAATTTGCCGGATGGAAGAACATCTCCCCCCTGTTCCTGAGTGTGGAGGCGGAAGCGCGTAATGCCGCCACCTTCCCTCACATCGTATGCCACGTAGGTAGCTGAATGTTCATCGACCGCTTGAACCGACTCCGATGGCTTGACCTTGTAGGTGACAATGCGTCCAGGCCAGTCGTGCAGCCGCTCGATCAGTTGTCGGCAGCCAGCGCTTCCAGCGTTTATCACGGCAGTCGTTGGGAAAGGCCAATCACCCTGCATATCCATGCCGCGAATGAAGCGCTCGAAGGCGACCAGCATAGCGTCTACGTCCGCGAAGAACTCGGGATGTTCGTACTCTATCGAGGTAACTACGGCGATACGAGGGTGAAAGTAGCAGAAATTGTAGTTGTATTCGTCCGCCTCATTCACGAAATACTGGCTATCGGCCAGGCGAAAGCTGCTATTGAAGCGTGGGACGACAGCGCCTACAAAACAGTTGGGATCGAAGCCCGCGTCCAGTAGCATATATGCAAGCAGTGTAGTAGTTGTTCCTTTGCCGTGAACGCCGCTTACCGAGAGGGTGCATTTGCCCTTTGCCCATCTCCCCAACAAATCTTGCCATATCAAAGTAGGAATACCTCTCGTTTGGGCTGCAGCCAGTTCGAGGTTATCAGGATCGTAGGTCAAGACTGCGGGTAGATAGATCAGGGCATCTGCATCTGTAAGATGTTCGGGGTTATGTCCGATGTGTACGGGTATGCCTGACTCTTCAAGTGCCTGGGTTGTATAGGATGCCGATTTATCGCAGCCAGTTACCTGTGCGCCGAAGTGCTGGGCAATCTGCGCCATCGATGAGCAGCCTCGCCCGCCAATCCCCAGGAAATGCAGCCGTTTATGTTGTAGTTGTTCATATTCAATTTCGCTCATAAATGATGTAATCCTTTCTAATTGACAATCCCATGCTATCATTCCAACCTTTGGGAAGCAACAGGTTGTGAATTGGGCAGTATGAACGCGTGTGTTGTTAGTATATAAAACGGTTGGGGACGATGATTGTACTGCCTCACTCACATATAACAAAAGCGCGTACAGGAAAGGAGGTGCCACCTTTGATGGCTGGTGGCACAGCAAAGAAGCGAAAGTTATCCTGGTGAACCTGGTCAAGGGCGCATAAATGTTCCACAATCGGGATACCCGCTCCCAACAGAATGGTATGAGCGGGTCTGGCTCCATCGCTCATATCGTCGATGTTGGCGCAATCAATACCTACCAGCGCTGCTTTTGATTGGACGAGCAGACGGCACGCATCGGCAGTCAGGAAAGGGCCGGAGCGAAAATAGTCGGGGCTGCCCCAGCGCTTCGACCAATCTGTGCGTACCAGGACAGCCTTTCCACTCACATCCAATCCCTGGAATGCCTCCGGCCCGATTGCTCCTTCCTGTAGCGCCGTCAGCGCTATACCTGGCAGGTTCGCCAGCTTCTCCAGCGGGAGTTCAGCAAAATCTTGCCCGTGTGGATAGCGGTGAAATGGCGCATCGACGTAGGTTCCCGTGTTGCCGCCAATCTCATAGACCGCGATTTGAAAGGTTGTGCCTGGCGTATAGGTTGCGTGAGTTGGACTTTCGGCGTGGGTAAGCCAGGTGCGAAACTGCGGCACGGGAAGCCCGGGATATGATGGCATATCCGGCTCGAGGACATGACTTACGTCAATCAGAGTCGTCATCTTTTATCCTTCATAGTTTGTATTTCCTGGAATAATGAATCAGGGATCAAAATGTAGGGACGCGATTGATCGCGTCCATGTCCCGCTTCAAGGTGCGCCGAGGTGGACGCGATCAATCGCGTCCCTACATACCCTCTTCATTTTTGAAGGTTCATCATTGCGCCCTTAGATTTCGTTTGAACCTTGATAAGCCACTATAGCTGTTCTGGATGCTTCTTCCTCCAATAGCGCATATAGCCCTGGACCGTCATCGGATAATTGGTCGCAATTTCATATCTCTCCAGGGCGCGCGGATCTTGCGCGGCTTGCAGCAATGCAGGCCTGGTGTGCTCGATCAGCAACTCGATGATCTCAGCTTCGCTTTTGCCGTCGCGCATTGCGGCGAGGACGAAATCGCCCCAGCTATAGAGCTTTTCGCGCAGGTCTTCAAAGTGCGGGACGATGTTCTTAACCGCGCCGAAATGCCCGATGTAGAGGACATCCGGGCGTAAGCCTTTGACCAGGTTCATGCTCTCGGACCAGGCTTCGAGGTCGAGATCGGGCGGTGGTGTCGGCGGGCGCACATAATCTACGCCGGGCAGGCGCACTCCGGCTACATCGCCCACAAACGCCTCGCCGGAGTGCGCGTCGAAGAAGATCACATGGTGAATAGCGTGCCCTGGAGTGTAATGCACTTCCAGGCGTCGGCCTGCCACGATGAGTTTATCACCACCCTCGATGATCTTCAGACGATCCATCGGCGTGGATTCGATTTCTCCCCAGAGCAACTTCATACGCTCTCCGAAGATGCGCGACGCGCTCGACACCACTTTCGTTGTGTCGAGCAGGTGCGGCGCGCCCAGGCCGTGAACATACACCTGCGCCTTTGGCATCAGCTTCACGAGTGTGCCTGCCGCACCCGCGTGATCCAGGTGGACATGAGTTGCCAGAATATGGGTGACATCCTCAGGCGCAAAACCGGCTTCGCGAATCGCATCCAGCAATGAGTCTACCACGCTTCCCGGCCCGGGATCGACGATGGCAAGTTCATTGCCTCCTATGAGCAGGTAGGAGCCGATGATCTCGTTTTCTCCGAGGAATGGATGCGAGATTTGCCACGTTCCCGGACTCAGTTCAGTAACATGAGACAAGGTAAACTCCCTCTCTATATTATATTGGCCCTGGACGGGTAGGCTCTGCATCTTTCTTGGCTGAGATGGCCTTCGCCTGTGTGAACAGCAGCAGGTAATCTCGCCCACCCGCTTTGGAGTCGGTGCCGGACATATTGAAGCCGCCGAATGGATGGACGCCCACCAGCGCGCCGGTAGATTTGCGGTTGAAGTAGAGGTTGCCGACATGATACTCTTCCTTCGCCCGTTCGATGCGCTTTTCATCTTTTGAGTAGAGCGAGCCGGTCAGTCCGTACTCGGTATCGTTGGCGATATGCAGCGCGTCGTTAAAGTCCTTCGCCTTAATTACGGCCAGCACCGGGCCAAAAATTTCTTCCTGGGCGATGCGCGCGTGCGGGTCTACATCGGCAATGACGGTTGGCTCGATGAAATAGCCGGGGCCATGGTGCTCGCCGCCTGCGACGAGACGACCTTCGTGCTTGCCAATCTCGATGTACTCGGTGATTTTCTTCAAGGCGTTCTCATCGACGACCGGCCCCATGTACGTTTCAGGTTGGGTGACATCACCCATCGTCAATTGCTTTGTCTTCTCGATCACCTTCTGCAATACCTGGTCGTAGACCTTGTCAACGATGATGGCGCGCGAGCCTGCCGAGCACTTCTGTCCCTGGAAACCGAAGGCGGAGACGACGATGCCCGTCGCGGCTGCATCCAGGTCAGCCGTTTCATCGACGACCACGGCATCTTTCCCGCCCATCTCCAGAACGGTGCGCTTCAGCCAGCGCTGCCCCTTCTTGGGTTTGGCGGCCAGTTCGTTGATGCGCAGTCCTACATCGCGCGAGCCGGTGAAAGCGATGAAGCGCACCTGGGGATGTTCAATCAGCGCGTCGCCTATGGTCGAGCCTGAACCGGTCAGGAAATTGACCACGCCCGCTGGCAAGCCTACATCTTCTAAGATGCGCATGTACTGCCAGGCAATCATGGGAGATGTGCTGGCGGGCTTGAGTACCACCGTATTGCCGGTTACAAAGGCTGCGCTGGTCATGCCAACCATAATCGCGCCTGGGAAGTTCCAGGGGGGGATGACCGCGCCAACGCCCAGGGGAATATAGACAAGTTGATTATCCTCGCCCTCGATGCGCACCAGCGGCTGATCGTCAGCCAGGCGTATCATCTCGCGGGCGTAAAATTCCATGAAGTCGATGGCCTCCGCCGTATCGCCGTCGGCCTCAGCCCAGCTTTTCCCTACCTCGTAGATCATCCAGGCATTGAAGTAAAGGCGGCGCTCTTTGAGCAGGTCGGCAGCCGCGAAAAGATAGCCCGCTCGTTCTTCTGCCGGAACGCGCTTCCAGCTTTCAAACGCGGTGGCGGCGGCCTGCACCGCTTCGTTGGCCTGCTCAACGGTGGCGCGTGAAAAATATCCGATCACCTGTTCGGGCTGCGATGGATTGACCGAGGCGAAGGTGGCATCGTTGGTGATGTGTTTCCCACCGATAACCAATAGGTGGGTTTGCCCAAGCTCACTCTTCACCTGTTCCAACGCAGCCATCTGCGCCTGGCGATTCTCCGGTTTGCTAAAGTCGGTAAAATCCTCATTCTTAAAGGGCGTCCGCGCTCGTGACGCTACGCTCTCTATCATTTTTGCCATAAATCTGCTCCTCATTGTGCTTAAAACGCCTTCGTGTTTTCATTGTATCGCATAATGGATATGAATCGGTAGTGGAAGCGGGCAAAACTCTGCAAGCAGAATAAACTACTTCACCGTCCAAATATGCCCTGTCTCACCGTTCATCGGTAGGATTACTCATAGCGATCATCTTGTGTTCGGGGTAATCTTGCTGTATAGTAGTGGCGAGCAATCGTCCGGCTACTTATCGAACGCCGATGCTATCAAGAATAATATCGTTGACGACACAATTGTCGTCGGAAAGGTTGGGTTCTATGAATATGGATTTGCTCAAGGAGGAGAAGAATCGGGGCTACCTCATCGCTGGGATTGGCGGTCTCGTTGGCCTCATTGCGTTTTTCTTGCCTTATATCACTTTTAGTTTCCTGGGTGTTGGCGGCTCCGTAGGTGGAGCAAGTTTAGGATGGGTCTGGTTCGAGGAAATAGCCGCACTGGTAGTCACTGCTGTTGCGGTGGTGCTCATTTACAGGAACAACGCTTTTGGTTTGACCAATATGCCTGTAGAGAAACAGATTCTGTATGGCAGGTACGCATTGATAGGTGGCGGCGCGTTGGCCTTGCTCATCCATCTGCTGTTCGCCCTCACTTTCCATAATGCTGTTGCCGGTTTCGATATCGGCATTAGCCTGGGGTTTGGTTTCTGGGTCTTCCTGATAGCGGCAATTGCCATGATCGTCGGAGGAGTGCTTGCTTACAGAACCCCTATGCCGACAGCGGCGCAGTCGTGGCAGTATCCACAATCAACAGCGTATCCTCCCTACCAGCAGCCGCAGCAGCCCTATCCGCCGCAGGCTCCGTCATATCCCCCGTACCAGCAGCCCTACCCGCCGACGGAACAGCCTCCGCAGCAGTACCCGCAACAGCAATATCCACCGCAGCAACAACCGCCGCAGCAGTACCCACAACAGCCGCCGCAGCAACAGCCGCCTCAGTGGTAAATCCTGCTTGCGCTTGATTCCCAAATATGCGCTGTAAATCAGAGGCGTCCGACATGGTCGCCTCTGATTGATTTATCCGGCGCTTCTTACGATCATTGTGCCTGCTCCCTGATCGGTGAGCAACTCGCGCAGCAGCACATACGGCTCCCCTCCATCAACGATATGCACGCAGGAGACGGTGGACAGAGCATCGAGACAGGCAGCGACTTTAGGGATCATGCCGCCGCTAATGATGCCATCGGCGATAAGTTGTCTGGCTTCGGTTTCTGTTAGTTCCGAGATCAACGAACCATCTTGTCGGCAGATGCCGGCGACGTTGCTGAGAAAGATGATTTTTTCGGCTTTGAGCGCACCTGCCAGGTGAGCTGCGACGAGGTCCGCGTTGATATTCAGGCATGATCCCTCTGGTCCCTGACCAAGCGGAGCGATCACGGGAATGTATCCCTGGTCGAGCAGCGATTGCACGAGCGTGGGGTCAACCGATTCGATTTCTCCGACAAAGCCCAGGCGCTGATTGAGAATTTTTGCCTGTAGCATGCCGCCATCGGTACCGCTTAATCCAATGGCTCTGCCACCCATTTGTGTCGCCATCAGCACCAGCTCTGAATTGACCTGGCCGAGTAGCACCATACGAACGATATCCAGCGTGCGAGCGTCGGTGACACGCAGACCATTTTCAAATCGCGCTGGTATATTGAGCTTCTCCAGCCAGGCATTGATGTATGGGCCTCCTCCATGCACCAGAACCGGAAAAGCTCCCAGGCTGCGCAACAAGATAATATCTTGCATAACATCGCGCTGGTGCTCTAGAGTGCTGCCACCCAGTTTAATCACGAGCAGCTTCCCTTTCACGGAGTCGATGTAACGCAACACCTCTCGCAGTACTTCCGCCCTCAGGTGATGCCTGTGGCTAGTATCGCCCTCAGATGTTCGTGAAAAAGTAATGGCCATGTCAGAAGTCCTTCTATACGAAAAAGACCATAAAAAAACCCTCATCCCTTCTCCGACGGCAAAGGGACGAGAGTTAGTTCTGCATTACTTTTGTTTCTACACAAACTCCCGTGGTACCACCCTGATTGTCTTCTTTCTCAGGCGAGAAATCACAGCGCTGGGAACATCCTGGCTACACCGGTGTAACGAAGATGCAAGACCACTTGTTTCTGGTTCATTTGCTGCGTGGGAACCTTCCACCTCTCCTACTTGTGGCAGTCGCCACTTTCTTTGGAGAGCCGCTCACGAGGGGGGTTCTGAGGAGGCGTGTCCTTCCGGCCTTCCACCAGGTACCGGATCGCTATTGATCGCCGACCTCGTACTTTTTCGGTCATCGCGGGTCAGTCTGTATTCTGTTATTAGTGTAACAATAGCATTTGAAAAGTAAAATGTCAACCTTTTTTTCTAAATCAATCCCTTGCGCACACAAAATTCAGCGTTCAAAATCGAGCCGCCAGCCGCGCCGCGAATGGTATTATGACCAAGCAGAACAAATTTATAGCTCAGGATAGGACAACGGCGCAATCTTCCCAGTGTTACGGTCATGCCGTGACCGGCATCTCTATCGAGCAAGGTCTGGGGGCGATTGGGTTCATGGCGGTAGACGAGCGTGTGACGTGGGGCGGATGGTAATTGGAGTTGTTGCGCCTCAGATTGATAGTGCTCCCAGGCAGCGAGAATATCCTGCTCGTCAGCCTCATTTTCCAGTTCAACGCTGGCGCACTCCAGGTGGCCCTCGCGTGTCGCCACGCGGTTACATTGCGCGCTGACGACGATGGGCGCATCGCTAAACCCCTTGCCTTCCTCCCAGGTGCCCAGCATCTTGCGTGTCTCCTTTTCCACTTTTTCCTCTTCTCCACCGATGTAGGGAATGGCGTTGTCGAGAATATCGTAGGAGGGCAGGCCGGGATAGCCCGCGCCGGAGATGGCCTGCAGCGTTGTCACCATCACTTTGTGCACGCCAAAGGCTAGTTGGAGCGGTTTGAGCGCCATAACCAGGGGTGTGGCCGAACAATTGGCGTTGGTGACGATGCTGCCCGACCAACCTCGCCTTTTGCGTTGCTCGCTGAGTGTGGCTGCATGATTGGCGTTGACCTCTGGAATGAGCAGCGGCACATCTGGCTCCATACGGTAATTTTTTGCGTTGCTGAACACTGCCATGCCGGCCTGGGCAAAATTCGCTTCGATCTCTCCCGCTACCTCTGCTGGCAAGGCTGAGAAGACAATTTTTACACCTGCAGGCAGCGCATCAGGGCGGCAGGCCGTTACTGGCAGAGAGGCGGCCGAGGCTGGCATTGCGCTTCCTGCCAACCGCCATTGCGCTACCTCTGCATAAGTGCGTCCTGCGCGTCGCTCGGATGCGGCAAGGGCCACCAGTTCAAACCAGGGATGCCCTTGCAGCAGTTCGATGAAACGCTGCCCTACCATGCCGGTTGCGCCTAGAACGGCCACCGGGATACCTTGTCGTGAGTCGGTCATAATTCATGTCTCCTGCATGTGAAAACCTGACAAATTTTCTCCCCTAAGCGAATTTCCCTGCTAATCTTCTAGTGTGCCTCGCGACGTCTCTCCTGCGTAGCTTGTCGTTCGCGACCCTCATGCCGCACAAGCGGAATGACTGGGGCGATCAAGTCACGGTGCAGGCAGCGCAAGGCGCGTTCACTGTCTGCTTCTTCTACGATCAGGATGATACCGGTATCGGATGCCCCCTGGGTGATGACTGAGATGCGTTCGCGGGCCAGCGCGGTAATGGCGCGGGCGGAACTCATCGGGTCAACGGTGAAGCCAGAGCCAATGCAGGCGCAGGCGGCCAGGCCACGTCGGCACCCGACACGCCAGCTTCCCATGTCATGTTGTAACAGGGCGATAGCCGAATCAACCGCCTGTTCCTCGACGACGAAGGCGAGGTGATGCCCCGATGAGGAGCAAATGGCAACGGGTGCGGCGCCCGCGCGAGCCGCCAGGGCGAACACCTGCCCTGCATTCTCAGGCGCGCCAAACAGGTCGGTATTTTCTACGGTGATCAAGGCGAGTTGGCGGCGCACTGAGATGGCGGCAGCCGCGCTGTGTGTTGTTTGTTCTGGTCCAACAACCGTTCCGCGCAGGTGTGGGCGGAAGGTATTGCGTACGTGCACAGGGATATTGCGGTGCGCCACGGGAATGAGCGTGCGGGGATGCAGCACTTTTGCTCCAAACCAGGAGAGCCGCGCGGCCTCCGCGTAGGTAAGGCGCGGCAGCAAACGTGTATTCGCCACGATGCGCGGGTCCGCGCTTAAAACGCCATCGACATCGGTATAGATGGTGACCTCGACACAGTCCAAAGCCTCGCCGATGACGGTCGCGGAATAATCTGAGCCGTTGCGCCCCAGCGTGATCACGCGGCCTCGCGTTGTGCGACCGATGAAACCGGGTACAATGGGCACAATGCCGCGCTCGATCGCGGGATGAATGAGTCGCTGCGCGTTGACTCTTGTCTCTTGAGCCAGCGGGTCGGCCCCGCTAAGTGTGCCAAAGGATGGCCGCGCGTCACTCTGCGGATCGGTGGTAATAATGACTTCCTCGCGAACTGGCGTTGCCTCCCTG
>WNGK01006163.1_pt1 | contig 14027 bp, 7 predicted proteins | sample 5400601 | NCBI WGS metagenome assembly WNGK01 (sample SAMN13153376, study PRJNA577476) | soil metagenome | isolation source: 60 cm soil or saprolite under Garry oak tree replicate 1 | place: USA:California | collected 2016-06-15 | reverse complement strand
CCTGCGCCAGCAGATAGAGTGGACTCGAGGCGCTGGGATTGAGAGCCGCCGCCTTCTCCAGCTCAACGATGGCGGCGGGCACTTCGCCGCGATCGAGCAGGGCCCTGCCCAGGTCTGCGCGCGCGTGCCAGAAATCGGGATTCAAACGCACCGAAGCCCGGAGAGCAGCCAGCGCCTCCCCTCCCTCCTTCGTTCCCGGCGCGGCGCCGGACTGCAGTAAGACCTTGGCGCGCCAGTACTGCGCAAGATAATTGTCCCGATGCCGCGAGACTGCCTGGCGGAGGCCGTCGACCGCTTTGTCGAGGTGGCCCATCTGCATCGAGATGAGGCCGAGGGAGACCGAGGGCAGAACGTCCTGCGGGGCCAGCTTGGACGCCGTGGCAAAATCTTGTTCAGCTTCTCGAAACTCCCCTTTCATCGCTCGCATGACGCCTCGCTGCAAGTAGAGACGCTCCGAGTTCGGCAGATGAGCGAGGCCGATCGCCGCGACTTCGAGCCCCAGGTCATAGTCGTCGCGGTCGAGAGCAATGCCGCACAAACCTACATAAGCGTCTTCATTCTTGGGGTCGAGGTGGGTAGCCAACCGCAGGGCGTTATAAGCCTCTTGGGGCTGGCTGTTCTTCAGATACGCGGTAGCCGCGACGCTCGCGAGTTCAGCGGTCTCGTGGCCCTGGTTCAGGAGTTCGTTCGCAGTGCGGATGGCGCCCGGGTAGTCTCCGGCGTTCAGATACGCCAGCGCCTGATCGTAGCCCGCGAGGTACGCGTCGCTATAGGTCCGGCGAGCCATGCCGAATTGCCGGGCAGCGGCGGCATAGAGCTTGTGCTCGACCAACAAGGCTCCCGCACGGAAGTGGCTGTCACCGTCTTGGACAGGAAGGGAGTCGAGGGATTTCAGGGCTTCTTGCGGGCTGCCATGCTCGAGAGCGCACGCGGCGAAACGGAGAATGGCCTTAGCGCCTGATCGAACTCCGGATCCGGCGCCGGCCGCCGGCCCTTCGCCGCAGGGTCGGTCGGCAGCACTGACGCAGGCGCTGGTTAGGAGCGTGAGTGCTAGAATTCCCCCACCGCCGGCCAGCTTCCAGCGCCGCCGCCATGGGACGTCGGGCCTGCCGTTCAACCAGACCACGTGTGACAGATTACGCCACGCTGGACCGAAAGCGAAATCGAGACCCGCTCGGATCGGGGCTTCGCGCCCCAGGGCGGGTCCCGAAGGCCAACCCATTACGTCTGCTTTGGGCTAGAACTCAATCCTAAGGCCAAACTGGATGTCCCTGGCCGGGAACGCCCCGTTGGCGAGGCCGAACCCGCCCCCACAAGTCACTGTACCCTGGGTATCCGTTGAGCAGTTGAAGCCGGCGAGATCATTGTTCACGCCGGTCAGATTGACCTTGTTAAACACGTTGAAGAACTCGGCGCGGAATTCCAACTGTGCGCCCTCCTTTCCGACGAACCAGGGGATGCGCGTCCGTTTGGTCGCGGAAAAGTCGGTGTTGATATATCCCGGCCCGGTGAAGGTGTTCCGACCGACGTTGCCCAATGTTCCCGGCGAGGGTGTCGGGAAGAGCGAAGTGCACTGCGAATCATTGGCAGTAACCGGACAATTGAAGACTCTTGTGTTGAGGAACTGATTCTCGGAGAAGTTGCCGGTGGGAAAGCCTCCTGCCGAGTTGGGACGGTCGTTGCTTACCCCGTCGGCGTTGTAGTCGCAGGTAGGGAACGACGCTCCACAGAAGACTGTGAAGGGCGAGCCCTTCTGGAGAATCGTGATGTTGCTGAGCTGCCATCCGTTGAGCAGAACATTGGCAAACGGCGAATTGCCTCCGATGTGTGGTATCTGCCACAGTGTACTGAACGACAGGCGGCGAGCCACGTTAAAGTCCGCCGGGCCGCGCTCGGCATTCAGATTCAGGGGATCGACCGGTTCATTCCCAAACGTTTGAGCTTGGTCGGTAACCTTGCCAAACGTGTACGCCGCCTGGAAGTTGACTCCCTTGGCAAAACCCCGGTTGTGAATGCTGAACGTGCCCCCGTTGTAGGCGGAGTTGTAATTCGCCTGCCCGTACTGGAGCGAACCGAAACTGGCGTTGTACCCGGTCACGCCACCGTTCTTGATGATGTCTCCGGTAAACCGATTGATGTTGTACGCCGAGTAAAGGTGATGGCCCTGAGAGCCGAGGTAGTCGCCCTCCACCAACCAGTTACTCAAGACCTCATACTGCACACCCAAGGACCAGTTTTCACCGTACTGGGTCTGCAGGTGCTGGTCGGTGAGTACCTGACCGGTTCTGATGCCAACAAGCCCGTTCTGGGCGTTCAGCCCTGTGGTCTTGATTCCAGGCACGGCGGGGAAATTGTAAGGCGACTTGCCCGAAGCACCCAGGCCGAAGGCAGGTGTACAGGGTACGGGAGTCTGAAGTGAGCAACTCGCGTTAGCAACTAGCGGGAGGTTGTTACGATCGCCGGTGTACAACTGGTTCTCCGGCCGGTCGAAGAACAAGCCAGCGCCGCCGCGGACCGACATCTTGCCCTTCTTGGTCGGATCCCAGGCAAACCCCAAGCGCGGCGCAACATTGCCGGTACGCGTATGCCAGAGCTGGGGAACGTGGTCCATCTTCATGTTGGCAATCCGTTCCTGCCAGGTGGCGCCACCCTGGAACACGCCGTTGTTCAACCGATCGAATCGCTCCGTGGGGCCGGTGAAGGCCTCCCAGCGGAGCCCCATATTAATCGTGAGATTTGGCTTTACCTTGAAGTCGTCCTGGAGAAAGGCGCCCAGGTCTGTGCCACGATAGGCGAAGTCCACGTTGACAACACCCACCTGCCCGGTCCTTGGGTCGAACTGAATATTCGACTCGTTGTACGGAGTGTCGGCAGCAAAATGCAGAATACTCGCAAACTGGAACGTTGGACGTCGAGTGGTGTCGTTGAAACTCTCATCGTCGTGGTGCCGTGCGTAGTTGGCGCCGAACTTGAAGCTGTGGCGGCCGTACGTCAGGGTGGCAATATCCTTCCATTCGTAGTTGTTCTGCCGGAACAGGCCGATAAAGCCGTTTCCAGGCAGGTTCGTGCCGTCATCGGCGCCCATCGCTGGCACCTGGCAGTTATCGCAGGGGGCGTCACCGAACGTGCGGGTATAGGACGCGGTCATTTGGTTCACGAAGTTTGCCCCGACAGAGTGAGTCCAGTTAATATTTAACAGGTGCGTGTACTCCGGCTCGGCCGGGCTGAAATTGGGAAAGAAAACCGACGGGGAAGCGAACTCGACGGTCTGCCGGGTGGTGCGGTAGAAGCTCCCGTACAGCCGGTCTTTGAAGTTGTTCCAGTTGTGGTCGATTCGCGTGCTCCACTGTATGCCATTGCGGAAGACTGTGTTGGAGAAGTCGCCCAGTCCGCTCACAGGCGTGTCGCAGGTCATTGTCGTAAGGGGACCACTTGTGACCAGACCAGTTGTGGCCGATCCGAACGGTCCGATCGGCGCGCTCCCGGTGCAACTTGACCCCACATCAGCCCCAGCAGTCGTAAAGTTACGATTAGCCTGAAATGTCGTCGGAAACGAGCCTAGTACGCTGGTGGACACGTTACTCGGAAGATTCGTCTTCAGGAAGGTGATCAACTGGGGCGTCGGGATCTGCGCGGGAAAGGCAACGCCTACACCCGAACGGAGCATATCGAACGAACCGAACGCGAAGTCCTTGTCCTTCCGGATGGGACCTCCCACGCTCCCCGCGAACTCGTTCCGCAGGAAAACCGGCTGCTCGGGCTGGTAAACAGTCCGCGCGTTCAGGTGAGTATCAGTGTGGAACCAGCTCATGGTGCCGTGATAATCGTTGGTCCCGGGCTTGGTTTCAACGTTGACGATCACCGCCGCGTTGCGCCCGTACTGTGCGGAAAAGTTGTTGGTCTGAATTTGGACTTCCTGAATGGAGTCGGCATTGGGCGTGAGGTTGGTTACGCCGCCACGGGGATTGCCGTTGGTGGTGGCGCCATCCACTGAGAAGCTATTGGATTCGGCCCGCTGGCCGTTGGCGTTCAGGTTGACGCCGTACTCCGCGTTGAAGATGTCCGCTGTCGCTTGCGCGTAAGCCTGGCCGCCACCGCTGGGCAACCCAGTAACTCCCGGCGTCAGAACCACCAGACTGAACATGTTCCTTCCGACAAGGGGGAGCTCATGCACCTTAGTTTCGTTGATTACGCCCGACACTGCGCCAGTAGAGGTATTGACAGGTGTCACCTCGGCGATGACGTTCACCATCTCTGTGGATCCACCGAGCTTAAGATTCACGTTCAAGGTTCGTGTTTCGGCCACTTGGATGGAGATGTCCTTGATGACCTGCGGCTGAAAACCGCTCGCCTTGACTGTGGCAGAGAATATGCTTGGCGGCAAAGCGGTGAATCGATAAATCCCGACGGAAGAAGTTACCGCAGTGTGCTCAACTCCCGTGTTCTCTTCATGGAGAGTCACAGTCGCGTTGGGTACGATGGCTCCGGTCGGATCAAAAACTGTCCCTTCGAGGCCGCTGCTGAATTGAGCCCATGAACTGGACGCAACCACGATCATCACCCACAGGGTCCCCCATGCTGTTGTCCTTCGCGCGCACTTCATCTTTAGTGACCTCCTCTCACGAGGCGCAAACCCAGCCTCGTGTCCGACCCTGCGCACCCGCCAACATTGTTGAACCCGACCGCCGATTAACCGCTTAACCGAAAACTAAAAAACAAAACCACCGCCACACCCTGGTATCCGCGAATGTATCCCAACGCGTGGAACTTTGTACCGTAGTGGTTGAAGGGCTGTCAAGTCTTTTGTGGCTCTCCTAATTCATTGTAATAATGAGCTCTTGAGGTTAGGCTGGTGCCTCCAACTTTTGGACCGGATGAGTCAACTCGTCATGCTCCCCATCATCATTGTGGCCTACTGCGGCGCCGCACCCGCACAGGGCAACGACGCGCGCTCCGCTCGATGGCACCAGCAGCAAGGCGCCACTTACCTCGACCAGCACGACCTCGCGCGGGCTCTCGATGAATTCCGCTCCGCAGTCCGCCTGGACCCTCGCGATCCCACGGCGCGCGACTATCTGGGTGTGGCCCTCGCCGAATCGGGTCGGACCGACCAGGCGGTTGTAGAATTTCGAAAGTCAACCGAGCTTTCCGATTCTTTCGCTCCGGCACATTTCCATCTGGGGCTCGCCTATGACCGCATTGGCCGTTCGTCGGACGCGATCACTGAGTACGAGGCGGCGCTCTTCAGGGAGCCGGGTCTTCTCGACGCACGGTACGCCCTGAGTGCTGCCTGCTGGAAGCGTGGAGATCGTGCGGGCGCAATCACGCTGCTGCGCCAGGTTCTTCGGCAGCATCCGCCTTTCGCCGCCGAAGGGCACTACAACCTCGGGCTCGAGCTGCGGGAACAAGGAGAACTGGACGAGGCCGTTCGTGAGCTGAAGGCCGCCGTCGATCTCGAGCCGTACTCGCCCAAGTTTCAAGCTGCGCTTGGCCAGGCGCTCGCCGAGCGCCAGAGCCCGGGCGCCGCAGTCGAGGTCCTGAGAAAGGCGGTCGCGCTCGCCCCCAATACTCCCGAGTATCGCTACGACCTCGCCGAGGCGCTCCGGCTGAAAGGTGATTACGACGCGGCGCAGTCCGAATTCGAGGCGGTTTTGAAAATCGACGCGCGATACCCGCGTGCGCGGCGGCAGCTTGGGGTTGTGCTGCGCCAGCAGGGCGACTACAGAGCGGCGGCAGCCCAGTTAGACCAGGCAGTCACGGAAAATCCGGAGGACACCGAGGCGCGGTACACCTTGGGTTCTGCCCTTCTCAAACTGAACGAACCCGAACGGGCCATCACCCAGCTTACCGAAGCCGTGCGGCTCGATGCCTACGACTCTGGATCGCGGATCGCTCTGGCCGGAGCCCTCAGAAAAGTCGGCAGGACCCAAGACGCTCAAGAGCAGATGAGGCGCGCCCAGGCGATTGATGAGTTAAAGGCAAACGCCGGGCGCTCGCGAGTCCTCCTGGGATCAGCGGTCGAACATCTGAAGAAAGACGAGATTGACACCGCGCTCGACGAGTTACGCCAAGCGGTATCTCTGAGCCCAGACTACGCGGACGCCCACTTCCAGCTCGCCCGTGCCTCGTTGCGGAAAAGCGGTCCTCCGGCCGAAGTCATCAAGATTCTGAGGAGGGTTATTGACCTGAAGCCGGATGAGGCCGAGGCCCACTTGGAACTGGGACTCCTGCTCGAGCGGATGGGCGCCCCCGAAGCTGCGGGCGAACTCAAGCGCTCCGTGGAGCTTGCGCCCAGCCTGATCGAGGCCCACCGCGCGCTGGGCAAGATGGCACTCGAGGCTCGCGATTGGGCAACGGCGAGATCCGAATTCAGCGCCATCCTGGCGTGGGACTGGAACGACCGTGACGCTCGCCTGGACCTGTCGATCGCGCAGGCCCGGCAGAACGACCGATCGAATTAATGCCAGCCCTCGCGCTCAGTCCCCGCGCACGCGGGGAAACTCACGGGAGACGAGCCCGGCGCCTTCCTTCACGGTGATAATCTGATCGCTCCGAAGATTCTCCAGTCTGGTCACGATTCCGCTCGGCCACCGGACTTCGACGGAATCGACCGCCTGTCTCTGCCCCAGACCGAAGTGCAGCCGGGGGTCTTGAGCCGATTGGTAGCTCCTTCCGCCTTTTCGCTGATCGTAAAGCGTCAGGCCGCCCGAGACGACCTTCACCCGGGCGCCCACTCCGTCGCGGTTGGACTTGGTCCCAACCAGAAAGACCTGCAGCCAGTGGTTGCGATTGCCCCCGTCATTGCGGAGCAATTGCGGCGCTTGGCCGTTGTTGCTCACCAGGATATCCAGGTCGCCGTCGTTGTCGAAATCGCCCACGGCAGCGCCGCGACTGACGCGGCGCAGTCGAAGGTCCGGCCCCAGCTTGTTGCTGACGTTTTCGAAGATTCCCCTGCCCGTGTTGCGGAACATGAGTTTCGGCTCGGCGTATTGAGTATCGCGGTGATAGAGCTGGATGTTGTCGAGGATGTGCCCGTTGGCCATGAAGACGTCGCAAGCGCCGTCATTGTCGTAATCCATGAAGCAGGCGCCAAACCCGCTCATATGGAAGGTGGCGTAGCCGAGCTTGGTTTCAAAGGTTGCGTCTTCGAAGGACCCGTCGCCAAGGTTTCGATAGAGCCGGGCGTGCTCGAAATCCAGGTGAGTCACAACGAGGTCGAGCCGGCCAGCGCCGACGGTATCGGCCGCGTCTGTGCCCATTCCCGCCTCGGTCCGTCCCTCGGCGCTCGCCGCGACGCCTGCCAGGTAACCAATCTCGCGAAACGTCCCGTCACGATTGTTGTGAAAAAGAAAGTTGGCCATCGAGTCGTTGGCGATGAAAATGTCCTGCCAGCCGTCATTGTCGTAGTCGAAGGTCACCACGCCCAGCCCGTTGCCGGGCTTCAGGCCCACTCCAGAGGACTGGCTGACGTCCGTGAACGTGCCATCGCCGTTGTTGTGATAGAGGGTTGGGGTCTGCCCCTTGTAAACGTCAGGATGGCAGTAGCCGCGATAGCCGGGCTTGTGTTCTCCGCACCAGAGGTTGTGGTCCGGCGACCAGTCCACGTAATTGGCGACTATGAGATCGAGCCGTCCATCGTTGTCATAATCGAACCAAGCCGCGCTCGAGCCCCACTTACCTCGGTTGGCAACGCCGGCCCGCGCCGTGACGTCGGTGAAGGCCCCGTTGCCGCTGTTGTGATAGAGGATGCATCGGTCGTAGCCTAGCACGTAGAGGTCCGGAAACCCGTCGTTATCATAGTCCCCAACCGCCACCCCCATGCCGAACAGGCCCTCGGCGCCCACCCCGGCCTTGTCGGTCACGTCGCTGAAGCTTCCGTCGCCGTTGTTCCGGTAAAGCGCGCTCCGCAGGGGTCGCCGGGGCCGGTAGATCCGCGTGGCCGCCCCGTTCACCAGATAGAGGTCCATCAGGCCGTCCTGATCGTAATCGATCCAGCCACAGCCCGATCCCATCGTCTCGATCAAGTATTTCTCCGGGGAGGCGGCGTTGTCGTGATGGAAGGTGATGCCCGATGACAGGGCGACGTCCACGAAGACTGGGTTCGAGGTGGCCGCCTGTGACGCTGCACCCGCTGCGGAGCGCGAGGCCAGCGCCGCAGCCAGAGCTTGCAGTAGTTCTCTCCTCGAAAGCGCCGATCTTTGCTTCACCAATGTCTGCCGGTGCTTCTCTCCGGCGCCGGGCCGGTGTTGGCTCCCGGATTTAGAATCGAATGACCTCGGTCGTCCCGCCGAACATCACTCGACGGGTGCGCTCGCTTGCCGCTAGGCGTACGTCAATCTTCCGCACCTTCGGCTCGAGCATTTTCGATCCATCAACCAGACCCAGGCTTAGCTGTCGGTCTCGATCGCTCCAGAGCGCCCGCATCCGCATGAACTCGCCTCGGCGGTAATTGAAACTGATTCCGTCATCCTCATATAAGACAAGCTCCCCGTCCACGCCCGGGTAGACCCTAATCGTCAGCGGATCGTCGGTCATCTGGGTAGCGTACTGTCTGACCGGACCCATGGGAAGCACTGCCCCGGCGCGAACGTACAATGGTATTGTGGCCAAATCGACAGGACGGTCTATCTCGCGTCCGCCTTCGAGTTTCTGCTCCGTCCAAAAGTCGTGCCACAAGCCGCTCGGCAAGTACAGCCGGCGCGAAGTCGCCCCCTTTTCGGTGACCGGAGCCACCAGCATGTCACGACCCCACAGATACTGGTCCCCGCACTCGACCGCGCGCGGATCGTCCGGATAGTGCAGCCAAAGCGCCCGCATGACGGGAAGGCCGGTATCATGCGCTTCGCGAATCGCGGAGTAAAGGTAAGGCAGCAGGCGATAGCGCAGTTCCAGGTATTTCCGACAGATCGGTTCGACGTGGGGATTGTGGAGTTCCTCGGGATCGGGGAGCGCCGCGTTTCCATGGTATCCCTCGATCTCGGTGGGACCGTAGTCTCCGGTGTTCCAGCCCCAGGGCAGCCGCAGCTTCCACGTTCGACCGTGCGAGCGGAAGAGAGGGCAGAAGGCGCTGAACTGAAACCAGCGCACATACAACTCGCCTGTAAGCTCCTTCGTGGTCACGAACCCACCGGTATCGGTCCCCCAAAACGGTACGCCGCTGAGACTTGTGTTGATCCCAACGGAGACCTGGGCCCGCAGGGCTTCCCAGGTGGAATCGATGTCGCCGGACCACAACCAGCCGTAGCGTTGAAGCCCGGCGTAACCGTTGCGGTTGAGCGCGTAGGGGCGGACGTTGGGGCGCTCGATCGCGGGACCTTCCCAATACATGCGGTTGCGCACCAAGCGGGCGGTCGGGCTGAGATCGTCGCCTTCGTCAGGCCACCAGCCGTCGACACCCAGGCGGAAGACATCGAGGTGCGACGCCCAGTAGCGCGCCGCGTCGTCCCCTTGCCGGGCCGCAGCGCCGGCGTCGCTCACCTGTCCGTGTAATCCCTCCGGTGGATTCACGACATGCAGCACGATCTTGAGGTCTTCCTGGTGCAGTTCTCGGATCATCGCCGCGGGATCAGGAAATGCGCGGCCATTGAAGACAAAAGATCCGTGCCCGGTATTCCAGCCCGACGGACAAAATCCAGTGCCGAGGTAGATGAGGGCGTCACAAGGGAGCTTCTTCTGGCGAAACGTCTTGGCCTCAGACAACACTTCTTCGCGGCTCGCGAGCGTGCGATGGGACTGCTGATAGCCCAGCGCCCAGATCGGTGGCAGGTGTGGAAACCCTGTAAGCCGCGCGTATTCTGCCAGAATGTCAGGCGGGTGCTCGGCCACGATCAGGAAGACGTCCAGCGCTAGCGCAGCTTGCGAGGTCCAGGGCGCAAAGCGACCATCTTTGCCCGCCAAGTCAAGGCTTCCGTGCGGTTGATGGAAAAACAGCGCCCACCCTTCCGCGCCGACCAGCCAGGGGACCGGCATCCGCGCGCCGTTGACGGGCAGGTCGTGGACGCCCTCGCCGCTCTTCATGGAATAGGCGACACCGCGACGGTCGAATTGCGGCCCGCCTTCGCCCAGCCCGAAGACGGGACCCTCCCCGCACGAGAAACGGATCGCACCATTCTCCTTTGAGATTTCGATCTGTTGAATCACGTTCCCTTGATGGTCGCCGACCTTCAAGGCCAGCGGGGCCGATGAAACGCTGACGCGAAGCTCGGCCCAGGGAAACTTCCGGGGCTCCCGGACCGACCTTATTCTCGCGACCGGCTCCGGCCAGTCTTGCTTGACCAGAACCAGGTCATCCGCAATGGGCTGTACGCTCCCATCACCCAGGACAGGAAGCACACTGAGTCGCAGAGTTTGCGGACTTACCACCGTTGCCGAGAGCTCCACAGGCCGCCCCGCGACGGTGATCGCCCGGGCGCCGGCGATTCCCTGCTCTTGATGGGGCTGGGCAGCCTTCACGCCGAGCAGGGAACCGGCTCCCGTTGTACCCAAGCGAGCGAGAACCTCTCGACGGGAGACCAGGTTGCTCATGGCGATTGTGGGGACAACACCTAGACGGCCTTGGTGCTGACTTTCCAATACACAGCGTAGCGTTCGCCCGACAGCCTGTAGAGCGGGACCAGGCTGACGTTTTGTTGCTGACCCACGGTGCGGAACGTCAGGGGACTGCCGGGGGCCGGTTCCACCCATGCTGCCGGTTCTTTCGAGGCGGTAGCGAGGGCCGGCACCGGCAGCGGCTCACCGGTTGGCGCCGTGTCGTATCCCGGATAGGTCGCAGCCGCACTCAGACCCTGGCCGCCCAATTGTCCGGCGAGCACCAGCGGGCCGTACATCACGGCTTGAAGCGTGGGATCGTCGGGAATCGGAGCGATGTGCAGGCTCATGGGCAAGCTGAGGTCCACGCGGTCACCGTCCTTCCAGACGCGGTTCAAGGTCAGGTAGCTCGAGGGGCTGGAGAAGACCGGCAGCGCGGACCCGTTCAACTTCACCGTCCCCCCGCGCGTTGCCCAGTAGGGAATCCGGACGCGCAGCGCCAGCTCGACGGGTCGCTGGGAGTGAACCACAAGGGTCGTTCCCTCTTGCTCCGGGAAATTCGTTTCCTGACGAAGCTTGACACCTTTTTCCGGCCAGCTCAATTCCGAAGCGATGAAGAGATTGACGAAGACTCCGCGCTGGTCGTGGAAGTAGATCGTGTCGGCGAACTTCGAGAACTCCTCGGCGCCCGTTCCCGTGCAGCACCAGAAGGAGTCCAACGGCGAGTTGTAGTACTTCCAGTAGCCCGAGCCGAGCGGCAGGAAGTAACTCTTCAGTCCCTGCGCGTCCTGGGTGCCCAGTCGATGGTTGAAGAGCGTGCGCTCGTAGTAGTCCATGGCGCGCGGGTCCGCCGTCCAGCCGAAGATGTGCCGCGTCAACTTCAACATGTTGTAGGCGCAGCAGCATTCTTCGGTGTATTCGCCGAGCTCGCTGGCCAGCTTGCCGGGTTCCGTGCGCCAGTACTCTCCGTTGCTCGTTCCGCCCGTGCAGTACGCTCGCTCGGTCGTTACCTCGCGCCAGAAATATTCTGCGATGTCGCGATAGGGCTGTTCTCCCGTCAGTTCGTAGGCGCGGGCAGCGCCGATGACTTGAGGTATATGCGTATTGGCATGGATACCCTTCAGCTCATCACGACGCGCGGCCAGCGGATCGAAGAACATCCTCTTCTCAAACCGGCTCGCCATAAACAAGTACTGACGCTTGCCGGTGACAGCGTAGAGGTTCGCCAGGACCTCCTGCATGCCCCCGAACTCGGTCTGCAGGATGCGCTGCATGTGCTCGTCGCTGATGCTTTGGTGCCAATGTCCCACCCAGCCGGCCATCCCCTCCGCTGCCGCCAGAGCTTGTTCGTTCCCGCTGTACAGGTACGCGTCGAGAAGGCCGGCCATAATTTTGTGGTAAGTATAGAAGGGCGCCCACACCTGCCTGCCCTCACGCAGCCGATCGAACTCCTCCACCGGGAAGGCGCTGAGGTAACCGTTCTGATGGGTCTGCTGGCACTTGGCAAGCTCCGCCACCATAGTGTTGGCTTTGTCTTTCAGAGCTTCGTCACCAGTGCTGGCGTACATCAGCGCGCAGGCGGAAAGATAATGACCGCCGGCAAAGTGTCCGCGCAGCTCGCAATCGGGCTTCTCCCATCCGCCCAGCGGCTCGGCCGACGAGGCGAGTCCCGCGGTCAGCCGAAAGCTGTGCAGGAGCCGGTCAGTGGGAAGAGAGTTCAACCACTGGCGGTTGATCTCGGTGGCCTGCTTGCAAGGACCGTCGAGCAGGCGCACTTGCTCGAGCCGGAAGGGTTCGACCGTCCAGGCCACACGCTCGCGGTCGCTCCCGTGGCCTTTGGCACGCAGCGTATCGATCACCGGGTCCTGTCCAGGCAGCGCCGGCGCCCCGGCCGGCACAAGCGACGCCGCGCCTGCCGCCGTCGCCATCGAGACGAACTGTCGTCGGGTAAGATGATGGGCGTTCGTCATGGGAATTCACCTCCAGAGTGGCGGCCGGGCGAGGAGAGCGAAACGGCCTTCTTGGCGTTCGTCATGGGAATTCACCTCCAGAGTGGCGGCCGGGCGAGGAGAGCGAAACGGCCTTCTTCAGCCTAACGCTTCATTCCGACCTGCCGGAAGATAGAGCTGGGAGCGTCACCAACTCCCGCGTTCTCCCAGGGTATCGATGACTCGGCCAAGCCGTTCTGCTCCGTTGCGTCAGTTCATCTGGAGAGCGCGCTCGGCGGCATCAGCATCACCGTTCGCAATATTCTCGATGATAACGACGCGCTCGCCGACCGTTTCCTCGCTGATGTTTGGGATCTCGCCCTGGGCATGTTCGCCACTCGCACGCCGTACGTGCGCGGGTAATGCCTGCCCAAGAGGTCTGGTCCCCATTTGGTCACTTCCCTTTCCAGTGCGAGATGTCTCCGTATCCGCGATTGTATACATCGGCAGACAATTCCTCGTGAAGCAGCCCCCACTGAACCGAGGCAACTGCGGAAAGGATCCCGGACCACTTACCTTCGGCAACGCCACTCGAACCGATGGTAGCATCTGGGGCTTCCCCAAGCGAACAGGAACAGAAAGATACTCAGGACGACGCGGATGATGCCGATACCCACACGGCGCCTCCTTGCCTCCGACACTATGGTACGTCCGATGCAAATCCTCGCCTTGGAGTTTGCTCGCGCCGCGTGTAAAGAGACACCACAGAAGCGCTGCAAGTTCCCCGAAAGCAGACGAGCGTGTAGGTGACCGAATTCCGGAAGGCCATTCCCAGACGACACTCTGCCTCGAATCTTGCCTAGAGTGAGGATATGATAGGGTCTCCTCCGCTTCCCTCGGCTGCGATTTCGCGTCAGGCCGGCCGGGCAAGGAAATCATGTGGACGAGCCACAAGTAGGACCTAAAGCAGGAGTACGAGCGTCATGAAGTGGTCAAGGACGTTCCCGACGTGGGCGCGTATCGCGTTTGCGGTATTCGGGTTTGCAAACATCTTCGGAGCACTTCTCGGCACCCGGATGGGCAGGGCGTCAATTGACGGGGTCGTCCCAGGTATTGCTGTCGGAGCTGTTTTCGCAACCGTGGGTTTGAAAGGCGGCTTCCCACTGATACCAACGACGGGGCCTGACGCGGTCTCTGTTGGAATTCGCACTATTCGTCGGCGGCAACTTGCCATATTTATAGTCGCAGCAGTGTGGATTCCCCTCGCCATGATCGTCGTCATGCCAAAGGCCCCCGCGAATCTTCAGACGACCGTCTTTTTTATTTTGGCGGTTCCCCTCTTCGTTGCCTTCTTCGTTTGGGCGCTCAGCGCATGTCCGCGGTGCGGGCGCCATTTCTTACTCAACAAGGGAATTCCGTTCTGGGCATTGTGGCCACGATCGCGATGCCAGAACTGCGGCCTCGGGACCGATGGCGGGCCAACGCATACCGCGTGAAAGGAGAGCCAGCGGGCGAAGCCCAGCCCCAAGCCGAAAGCGAGAACTTGACTGAAACCTGACAGGCGAACGCGAA
>WNGK01005047.1_pt1 | contig 14028 bp, 13 predicted proteins | sample 5400601 | NCBI WGS metagenome assembly WNGK01 (sample SAMN13153376, study PRJNA577476) | soil metagenome | isolation source: 60 cm soil or saprolite under Garry oak tree replicate 1 | place: USA:California | collected 2016-06-15 | reverse complement strand
AGCCGAAGAATTGCGCGTAAAAATCCTCAAATGGATCGCGCACCGTTCGCCTTACCATACGCTCCGTGTTGATATTTACGACCGTGGGCAAAACTTTCCCCACCGCCAGAACGGCCGGTTCCGAAGCCGGATCAGCCTGCGCGAAAGAGATTGCCAATCTTCCAAAGATCAGCAGAGCGATGACGACAAGAATAAGCGCGCGGTTGGCACATTGTCCGGGTAGCGCATGCGTCTCGCGTGCGCCGCTCGGATTTTCCGGCATCACGCCCAGAGAATTGCGCACCACGCTCTTAGGAATTAACACTTCCGCCGCCGTCATCTGCGCAGCAAGTAACGGAACACTCTTCGCACTGTCAACTTGCCGGACTGCGTAATAGTTGCAGATTAAATCTGTTATGCGGACTTCAATTGCCACTCGCGCAAACCTCGATTTGATCGAGGAGAATTACAGGCGCTGGCAGCAGAATCCTGAATCGGTCGATTCGGGATGGGCAGCTTTTTTTGAAGGCTTCGAACTGGGAGAGATGCCGGAACGAAATGGTGCGGTCGCCAAGACTGTCGAAGTTGGAGAAAGTTCGCTGCAATCGCGGGTGGACGGACTCGTTTTCGCCTATCGAATGCTTGGGCACACGATCGCGCGCGTGAATCCGCTCGCAGAAAAGCGCCCGGAGAATCCGTTGCTCACACTGCGCGAACTCGGATTTAGCGAAAAGGATCTCAATCTTCGCGTTTCATCAAAGTTCTTCTTCGACAACCGGCAGATGACACTGCGCGAGATGATCGCTGCGCTGGAAAATATCTACGCGGGTTCGATTGGCTCCGAGTTCATGCATATCCAAAACACCCGGATCCGGAACTGGGTGCTCCACCGCCTCGAATCGCGCCCGGCAAAACTGGAGGCGCCTCGGGCGGTGCAAATGGCTTTGCTGCGGGCGTTACTGGAAGCCGAATCGTTCGAGATTTTTTTACATGCGCATTATGTCGGGCAAAAGCGCTTCTCGCTGCAAGGCGCGGAGTCGCTGATGGTGATTCTCGACATTATTCTGCAAAAATGCCCGGCCGCCGGGATCGAGGAGATTTGCATGGGTATGGCGCACCGCGGGCGCCTCAATGTGCTCGCGAATTTCTTGAAGAAATCGCTCAACGTTATCTTTACTGAGTTCACCGAAAACTACATTCCCAATTTGGTCGCAGGCGATGGCGATGTGAAATACCATCTCGGTTATCGCACGGTGCGAAAACTTGCGCCTGGCGCGGAAGTTGAGATTCGGCTTTCAGCCAACCCAAGTCATCTCGAAGCGGTCGATCCGGTTGTCGAAGGAACAGCCCGCGCACGACAGCGGATTCGCAACGATACTAAACATCGTCGTAAAGTTTTGCCTCTCCTTATTCATGGCGACGCGGCTTTTGCGGGGCAGGGGATAGTCGCGGAGACGCTTAACATGTCGCAACTGCCTGGCTACAGCACGGGCGGCACCGTGCACGTGGTCGTGAACAACCAAATCGGATTTACCACGCTGCCCGAAGAAGGGCGCTCGTCTATGTACGCTACCGACGTCGCGAAAATGATTGAAGCGCCGATTTTCCACGTGAATGGCGACGATCCGCTCGCGGTGTGGTTCGTAACGGAGATGGCGCTCGATTTTCGTCAGGAATTTGGGCACGACGTCGTGATCGACATGTATTGCTACCGCAAACATGGTCACCAGGAAGTTGACGAGCCTTCCTTCACTCAGCCCGATCTGTATGCGAGGATCGAGAAGCGGCCGTCGGTCGCGCAGTTATACAAGCGGGAATTGCTCGAGACTGGAATACTCAGCCAGGACGACGCCGTTTCTCTTGAAACGGAATTTCAACTTCGACTGGACTTGCCGCTCGACAATGTAAAAGCGCTCGAGAAAGAGAAGGCAGACGAGCAGGCGAAGTTCAGAGAATCGACGGCTGTTTTCCAGCCGGAATACACAAGCTCGTCGGTGCCGACCGCGATCAGCGAGAAAATGCTGAGGACGATTGTCGATGGTCTGACGCGCGTGCCCGATGGTTTTAACGTTCAGCCGAAAATAAAACGCATCGTGCTAGATCATCAACGCAAAGTGTTTGAAGCCGGCGGACCTTACGAGTGGCATTTCGCCGAAGCGCTAGCTTTCGGCTCGCTGCTTTTGGAAGGAATTCCGGTTAGATTATCCGGCCAGGATAGTTCGCGCGGTACATTCAGTACGCGGCACTCTGTTCTCTACGATGGCAAGACCGGCAAGCCGTACGTGCCGCTCATGCATTTGGCTGAAAAGCAGGCGCGCATCTGCGTTTACAACAGTTTGTTGTCCGAAATTGCAGTCCTCGGTTTCGATTACGGTTACTCGCTCGATTACCCCAAAATGCTTTGCCTGTGGGAAGCGCAGTTCGGTGATTTCGCGAATGGCGCGCAGACGATCATCGATCAGTTCATCGCCTCAGCGGAATCGAAATGGCAGCGCCCGAGCGGGATCGTTCTGCTGCTTCCGCATGGGTACGAAGGGCAGGGACCGGAACACTCCAGCGGGCGGCTGGAGCGGTTCCTGCAATTATGCGCCGAAGACAACATCCAAGTCTGCAATCTCACCACTTCCGCACAATACTTTCACGTTCTGCGACGACAGATGAAACGCGATTTCGTCAAGCCGCTCATTATTATGACACCGAAAAGCTTGTTGCGTGCAGAATTCGCCTCCTCGCGCGCGGACGAATTTATCAGCGGCCGCTTCCAAGAGATTCTCGGTTCGCCACAAGCCGGATCGGCCGAGAAAACTGAACGTGTGATCTTCTGCTCGGGCAAAGTTTATTACGATCTTTTGAATTACCGCGAAGCGCAAAGGATCGACAACGCCGCCATTATTCGCGTCGAGCAATTGTATCCGCTTGCCGAAACAAAGCTGCGCGCGATGCTCAAGCCCTTTCCCAAACCGGCCAAGCTGGTCTGGTGCCAGGAGGAATCGCAGAACATGGGCGCCTGGAGCTTTATCGAGCCGCGCCTGTGCGCGCTTTTTAAACGCGAAATCGCTTATGCGGGCCGCAACGCCAGTGCCAGTCCGGCGGTTGGAGCGCTCGCTATCCACAAGCGCGAGCAAGCGTGCCTGGTTGCCGAAGCGTTTTCGATTTGATTGGCAGGGCGCGACCGTCCACCACAGGCCGGATTCGGCGTGGTGAACCGGGCGTGCCGTCGAACGTTGAACATCGCGAGCGAGTTGCCATTCAAAATCCAATCGACCAGCCGTTTTTTCTGCGCTTAGTTAGCGGCGTCGATGAGCGTAGAGGTTAAAATTCCAGCGGTTGGTGAGTCGATTTCCAGCGGGGTCGTTTCCGTCTGGCATAAAAAATCAGGCGATTTTGTGAATGAGGGAGAGGCGCTCTTTACCCTCGAAACTGACAAAGTCTCTACTGAGATCGTCGCAGAAAAGGCCGGCGTGCTCGAAACCAAGGCAACCGAAGGCCAGGAAGTGAAAATCGGGGAAGTGGTTGCGACAATCGACGACACAAAGGCGCCGGCGGAGGGAAAGAAGGAGGAGAAGCGTCCGGAAAAAAAGAAAGAACCCGAGGCAGAAAAAAAGGGCGGAAAAAAGAAACCTGTAGCCGCGGGCGCTGACCGCGGCGGGCCGGGATCACCGAGCCCGGCTACGACTCTTTCACCGGCGGTTCGACGAATTGTTGAAGAAGAACATGTCGAGACGGAGAAAATCTCGGGCACTGGCAAAGGCGGACGCCTAACCAAAGGCGATGTGCTTGCCGTGGTGCAGGAGCGGGGCAAGACGGAAGAAAAGATTGAGGCGCGGGAAGTTCAACCATCGGCTGATGGTCGATTCATACGCAAAAGAATGTCGCCATTGCGGCGTAAAATCGCCGCGCAACTTGTGATGGCGCAGCAAACGGCCGCTATTCTCACGACTTTTAACGAGTGCGATATGACGGCAGTGCAGGAACTACGTGCCAAATCGCAGGAAGCGTTCACGAAAAAGAACAGGGTCAAACTTGGCTTCATGTCGTTTTTTATCAAAGCCTCGGTCGAAGCACTCAAAGCGGTCCCATCGATTAACGGACGCATTGAAGATGACGATTTCATCCAGAACAATTTCTATGACATTGGTGTCGCCGTGGGAACGGAACGCGGGCTGGTCGTTCCAGTGGTGCGCGATGCCGACAAAAAAAGTTTCGCTGATCTCGAGCTCGACATTGCCGGTTTCGCGGTGAAAGCGCGCGAGGGGAAATTGAAAATCGAGGATCTACAGGGCGGTACATTTACGATTTCAAACGGCGGCGTTTATGGATCACTTCTTAGCACGCCAATTCTTAATCCGCCGCAAAACGGAATTCTCGGCATGCACAAGATCATGCCGCGCCCTGTTGCGGTTGATGGAAAGGTCGAAATCCGCCCGATGATGTACCTCGCCCTCAGCTACGATCATCGCGCGGTTGACGGCAAAGAAGCCGTCACATTCCTCATCAAAGTGAAGGAATGCATCGAAGACCCGCAAAAGCTACCCCTCGATTTTTAACTTTTGTCGTGGCATGCACTTGCAGCGCATGTCTTCATCGGCAAGATGCCGATGCCACTAAGCATATGGAAAAATTTGATGTTGTTATCATTGGCTCGGGACCGGGCGGCTATATTGCTGCGATTCGTTCCGGTCAGCTCGGATTGAAGACAGCGCTTGTCGAAAAAGACAAGGAACTGGGTGGAACTTGCTTGAACGTTGGCTGCATTCCAAGCAAGGCCCTGCTCACGTCGAGCGATCATTTCATGTTCGCAAAAAAAGAAGCAGCGAAACACGGCATCGTGATCGATGGCGTACATGCCGATCTTGGAAAGATGCAGCAGCGGAAGGACAAGGTCGTGAAAACGTTCACCGGCGGCGTGCGCGCGCTCATGAAAACAAACAAGGTGACGACGTTCGAAGGGTTCGGCACCATCACCGCACCCGGGAAAATTTCGATCAAATCGTCGAAAGGCGACACGCAGGAGATCGAAACCAAAAACATCGTTATCGCGACCGGCAGCGCGGCAATTGAGTTGCCGTTCGCGAAGTTCGATGGCAAGACGATCGTCAGCAGCACGGAAGCACTTCTTTTCACCGAAGCGCCTGCGAAATTTCTTGTCATCGGCGCGGGGGCGATCGGTCTCGAACTTGGTTCGGTTTGGAATCGCCTCGGCTCCGAAGTAACCATGTTGGAATTCCTTCCGCGTATTGCGGTCGGTTTCGATCTCGAACTCTCGAATCTGCTCCAGCGTTCGCTGACTGCGCAGGGTATCATTTTTCATCTCGAAACTAAAGTAAGCGCGGTCAAGATCGACAACGGCCGCGCAACCGCCACGGCAACCAAGGACGGCAAGGAGATGAAATTCGATGCCGATAAGGTTCTTGTCTCGGTTGGGCGGCGCCCGTTTTCCGAAGGAGTAGGCGCAGAGAAAGTCGGTGTCGAATTCGATGACCGGAAGCGTATTAAAGTGGACAAACATTTCCGGACGAATATCGAAGGCATTTACGCAATTGGCGACGTGATTGCCGGGCCGATGCTCGCACACAAAGCGGAAGATGAAGGGATGGCCTGCGTAGAGATCATCGCAGGCAAATCCGGCCACGTGAACTACGACGCGATTGCCGGAATCATTTACACGAATCCTGAACTGGCTGGTGTCGGCCTGACCGAAGATCAAGCGAAGGAAAAGGGGATCGATTATCGCGTCGGGAAGTTTCCGTTCCGCGCCAACAGCCGCGCGCTCTGTAATGAAGACGTCGATGGAATGGTCAAGTTCGTAGCGGATGCGAAAACGGACCGCATTCTCGGAGCGCACATTTTGCAACACGCCGCTTCTGAATTAATCGCGGAAGCAGTTTCCGTGATCGAATTTGGCGGAAGTTCGGAAGATCTCGGCCGCACCTGCCATTCGCATCCAACCTTGAGCGAAGCGGTAAGAGAAGCCGCGCTTAACGTGGAGAAGCGCGCTCTGCACATCATGAACCGGTGACCTGTTACAACGGCATGATTTGAGAACTATTTCATGATCGAGGCTTCGCGTCGCTGAATCACGAACAGCGTCACGAGCGCCGCCACGGCGCAGATGGTTGCGCCAAAACTAAGTGCAAAGGGCGTACCTAACCAGTGGGCGAGCGCGCCAGCTTCAAGACTACCGAGCGGAATCATGGCGCCGAACACGAGCGACCATACGCCCATGACGCGGCCGCGCATTTCATCCGGCACGATCGTTTGCAGCACGATGTTGGACGTGGAGAAAAACAGGAGCATGCCAAACCCTGCAACGAGGAGAAATACAAGTGCGAGATAGAAATTTCGGCTCAGCGAAAACGCGAACAACGCAATCGAGAACAACCAGACGCCGCCGAGCGCAAGTCTTCGCGGTGTGAACAAATGTCCGTACGTCGCCACGACGAGCGCTGCGATAAATGCGCCGGTTCCGCTCGCCGACATCAACATACCGTAACCATTTGCGCCGCGACCAAGCACATCGCGTGCGAAGGCTGGCATCAACACGGCGTACGACCAGCCAAAGACGCCCACTGCGAGAAATAGCAGCAGAACCGTGCGCACGCGCTGGTGTTTGATTGAATAGATGATGCCGTTCCAAGCATGCTCACCGGCAGAAACAGCGTGTGCCGGCCGCTCAGACGGAGGCAGACGCATCATCACCAAACCGGCGATTACGGCGATAAAGGTCATGCCGTTCAGCAAGAAACACGTCGCCACACCGACCGCGCCGATCATCAGACCAGCAACCGACGGGCCGACGATGCGCGCGCCGTTCACAATCGAGCTGTTGAGCGAGATGGCATTCAGCAAATCTTCGCGGCTTGCCATTTCGACGGTAAACGCCTGGCGCGCGGGCATGTCGAAGCCCATCGCTACGCCATTGAGCCCAGCGATAATAATAATGAACAATGGTGTCGCGAACCCGGACCAGGCGCCCGCTGCCAGCAAAAAAGCGCAAATCATTTGTGCGGTTTGCGTCGCGACGATGATCGAGCGTTTCGGATAAAGATCGGCCAGCGATCCGCCCCAGATCGAGAACAGCATCATCGGCGCGGACCCGACGGCGGCGACGGTACCGAGGAGCAACTTCGAGTTCGTGATCTGATAAACGAACCAGCTCATCGCGGTCTGTTGCATCCATGTGCCAATGAGTGAGACGAGCTGTCCCCAGAAAAAGAGGCGATAGTTGCGGTGTCGCAGGGCGCGGAATGTGTGTCGCCAGGTAATTCCGCCCACCGGCATGCGACGCGGCCGACCGCTAATATCCTCCGGGACGCGTGCTGTTTCAGTGGCTGCCATGTGCGAGCTCGGGACAGTTCACTTGTTTGCGAAGGCGTTCAACCTTCGCCACGACCCAGATCAGCTACGTGCTCTAGCGTCTGCGCTTTCTCGTGCGGGCAGCTTTCTTGGCCGCAGCGGAGCGCGTTCGCGCAGGCCGTCGCCGTGCCGCGGAACGCGCTTGGCGCGAAAGCGCCTTGCGCGATGCAGAGGAACGCTTTTCCCGTTTCAGGGCGCCTTTGGTCGCGCGCGATCGCGTCCGCGAAGGTTTTTTACGTCGGGCGCCAGCGCGCTTGATGTCGCGCTTGGCTTGCTTTCGCGTTCGAGCAGACGCCTTCCCTCGCTTTGGTGGCGGCAGCTTCACGCCGGCCCGTCGCGCTTTCGACAAACCGATGGCGATCGCTTGTTCGGGTGAGCGAGCGCCGTGCTCGCCTTCCCTAATGTGCTCTATCTCTTCGCGCACGAATTCGCCAGCCTGGGTGGAAGGCGCTTTGCCCTCGCGTTCGTCCTCACGCGCCCGTTCAATTGGTTCTTCTTCTGGCATACAAAGTAGTTTCGCCGGGAAATGCCTGATTGGATGTAACGAAAATCAGCTCGGCAGATGGAGATCTACAGAAGAATCCAGCGGCTCATGCTAAATTCGAAATTATGGAGAGCACCGCCGCGATCCTTTTACGCAAACGAAAGTTTAGCGACACGAGCCTGATCGTGTCGTGGTGCACCGATTCGCTGGGCTGCATACAAACCGTGGCAAAGGGAGCGCGCCGTGCAAAAAGTCCGTTTGCCGGGAAGTTAGATCTGTTCTTCGAAGCGGAAATTCAGATCGCCCGAAGCCGTCGGTCCGATTTGCACACGCTTACGGAAGTCGTTCTAAGAAATCCATTCGGCGGAATCCGCACGAACTATTTGCGCACACAGGTTGCAGCTTATTTTGTCGAGTTAATAGAGATTTGCACAGAGCGGGATCATCGCGAACCGGAATTGTTTGCCCTGTTGCGGCGCGCGTTCACATACCTTGACGCAAATGACCCGAACCTGCGCGCAGTGACGCATTTCGAAACCGAACTCGCACGTATCACGGGCGTGCACGATGCCAAAATACTTAAAAGCAATCCGGCCTTTGCGCTGGGCAATCTGTTCGGGAAGTTACCGTTAACGCGTACGCCACTATTGAAGACGCTTGCGTCGCTGCGGTTAGTGGGCCGAAACTCTGTCGAGCCGACAAAATGAATTCCAAGGCTTGGCGAAGCGTCGCTTCGGCAGCGACACGCTTAAGAAACAAAAGAATACTTCCGATGAAACACATGATTCGATTTAGCTGGCTCACCCTGGTTTTCGCAGCGCTCATCCCGAACGCGGTCGCGAACGAGACCTTCAAATTCGACGTATCGCATTCGACGATTGGATTTCGCGTCCACCAATTCCTCGGGACGACGACCGGTAAGTTCAGCCGGTTTTCCGGCAACATCGATATCGATCGCGCGCATCCGGAACACTCGTCAGTCTCAGCCAGAATTCAGGTGAGCAGTATCGACACCGGAATCAAGAAGCGGGACGATCACTTGCGCAGCGCGGAATTTTTCAACGTGACCAAATACCCCGAGATCACGTTCAAGAGTCGCAGTGTGAAACAAACCGGCCCGCAAAGCGGCGACATCCTTGGCGATCTCATCATGCACGGCGTAACAAAGCCGATCACGTTGCATGTGAAATTGCTGAGTCCGATGCGCGATGAAGCCTCCATGCAACGCTCGCGGTGGGAGGTCACGACCGATTCGCTCAAGCGTCGCGATTTTGGGTTGATGTTTGGTAGCGCGACCGAGGCTGTTTCAGGTATTGGTCAGGAAGTGGCAATCAGAATCGAAATCGAAGCTGTGCGATCGTGAAAAACCTTGAAACAGCGGCTTCTGTGCTCGCATGGGTTGGAACCGCTTGGCGGGGGGTCTGCTTTTGGTGGATGCACCGCTTATCGTCGCGGCAGGAAACGATGCTCAAAGAACTGTACGAAATGACTGCGCACATTGAGCAACTTTCGCGCACTGAGCACGATCTGATTCGAGAAGTGCATCCGAATGTGAGCGCGATCAAAGAACATGTGGAAAACGTTGACGCTGTGGCACCTGGTGATTCGAATGCGACGTGATCGACGGCTTGATTTGTCGCGACTCGACGTGAAAATCGACATTCTCTGCTAAGAGCGATTGGCGGCTCATGGAAATTATTCCCCTCGGAGATTCTGCCCTCATCTTGCGCGTCGGTGATCAACTCGAAGATGCGGCCGAGGAAACCTTAAACGAAATCCTGGAAGTGCGTGACCGACTCGAGGAGGCGCACATTCCTGGTGTAATCGAACTCGCGCCCGCTTATATTACTGTCGCGATTTTCTTTGATCCGCTCAGCGTGATCAACGATGGGGCTGAACCCGATCGTGTAATTGAATTGCTCATCCAGAAAATTCGCGAGTCACTCCCGCCTGGTGAACGTAAGCGACGCAAGAAAGCGGCGACACGCACGGTTGAGATTCCCGTTTGTTATGATCCGGAGTTCGCTCTCGATCTCGAGCACGTTGCGCGGCATGCACACATTTCTCCTGGTGAACTTGTCGATCTTCACAGCACGGCTGACTACCGCGTTCACTGCCTCGGATTCACCCCCGGTTTTCCATATCTCGCCGGCCTTCCGAAGAAATTGGCGACACCGCGTCGCGCCATACCACGAAAGGAAATTCCCGGCGGCTCCGTTGCGATTGGCGGCGCGCAAGCGGGGATTTATCCAGTGCGGTCACCGGGTGGTTGGAACGTAATCGGTCGCACACCGTTGCGATTGTTCGATTCGGAAAAGGAACCTCCAGCGGTTTTGCGGGTCGGCGATCGCGTGCGTTTTCGAGCAATCACGCGCGACGAATTCGAAGCGTTGAAGCAATGCAACTAAATGTCACTGGTGCCGGTTTCCTAACGACTATCCAGGATTTTGGCCGGGTGGGGTTTCGTCAATTCGGCGTTTCGAGCGGTGGCGCGCTCGATCGTCATGCGCTGCGAATCGCTAATTTGCTGGCTGGAAATGAAGAAAACACCGCCGGACTGGAAATCACACACGGAAACGTTCGGGTGCGCTTCAATGATGAGCGTATCATTTGCTGGTGCGGCGGCGATTACGATGTCCAGATTGGAACGCGTTTGATTCCCGCCGGACATTCGACATTGGTTTCAGCGTCAGACGACTTATCGATCTCTGGTCCCAGGCACGGGTGCCGTGGCTGGCTGGCAATATCCGGTGGTATTAATGTTGCAACTGTTCTCGACAGTCGCTCGACCGATTTGCGAGGAAATTTTGGCGGACTGGACGGTCGCGCCTTGCGCGATGGCGACATTGTTCCGCTCAGCAAAAATTCCGAGCGCACAAACGTTTGGATCGATAACCTGCGCATGGAACGAATCGCGCAATGGAGCGCGCCTCAGACGTGGTCGCAAACGGCGACTGTTAATCCCGTCCTGCGCGTTGTTCGCGGCGCGGATTGGAACCGCTTCGACGATGTAACGATTCGACGGTTTACGAGTGAAGCATTCGCCGTCTCAACCGATTCCGACCGGATGGGCGTGCGCTTCGACGGTCCTGAACTACATCGAAATGACGATATCGATCTTGTCTCGGAAGCGGTCGCGCCCGGCACCATTCAAATCCCGCCGAGCGGCCGGCCGATTTTGCTTTTGGGAGATTGCCAAACGATCGGCGGTTATCCAAAGATCGCGCACGTGATCACGGTTGATCTCAGCATTGCAGCGCAACTTCGCGCCGGCGGCCACGTGCGTTTTTCGGAAGTTTTGATCGCGAATGCACACCGGCTTTTACTGGAACGCGAGAGCGAGCTCGAACGCTTTCGTGTTGGACTCAGTCTTCGTGACTCATGAATTTGTGTGTCGATCTTAACGCCGATTTGGGCGAAGGCGCTGGGCATGATGCCGAGCTGCTGGAACTCGTTTCGTCCGCGAGCATTGCCTGCGGTTTTCACGCCGGCGACTCGGACACAATGCGTGAGGCGGTTTCAGCAGCGTGCGATCACGGCGTCTCCGTTGGTGCGCATCCGAGCCTTTTCGATCGCGAGAATTTCGGTCGCAAAGAATTGGCGGTCATGCCTGATGAGGTATTTAACGCAGTGACTTATCAACTCGGCGTTTTCCAAGCGATCGCCGAGACGCTCGGTGTCCGTCCGAATCACGTGAAACCGCATGGTGCGCTCTATAACATGGCGGTGCGTGACGAAAAACTTGCAGACGTGATAACACGCGCCATTCTTGCCGTCGATTCATCCTTGATTTTATTCGCGTCGGGCAAGAGTGCACTCGCGCGAGCTGGCGAAGCGGCGAAGTTGCACGTCGCACCCGAAGTTTTCGCCGATCGAAATTATCTAAGCGACGGCTCACTCGTTCCGCGTACGCGACCGGATGCCTTGCTGCATGATCCTCGGGAAGCCGGGGTGCGTGTTCTTCGAATGCTGCGTGAAGGGAAAGTTCGCGCTGTCGATGGAAAAGATGTCGATGTCCGCGTCGAGACGATTTGCGTGCACGGCGATACACCCGGAGCGGTGGAATTTGCGCAGGCGTTGCGTTCGCGCCTCGCGGCCGAAGGAGTCGTGATTCGCGCTCCGAAATTTTCCGAATGAGCGGGAAGACCGACAATCAAAAATTAATCCGCGCTCTTGGGCCGGTGGACGCAACGATGATCGTGATGGGGTCGATGATCGGGTCGGGCATTTTCATTACCTCGGCGGAATCCTCGAGATTAAGCGGCGCGCCAGGATGGTTGCTGCTCGCGTGGGCCGTCGCTGGTTTGTTAACGATTACCGGCGCACTCTGTTGCTCGGAGCTCGCGACCATGATGCCGCGCGCCGGCGGCGTTTATGTTTTTTTACGCGAAGCATACGGACCGTCCATCGGGTTTTTGTACGGCTGGACTTTGTTTCTGGTGATTCAAACTGGGACCATCGCTGCGGTCGCGATTGCGTTCGCAAAATTTCTCGGCGTTTTTGTCGCTGCGGTTTCACCGGACAATTATTTGATCGCGCCAATTTCGTTAGGCAGCTACGCCATTAGCTTGTCGATAGAGCAATTGGTTGCGATTGCCTTGATCGCGTTGCTGACATGGACGAACACGCGCGGACTGGAAGTCGGGAAAATTATCCAAAACACCTTCACGTTTGCAAAGACGGCTGCGCTTGCCGCTGTGGTCGTCATTGGCTTGTCGTTAGGCTGGCGCGCCAACTCAGCTGCGCTGACATCGACATGGTGGGATTCGTGGGCGAACGGCTGGAGCCCGCAAATTGCGCAACCCGGATTCACGTTCGTCGGTGGACTCGCACTCATCTTGCTATTCGGAAAATCGATGGTCGGCCCGCTTTTCGCGCAGACGGCGTGGACGAATGTGACTTTCATCGGCAGCGAAGTACGCGACCCGGGAAAGAATCTTGTGCGCGCGCTCCTGTTCGGATGCGGCAGCGTGGTCATTCTTTATTTGCTGGCCAATGTTGCCTATCTCGCCGTGTTGCCATTTTCAGAAATTCAGCACGCGCCGCAAAATCGCGTGGCGGTGGCGATGATGAACGCCGTCTTCGGTCATCCCGGCGCGATGTGCATGGCGGCCGCGATCATGATTTCCACTTTCGGTTGCGATAATGGTCTGATTCTTTCCGGCGCCCGCGTTTACTATGCGATGGCACGCGACCGCCTGTTCTTCGAAAAAGTCGGGACGATCAATCGCAATCATGTTCCCGCAGCAGCTTTGCTGGCGCAGGGAATCTGGACCGCATTCTTAACGCTGCCGCGAACTATAACAACGAACGCTGCGACACATGAGGTGACTTACGGAAACGTTTACAACCAACTGCTCGAATACATCATCTCCGCCGATTTGCTTTTTTATCTGCTGATGGTTGTTGCGTTGATCATTTTGCGACGAAAAGCACCCGCGGCCGAGCGTCCCTATCGCACCTGGGGTTATCCGATTGTGCCGACTATTTCGATCTTGCTTGCGGGCCTATTGATTCTCGATCTTGCCTGGCTCGCGCCAACTACTTCCGGAATCGGAATTTTAATCGTGCTCACCGGCGTGCCGGTTTATTTTTTATGGCGCAAAGCCGCGCCGAGTGAATGAATCCGTTTTAGGTCCGGGGTGCGAACCTTTTATATGCCAGCAAGATCAAAGAAACAGCAAATGGCCGCGGGCGCAGCGCTCGCCGCGAAGCGGGGAAAACGGTCGAAGTCGTCGCTCAAAGGACCATCCAGATCGATGGCGAAATCAATGAGCCAGAAAGAACTGCGCAAGATGGCCAAGACCAAGCGTAAGGGAAAGCCGACAAGCAAGCGTAAGAAGCGTTAACGCGAGCGCGTGCACCGAGTTCACTGAGTTCTGACTGCCGTACGTTTCAGGCGATAACCGTCAGCCATTGCACCATAACCAGCGGAATATTCGACGAGACCGACGCCTTTTTTCCAGACGACCTTCCTGAAGTGCCCCGAGCTGTGGCTGGCCAGATAAGTGCATTGGTCGCCCTTCAATTCGATCGTCGTCCTCCACGGGCCCTCTTGGTGAGTGAATTTACCGCTGGTAATTCCGTAAATTTCGTCCGGCTGGAATTCGGGCGGCTTGTCCAATTCCGAAATTCGTTGGATTGCGGCAGGAATGTTTTCCTCATTCAGCAAAACAATCCGGTCGCCGGTGACGATGAAATATTCGGGC
>WNGK01005046.1_pt1 | contig 14028 bp, 19 predicted proteins | sample 5400601 | NCBI WGS metagenome assembly WNGK01 (sample SAMN13153376, study PRJNA577476) | soil metagenome | isolation source: 60 cm soil or saprolite under Garry oak tree replicate 1 | place: USA:California | collected 2016-06-15 | reverse complement strand
CCGTCGATACGCGGGGGGATTGAAGTGGCACTTCCAATCGAGGACTTGGTGCGGGAAGCCTTCGCGGCCCTCTCGCGAGGCGACCTCGACTGGCTGCAGCGCCAGTACTTAGCGCAAGACATCCGCTGCCATTTCCCTGGCGGAGCCCCCTGGCCGGGGACTACGAGGGCGCATCTCAGGCGCTGGAGTTCTTTGGCCGGGCCTTTGAGCTCTCAGGCGGCACACTCCGTCTTGAGGTGCGCGATGTCCTCGCCAACGACGAGCACGCCGTCACGCTGGCCACGGTCCACGCCGAACGGGCCAGGCCGGCGACTGGAACGCCATGGCGTCTTTATCTCCCACATCACCGATGGCAAGCCGACCGAGGTCTGGAGGAAAGCATGAAACGAGCCGCTAGAAGGACACTGCTGGGCGTAGGACTCGCCGGCGTGGTCACGGCAGTGACCGTCGCAGTGACCGTCGCACCTAGCTGGGCCACGCCGCCGTCAGGGCTGACGAACATCCCCTTGGCGCGTGGCACCAACACGTCACATGGGACCATCCCGCTTCAATTCGGAACGGACGTAGCCATGGCGCAGATCACGGTCGAGCCGGGCGGCTCCGCTGGCTGGCACTCGCATCCGGGAGGCGCGATCGTGGTCGTCAAGCAGGGTTCGCTCACCGTCTACACATCGGTCGGCAGCCAGTGCCAGACCACCACGTATAGCGCGGGGCAGGCGTTCATCGAGCGACCTGGCGAAGTGGATGACGTCCTCAACACCGGCACGATCCCATACATCCTTTTCGTCACCTTCCCGCGTGTGCCTCAGGGCGACTCCGCGAGAACTGACCAGCCGGACCCGGGCACGTGCCCGGGTATCTGACGACCTGACCGAGCGCGACCTCCCCTGCGGTGGGGGCATCAAGCGGGACAGCACACGGCGGCCTCAGCGGTGTCCCTGATGTGCGCCCAGCTGTTTGCCTGGCGTCCGGGTAGCTCGCGTGCCCCGCCATCGCGGGGTTTGCGCGCCGCGCGCGTGACGGGGCAGGCCTGGGCCTGCCCGCTGTTCCTGGTCCCAGGGGCCGCAGTGGTCTCCGGGGTCAAGGGCAGCCCCGGCGGGGCTGTCGGGCGCAGCGCGATGCAAAGCACCCTTAGGGCCGGAGGGGCGGCCCCGTAGCCTGCGCGGCGTGCCAGAAGATGAGCGGCGGCGAAGCCGCCTCCTTCTGGGCTCTTAGGCCCGCGCAGTGGGCTGGTCACGGTCATCGCCTCACTCTGCCGTGCCGTGGGCGAAGACCCCCGCGGCGACCGTGACGGCGCGGGTGATGGTGGCGGTGGCAGACTGGGTACGCAACGGGACCTCCGGTGTCCGGGACGATCGTGACGGATTGACCCCGATCTACCAGAGGTCCCGTCTTCCCGTCACCCCACGACGTCAGGCGATCGCCCTTGACATCGCCACAGGTCTCTTAACTTCGCGGCTTTGCTCCGCGCGGACGCGCCTACGGCGCGCCGTTGACCCCGGAGCCTCTGCCGACCCTGCGGGCCTGACGGCGAGGGCCAGGCCGAAGGCCAGGCCCGAAGCGCACGCGGCGAACCTGTGCAGCAACCACTACTTGAAATAATTCGTGACGATGAGAATGAGGATGATCACCATGCCGATGTACAACGTGGCACGGCCAGCGTGTCGCCAGGCGGTCTTCCGCTGGTTACGAAACACGGTCTTGCCGTCCTTGAGTCGGCGCCACGTGGCACGAGCCTCACCCCAGCGGTAGGCGGCGAACCCGGCCAAGATACCGCACAGCACAAGCAAACCCCCCATTTGCCCAGCTTGCCACCATCCTTACCGAAAGTCACCCGTTCGCATCGACGGGATCAGCCGATGATCTTGTTCAGCACTCATGACGCACTCGGATCAGAAGGACGGCGCAAACCGAGGCGCGCCCCGTGGCGGCGCTGTCAAGCGGAACTTGACGCTGTTTTGGCTGGCAGGCGCGAGTCCGTGCAGCAGCGAGGTACAGCAACCGATGCGCGCTACGGCTGTCCTGAGCAGACATCCACGCACGCGCTACGCTGCACCGCTTGACCGCGAGCAGGGTCGTGCCGACAGTTTGCATCCAGACGCTTGCATCCAGCCCGACAACCCGCGTATCAGCGCGCTAGCACTGCCTGGCAGAACCTGGCTGAGCAGTACGGATGCCCAGTCCTGTGTCTGAGAGCGCCAGGGGTCTCCGATCCAAATCCGGCTGTCCCTACGAGTTCCGAACGCTCGTTCGGCATATGATGTACGTGAGTAGTGAGAGAAGATCTTGACTCTCTTGAGGGCTTCGGCAGCGAGTTGCCCTTGACGGTGTCGACGATCACGACACGGGGCGGTGGGGATGCTTCCAGGGCGCGCCATAGAAGAGTTGCGCAAGCTTCGCAGCCAGGCCGGAACGCCCGAGGTCCGGACTGACGGGCCTGAGCACGATGCGTGGAAGGCCAAAGTCGATGCAGTCATGAAAGCCGCCCTGGGCAATGACTCAGAGACGCTGCGCGAATTTCGCGATATCCGGTACTATATAGGCGTCTACTCGGGTGCACCTGGCGAGGCTGAGCAAAACGCCAGGTTCTTCGCAGGTCGCGTCGACCGCGCTGCAGCTCTTATCGACGCCGCGATATATCAGCTTGAACTTGAGGCCGAGCCGGAAGAGCAACGAGCTGGGGCCAGCCGTGCAGTTCTGACAGGGCCTATCTTCATTGTCCATGGACATGATAACGCGCATAAGTATGAGTTGATGCGCCTACTGGACAGGACTGCAATCGAGTCTGACTCGATTGTCTTGCATGAGCAGACCAACAGTGGCGCGACGATCCTAGAGAAGTTTGAGCGGCACGCGCAGACGGCGAGTTGTGCCGTCGTACTCCTCACGGGCGACGACGAGGGTCGCCTTCGCGATGGCGATGCTCCCCTGCATCCTAGGGGTCGCCAGAATGTGATCCTTGAGTTGGGCGTGTTCATCGGCTTGCTCGGACGAAGCCATGTCGTTGTTCTCAAGGACCCTGACGTAGAGGTGCCCTCCGACCTCAATGGGCTCGTATACATAACGCTCGATAGCGCTGGCGGATGGCGGTATGAACTGCTGAAAGAACTAGCAGCAATGGGAATCAAGGTCGACGCAAATCGGATTCCTTGAGATTCGCGGCTGCCCATCGCCCGATTTAGAACCGTGGCCCGTGCCCGGTCGGGAGAGTGGTGAGGGTGAAAGATGGTCAGCTATGGACAGATCTACTTGGCTTGTGAGCTGCAAAGTGAGTAGTCGTGAACTGGTCCTAGACGATCTCCTAAGCAACCGCTCACGATACCGACTCGCGAGCGGCCGAGTAACCAAGTGAGTAACAATCCCCATCGCCAGCAGCGGACGTTGGTGGACGCTGACGGACGGTCATGCCCAGGTCAGGCGCGCCATAGCACTGGCAGTCCGCACGGCGAGTTGGGTTCGGGACGAAGAGGCCCGCCTGGACCACCCGCAGCACCCCACCCGCACCCCAGGGCGCTAGTCACAGGGTCGTTTCCCTAGGTCACGGGCGTGACAATCAGGGCCCTCCGGAGCCGTGAGCGCAGGTTCGAATCCTGCTGGGGGCGCTGCTCGTTACCTGGGCCAATCGGCCTCTCACCTGCGACGACGCGAACCACGGTGGTGTCAGCCGGTGCCACGTGACGCCAGCCGATGTCGCCCGATGTCGAATTCCGTCCCCGATGCGTCCCCATAACGGCCGCCTCCGGTGTGCGTCCATCCGTGCGATCAGAACCTCATCCTGGCCGCCAACCGACTGATGGTAGATGCGGCGCAGGACCTCCACCGAGTGCCCGGCCCACGCCGCGACGGTGGCCTCGTCCACGCCCTCGTTGAGCCGCCGGGTGACCCCGGCGTGCCGCAGGCAATAAGGCTGGATCATGAGCGGCCCGTCAAGCTGCTCAGCGGTGAGCGAGGCAGCCCGGACCTTCTGCCATACCTGCCACCACGTTGACGCCTGGATCGGGTTGCCGCGCTCGGAACGAAAGACGCGCCCGTCCGGGCCCACACCGAAGCGGGCGATGTGCTCGCGCAGCATGGCCACCAGCTCCGGAGGTGCCGGGATGCGCCGGGACGGCTTGCGCGTCCTGGTACTGGGCCTGCCCTTGGTGCGGCCCTTCAGGCCGCGGTGTTCATGAGTCAGGCCGTCATCGGTGTAGGTCCGGCCCGCGGTGGTACTGGCGTCCGCGATTATCAGCCAGCCCCATCCGTCCTCGGGCAGCCCGCACGCGCTGAGCGTCAGCGCCGCGACCTCTGAGGGACGCATCATCGAGAAGTACATGCAGCCGTAGAAACCACCTACGTCCCGTGGACGGTCGCCAAGGGCACCGGCCTGCTCCAGGACGAGGTGCCGCATCAGTTCGGCATTCACGGCATCCTGGAGGAGCAGCACCACGTCATGACCCGGATCCGGGAGGAGGTCAGCACCCGGATGCCCAAGCCCGAGGAGACCCGCCTGCTGCATCTGCGGCCGGGCGTGCCGGTGCTGGATGTGTGGCACACCAGCGTCGACCAGGACGGGCAGCCGTATGAGCTGACCCGGTTCGTGATGCGTGGGGACATGACCGGGCTGCTGTACGACGTGCCCGTCGAGTAGCGGTGACCCGCTCCGCGCTGCCCCGTATCGCGCTGCTGGCGCTGATCTGGGGATCGGCGTTCTTGTGGATCAAGCTGGCCGACCGCGGCTTCTCGGCGGTGGAGGTCACCTTGGCCCGGCTGGCCCTGGGCGCGGCGGTGCTGTTCGCCATCGTGCGCGTTCGGCGGGAGCAGGTCCCGCGCTCAGGGCCGTTGTGGGTGCATATCGCGGTGGCGGCGCTGTTCGCCAACGCGGTGCCGTACCTGTTGTTCGCGGTGGCTGAGCAGACGGTGGATTCGGCCACGGCCGGGATCATCAACGCGACCACGCCGCTGTGGACCGTGGTGCTGGCCCTGGCCGTGCGGCACCAGAAGAACGTGACGGGCTGGCAGGCGGCCGGGCTGGTCGTCGGGTTCGCCGGGGCGGTGCTGATCTTCACGCCCTGGCACACGGCGGGCGGGCTGTTCTCAGTCGGCGGGCTGGAGTGCCTGGCCGCCTCGGTCAGCTACGCGGTCAGCTACATCTACATGGACCGGTTCCTGGCCCGCCGGGGAAGCGGGCCGGTCGTGCTGTCCGCCTGCCAGCTCGCCGCTGCCGTCGTCATGCTCGCGATCACCCTGGCCGTTACCGGCGCTCCAACGCCGCATGTCACCGCCGAGAGCGTCGCGGCGATCGCGGTGCTGGGGATCATCGGGACCGGGTTCGCGTACGTACTGAACTACCAGATCATCACCAGCGAGGGAGCGACAGTCGCCTCAACGGTGACTTACCTGCTGCCAGTCGTGGCGATCGTGCTCGGCGTCCTAGTCCTCGGCGAGAGCATCACCGCGATCACGCTCGCCGGTATTGCCCTGGTCCTACTCGGAGTAGCCCTGACACGCCGCAACACGAAACCAGCTACCCACGAGCCCCAGGTCGAGTAGCCTTTCGGCACGCGCGCAGACCGAGCCGGATTCAAGAGCACCCAGGTGGGGCAAGATCAGTGACCTCGCGCGGCCTGGACCACGAGGAATATCACCGCTCCTGATTGGCATCAATGAAACAGCTGCTATCTAACACTGTACTCAACAGACAAAACATGCCACTCATTAAAGAGATTGAGGAGCAGAAAAATAAAGAACGACGCTTCGCAACTGGCTTCAAGATATTCCTAAATGTATTTGGCTGGGCCGTTTATTGGCACTCGCGGACACCAGCAAGCCTAGGTTGGCTGCCCGCTACAGTTGTCATTTTGCAGATTCTTACTGTATTCAAGGATGGTGTGCGGGCAGTTAGAGGAGCGAACTCTCGGAAAAGCAGCATGCTAATTAATATCGCTCTGGGAACTAGCACTATCATCTTTCTGTTCGCAGCCATCTACTGGTCCATTGGATCAAAGACAAATTTTGGACCGCAGCAGCTCTCCAGGTTGGATGCCTTTTATTTTACTCTCGGAACATTTACAACAGCAGGAACTGGGGCAATAGCTCCGATTTCACCATTGGCAAGAACAATCGTCTCGTGCCAATACATAGTAGACTTGGTATATGTAGCAGGGATTATCGCAATAGGCGTAGCTCGGCTAACTCCTAGCGGAGCGCAACCGGTTCCCAGCGGAGGCCAACCGGTTCCCAGCAGAGCTCAACCGAGAAAGGCAAGGGGAAAGACACGAGGAAATAGGACCAGGAGATAGGACGTGCCTAGGTCCAACTGATCGTTGACGGTCCGGCCTCAGGTGATGCTTGACGCTTTCTAGGGCCTGGCGGCGATACCTGTTATTTTCCGCCTTCTGGGTACCGGATGCCAGTTCATCTGTTTCCTTCGGGTCCGGGTGCTTGCACACGCCCGCCACCGCGGGTTTTTGGCGCCGCGCGCGCTGGCGGGGCAGGCCTGGCCTGCCCGCTCTTCCCGGTCTCCAGGGGCCGCAGTGGTCTCCGGGGTCCAGGGCAGCCCGCAGGGCTGTCGCGCGCAGCGCGATGCGGAACACCCTTGGGGCCGGAGGGGCGGCCCCGTAGCCTGCGCGGCGTGCCCGGAGGTGAGCGGCGGCGAAGCCGCCTCCTTCTGGGTTCTCGGGCCCGCGCAGCGGGCTGGTCACGGTCATGGGCCTGACTCTGCCGGGCCGGGGCCGAACAGGGACTCGCCGTCGTCGGCGCCGAGCAGGAAGGTGAACCGGTCCAGGTCCTGGCGCAGCTCGCCGAGGTTGTAGGCGGGGTGGCCGACGAACTCCTCCAGGGAGGCGCCGAGCCGGCCGGGATCGCGGGCCAGCCACTTCGCCAGGAACTGCAGCAGCTCGGCGAGCTCGGCCGCGTCCCTGGCGTCCAGCCTGACATCGGGCATGCCGGTCACCGCCTTCCCCGGGGATGGGCCGCGTAGGCCTTGTACCGGTGGATCTCGCCGGTGGTGGTGGGGGGGCACGACGGCGACGGCCTGCCCGTCGATGGTGAGCCGGAAGCCGTGGTCTCCGGCGGTGACGGTGACGATCTTGCCCGCGTGGATCAGGCCGACCTGGATCTTCTGGGTGGCGACCATGATGCCGCCGCGGGAGGACACCCGCCGCTGCACGGTCACCGGCCCGGACGGCGGGGGCGGGCTGGCCGCGGCCTTCCGGGCGCCGCGCAGCCGGTACCGGTCACCGGCGGGAACCGGGCAGGGCATGGTCCGCGCCAGTTCCCCGTCACCAGTGATGACGGCCATCTGGGTGCCGTCCATCCGCACGATGACCCGCTGCCCGGCCAGCTGGTAGCCGACGTTGACCTGGGCGCCTGCCAGGCCGACTAGGCCGGCGGCATTGACCGTGCGCTCGATCTCCACGGCCGTGCCGGTCCCGGCCAGCAGCGGGGACGGCCCCGCGGGGCGGGCGCCAGCGGCGGCCAGCCGGCCAGCTCCGGGATGCCGAGCCGTGACGGCAGCGTCTTGAGCCGGGTGCCGTCCAGCAGGACATGCAGGCTGGTCTCGTCCGCCCAGATGGTGACCTTCCGGTCCGCCAGCGCCGGGCCGAGCCAGACCTGCTGCCCGCCGATCCACAAGTTGCCTGACGGCGGCACCACCCGGTCGGCTTCCACCGCTAGTAGCGGCGCCTTCCGGCATTCCGGGACAGAAGCGTCCAGCACGCCCGGCGATGACGGCTGGTGCTGCTCAGGCTGCTGCGCGCTGGGCGCGGCCAGCTGGGGCGGCACCCGCAGCGGCAGCGGCGATACCGCCGGGGCGAACCGGGACGCCGGGAAGGCCATGCCCAGCGACTGGTGCGGCCGGTCGGCGTTGTACTCCTCCCGCCAGGCATCCAGCGCGGCCTGCAGCGCCTGCAGCGAGGCGAACGGGCCGTGCACGTCCAGCAGTTCGATCTGCAGGGACTGGTGCAACCGCTCGATCTTGCCGGTGGTCGTCGGCGACCGGGGCCTGGTCAGCCGCCGGGTGATGCCGTTCTCCCGGCAGATCCGCTCGAACAGCACCTCGGCCGGGCGGGGCTTGATGAACCGGCCGGTGAACACCGTCCCGTTGTCGGTCAGCACCTCCTCGGGCACCCCGTAGATGGTCATGGCCTCCACGAAGGCCCGGCAGACCGGCCGGGCCGTGGCCCGCATGACTGCCCGGGCGATGACGCAGTACCGGGAATGGTCATCGAGCCCGGTCACGATCTTCACCTCGGTGCCATCGGCCAGGAACGCGCTGGCGGTCACGTCCAGCTGCCACAGCTGCATCGGCACCGGCCGCTCCCACCGCGTGTAGTCCTGCCGCCGGCGGCGCCGTGACCGCGGCTCGATCAGCTGGTTGCGGACCAGCACCCGGTACACCGTGGACCGGGTCACCGTGCCCCGGCCGCGGCGCCCCATCTCGAACACCAGCCGCTTGGGCCCCCACTTGCGATGTGCCCGGCGCAGTTCGCAGATCGCCGCCTCCAGGTCAGCCGGGATCTGCCATGGATGCCGGTGCACTTTATGGCTGCGGTCTTCCAGGCCCGGCGGCCCCTCGTCCCGGTAGCGGCCCAGCCAGGCATGGACGCTCTGGCGGCTCACCCCGTACCGATCGGCGACCTCGGTCACCGGAACCCCGGCCAGCACTTCCAGCACGGCCCGGTATCTCTGCTCGGGTCACGCTCAACTCCCACAGCATGAGCGGAGTGTCAAGCATCAAGCGGAGCCCATGCGTAAAGCATCAAGCGGGACAGCACACGGCGTCCCGGCGTGTTGTGTGAAAACTTTCTGTACTGTTTCAAGGCGGCCCGTCGGGCCGCTCGCGCCGCCGCCACGGCGCGCTCGCCTTCGCTCCCGCTGGCGCTTCCGCTACGGCGGCGCCAACGCCGGTCGGCAGGCGCGAACAGCATGGAACCCGGGCCGCTTGACATACAGCAAGTTTCATTTGGTAGGTGGGACGTCCCTGCTCCCGCTGCCGGGATTGTCCCGGGGCCGGGCAGAACCCGTCAAGGCCGTCTGTGACCGCAGGACAACCGCACCCGCCGAGCTGCCTGGTGAACGTACACGCGAAGACGGCCTTGACCGAACCTGCCCGGACCTGGAGTTGGCAGCTATCGAAAGCAGGGACACGAGTGGCCAGGGACCCTTGACGCTTAACCGTCAACGCCGGTACGGCGCGAAAGTGATGCTTAAGCGTCAAGCGCGTAGTCGGCCATCACAGTAGTTACTGTCAACAAATTGTTGACAGTAAAATTGCGAAGCACATCACCCTGTACATGCCCCAGGGTATGAAGTCCAACGCCTCAGAATGGCTTGACATTTAAACGTCAAAACCGGGCCGTTCCCTCGCCGTCACACTATTGACGATTAAACGTCAACGATCAGACGAGAGCTGCAACAAAAGTGCAGCAACCGCACCACATAACACCAACCCTCCACGCCAATCTCAAGGTAGCTCGGTTCGTCCCCGCGTCTACTCAGTTGCCCCGTCTCTGCGTGGAAGAAAGCCCAACTGCCCGAACCTATTTCGCTGAGATAATCTCGGTGATTCAACCATCAGCAGCGATAGGGGGCGGAGGTTGCTCCGGTCTGCCTTGTTGAAGGACTTGAAGTGCTTTTGCCGGATCCTGAAATAGAGCCGGATTCCGATTGAAATAAACAAGCTCTGTCTGAGTGAGAGTGCGAACGAAGATCTTTTTTTGGACCTTGATAAGGATGAGCGAACCTATTTGCATCAGCGCATCCTGCTCCAAGGAAAGCGCACCGAGAAGCCTTGCTACAGCATCTGCCTGGTTCAAATCAACTTCAGACTGAGGGTGATCCAGCTCCCGCAGCTCAATCATACGCTGTAGTTTCGGTAGCAGCTCTTCCACTGGCGGTGATGCACTCTTAGCTCGTACCCAAAACATGCGAAACCACGAGCCCGTTACTGGCATTTCGCGACGTTCAACTTGGAATCCGTATTCTTCTAGCAGCTCAAGAACCGCCGATTCGACCAGACCCGGATCCTCGCCGACCGCTAGATAAATGCGAACGGGTGTATTGCCTGCGTATCGTAGATATTGATGAACAGCAGCCTCTGGAACACGAAAGGATCTGCCAACCCTGATCGCTTCCAGCTCGCCAATATGCACAAGACGATAGACGGTCATCTTGGATACCCGCATAATCAGCGCTACCTCGGCCATCGTCAAGAAACGGACATCGCTAAGAGGAGTCTCACTTGCCATGATCCCCTTCTTCCCGCGGACTTTCGTAGCATCTTCTAGCTATTTTAACGATGGGGCAGCCATCAGAACCACATCCGCAACACTCTTCTCAGCTGTTGGTTATTGCCGGTTGCCTTCCGTCTCTAGAAAGTTCCGCCAGACTGTTGACTTGTCAAGCTGCAGGGTCAAACGGATAGGCGCTGCACCAACCAGGCCGGCCTACATCCAGCCCTCGTCGATCCAATACACGGCTCCTACCTGCCTCAACGACCTGCGTGTCCTCCGGTGGGATGAGCGACCGGGGGCCGCCGCTGGCCCGGCTCCCGCGCCAGGCACATCCGCTAAGACGCAGATCGAGGTAACTTGTCCGTCACGCGACACAGGTTCTACCCGGCTACCTTTCCCGTTCCCGATTGTCCAGCTCACGGCCGCCGGGGTAAAGGTTCCGGCTACGCCGACAGCCCTGAACTCGGCCTGACCGCTCCCATGGATCTTGGCACCTGCGAGAAAACGGGCAAGAGTGGCTACATCATCATCTGCAACTCAACAATGTGAGGTGTTTAAGTTGACTACTCCATCAGAGATGGCCTCGGGAGCAACGCATAGTAATTCAGGTCCAACCGAGAGCGGGCAGGCGGGCGAGCCGCAGGCCGACAGCGGGCAGGCGGGCGAGCCGCAGGCCGACAGCGAGCAGACAGCCAAGCAGGACTTGCGCGATACATTCATGGCGGCCGGGAAAAGCCTATTTCAAGGACTTTCTCGTGACGATCTCCTAGATAGAATGATCCGTCATTATCTCGACGCGCAGCTTCAACGAGCCAATATCAACCATATGAAGAAGGAACAGGATCTCCAAGGGCAGCTTCAGGCCAAGGAACTGGAACTCAAAGACGCCGAGCAGGCCAAGGAACTGGAACTCAAAGACGCTAGAAAGGCCAAGGAACTGGAACTACAGGCCAAGGAACTGGAACTCAAAGACGCTGAGCTACTGGCCAATAACCTCAAGTGGCAAGCTGCAGTTCAGGCGGAGACCACGGCCGACAAGACCGCAGCTGGGTACTAATCGCGGTGGTCCTCGCGCTAGTCGCCACACCTCTCGTCGCCATGCCCCTCCACACTCCTACAGCTGCGTATTCACAGTACATAGCACCTATTGTAGCGATCGCTGGTACTGTCATCGGGTACTGGTTTGGACAGAGAGACCGTGTCCGGGCGCCGCAGCCTACCGAAGACACAGACCATAAAACGGGACCTCGGATACCATGAAAGCGTCTCAGTCCACTACGGCGTAGGTCGCCAACAGGACCGTTAGCAATCGAGCGACAGTGCTCTTGCCCAATCCGGACACCCGGTTCTATGAGCCCGCCGCACCAGATCGGTTACAACCGTCCCGTCAGCGGGTGGGCGACGCGACCGGACGCTTTAGCGCCTCGGACACGACGGCTAGGCCACGGCCGCAGGCTGGTGTGCGGCCTGGACGGTGACCACGCTAATGATCTGCCCGGCTGTGTGCGTGGTCACGATGCTGGCCATCCTGGCGGTTACTGCCTTTTCGGCTGCCACGGCGAACTCGGCTGGGTTGGGAAAGTGGCTGCCATCCCTGTCGACGGTGATGGTGACGTCGTAGCGGCGGGGTGGTTCGATCACGCCTGGGACTGTAAGTCCGGTATCTGATATTCCCGGCCTGGCTATGTCATTGACGATTAAGCGTCAACAGCAGGCGGAAAAGTGCAGCAACCGCAGCGCACTGCACCGACCCTATGTGGCCGCCAAAGTCCTTTGACCTGCGCCAATGACCTCTATCGACTGCCTTGCCCCTAGATGGTAAGGAGAAGGTCCATGGAGCGATGCGCTGCACTTATTACCGAGTTAAGCTGTATTTGATTCGGGCACTACATAAGTCGCGGGGGCCAACCAGGCTCCGGAATGACATGATCGCTCGATAGATTCAAAATCGCCAAACCCTGACAGGTTTGGCGCACTAGTATGCTGATCCCTTCGACGACCCCTCCTGGAGGAATCACACCACTTGGTGGCACGGTCGGTACAAGGAACACCAAGTCAACGTCGGCAGTAACCTTCCGCCGATGAGTAGGAGTGTTCCAATTTTCGAGATCACCCCAGGAAATAAGATTTCGGATTTGGGCTCGTTCGAACGGTTCCCATAGTGGATGATCCGGTATCAGTGAACAAAAAGCAGCAACCATTTCATCCGGTTCAAACCCGTCAGCGAGCGCCTGATCTCGCATGGGATAGAGCCATTGCTGGGCCCAGCACTGACGGAAGGTGTCATCCACGAGCGGCCAAGCAGCCCGAAGGTTCCGTTCTCCCCACACCAGCCGAACAAATCTTTGCACTATATCAACAACATCCGCAGGGATTAGTTCCGGTTCCTCATCCGTCACACTTGACATATTACCTCACGACGCGGGAGGGAGAGACGCCGACCGTCTCGGCGTCCAGGGACCTGCTACTCGTTCACACCAAGGGAGTCGGTAATTACCGTGTCTCCCCAAGACGGCGCAAGAACCGGCGAAGCGTAGCTGTTAGCTCCGCTGGATCGTTTAGCGCTTCAACGGGCACACGATCAACGAAAGCTATACCCGTATCGTACAGAATATGATCCCGAGACAAATCCATAGCACGTCGAACATTGTGACTCGGACCATCTATCTCAAGGATTCCGGCCCGACCCTTGTAAGTAATTAGAACATCAGGCTCCCATGTGCGGCCCGGCACCCGTCCGCCAGCGAGCGGATAAATCCCTATCGTATAGTCACGAGGCAAATCCTTTTCTTGAATTTGCTTCAGTGCCCTATAAACTGTCAATTCACCAGGATTTGTGAACACAAGCCAATCTTCCTCGTGCCGAGGTACGCTACTCCGGACTCGTCGAGCTTGATTGGTAGGTCTCTTCCCATTGAACTGTTGCCGAAGTTGCTCGCGCCATTGCGGACCTACGTACGGTAGAACCTCGCGTACTCCTACCCGTGAAATGCCATAACCACGTCGATTAGAAATTTCGACGCATACTTCGGAAACTCGGCTCACTACTTGCTTAGTGAATTGGTCTCGATGCTCAGGGGCCACCTCGAGCCACAAGTCATCGTGATTACTGCTACTCCAGGGGTCACTACTACTACTCCAGGGGTCAGTGTCCCGTTCCACATCGATCTTGACCACATCGAGGAGTAGCCTCGCGATGTCTTGCTCTCCACGCTGAACAAGAAGCACAGCGGCATGGCCAAGTGTGGCCTCGCCCCTAAGCTGGCGCCTTTCGTATTCGTCGAGGAAGCCGCCATCTTCAAGGATCTGGTCATAGGTGGCTGGCTCTGAGCTGCCAGCTCCATCGAAGGTGACGCCATACTCGTCTCGCATGCACTGCTCCATCGGGCGGGAGGATGCTCCACGGTATGTCAGGCCGCTGACATTCCAACGGCGACGCGCCGGTCAGGTTACCTGTTACTTACACGTCCCAGAAGACGAGACAACTGTGTGCACCGGGAAGATAACTATGCGTATAACTTCCAGCCCATGGCATGTTGCGCGCAGCCGCCCACGTCCGAACCTTCAGAGTAGTCTCATATCAGCAAGCAAGCTGCCAGCGTCAACGTGAGTCCAGGTGCTCATCGCCGCTGGAGCACTGATCTTCCACGGATCTTGACACTTGAGCGTCAAAGCGCCGTCGGCCGGGGCACATTGGGGGCACATGACTCCGCGATCTGCCCGGAACTGATGAGAACCACCGAGATCTCAGCCGCAGGTCAAAGCGCATGCGCAGTACGTTTGCCGTGGTCAGGAACATGCCCGCACGAGAACC
>WNGK01005043.1_pt1 | contig 14030 bp, 12 predicted proteins | sample 5400601 | NCBI WGS metagenome assembly WNGK01 (sample SAMN13153376, study PRJNA577476) | soil metagenome | isolation source: 60 cm soil or saprolite under Garry oak tree replicate 1 | place: USA:California | collected 2016-06-15 | reverse complement strand
GCTCAAGACGATCACCGGCACGATGCTGGCGACGCGGTCGTCGAGGAGCAGTCCGAGGGCGATGAAGCCGCCCAGAACGAGCGCCCCAGTGATTCCGCCGACCGCGGCGGCCACGAGCGTCCGCCCGGTGACCGCCGGTGGAGTCGGCTTCAGACTTCGAGCACCTGCAGGTCTTTCGCCGCCCCGGTCACGGTGCCTGAGTACAGATGGTTGAACAAGAACCGCGTCTTCGGGTGGCGCTTCTTCAGGGCGCCGGCGGCTTCCCAGCTCATGTGACTGAAAACGTCGCCGGGACCCGTCGCCTCGACGATCGCGACGTCGGCGCCGTCGACCAGCGCGTCCAGCGGCGCGGTCGGCTCCGTGTCGCCCGAATAAGCGAGAACCCGGTCGCCGAACTTGATCCGGTAGCCGTTGCAGCCGGTCGAACCGTGGTCGAGCTTGATGGTCTCGTACTCGTGACCCGCCACCTGGCCCCGCTTGCGGGCGGTGACGTATCGGGCCTTGAAGCGCGGCAGCATCACGGCCTTCCAGTCGACGCCCCAGCTGACCTCGAACAAGGCCTCGAGCCTGTCGTCGATGCCGTCCGGCCCGACAAAGGTGATCGCTCGCGGCTTGTCCACGAAGATGCGGTGGAGGACGAATGGAGGCAGCCCGAGTGTGTGATCACCGTGAAAGTGCGTCAGGAAGACGGCGTCGATGTCGATGGGCTGGATGCCGAGGCGATGCATGTGCGGCAGCAGGGGCGCGCCTGCGTCGAGCAGCACGCGACCCTCGACGACGACCGCGCCGTTATAACGCTCGGGGGAGAACGCAGATCCCGTGCCGAGAAATGAAAGTTTCAGGCGACCGTCACCGCGGGATTCAGGTACACGTCCTGGATGGCGTTCAACAGCTCGATCCCCTCCTTCATCGGACGCTGGAACGACTTCCGTCCCGAAATCAACCCCATCCCGCCCGCGCGCTTGTTGATGACCGACGTGCGCACAGCCTCCACGAGGTCGCCAGCTCCGTGCGACTCACCGCCCGAGTTGATCAGTCCCGACCGTCCCATGAAGCAGTTGACCACCTGGTAGCGGCACAGGTCGATCGGGTGGTTGCTCGAAAGCGTGTCGTAGACCGCGGGCGCGGTCTTGCCGAAGCCGATCACCTCGAAACCGCGATTGGTGTCGGGGAGCTTCTGCTTGATGATGTCCGCCTGGATCGTCACACCGAGATGGTTGGCCTGCCCTGTGAGGTCGGCAGCGGTCTCGTAGTTGACTCCGTCCTTCTTGAATGCCGGGTTGCGCACGTAGCACCACAGCACCGTGGCCATGCCGAGCTCGTGGGCCTGCTGGAACGCGTTCGCGATCTCGACCAGCTGGCGGTCTGACTCGGCGGATCCCCAGTAAATGGTCGCCCCGACGGCGGCGGCGCCGAGCTCCCAGGCCTCACGCACCGTCCCGAAGAGAACCTGGTCGTACTTGTTGGGGTACGTGAGGAGCTCGTTGTGGTTCAGCTTGCAGATGAAAGGGATGCGGTGCGCGTACTTGCGCGCGACCGAGCCGAGCACCCCGAACGTGGATGCGACCGCGTTGCAGCCGCCCTCGATCGCGAGCTCGATGATCTTCTCCCCGTCGAAGTAGATCGGGTTGGGCGCAAACGATGCCCCGGCGGTGTGCTCGATGCCCTGGTCGACGGGAAGGATTGAAAGATAGCCGGAGCCCGCAAGGCGCCCGTGATCGAAGAAAGTCTGCAGGTTGCGCAGCACCTGGACGGAGCGGTCGCTGTCCTTCCAGACGCGGCTCACGAAGTCGGGGCCGGGCAGGTGCAGCTGGCTCTTGGGTACCGTCTCACACTTGTGCTCGAGCAGTTTGGACGCGTCTTCTCCGAGTAGCTCCTCGAGCTTGGCGGTGCTGCCCCGAGTCACAGTAGCCATCAGTCCCTCTTACACATTTAATTAGCGTGCCTCGCAGGATCAGACTACGGCACGCGTCACTCTATAGTGCATCGAGATGACGGAGCGGGCCAGTGACCTCCTTAGCGAGCTGTCAGAGCGCCTGACCGCCGACCTCCAGGATGCCGGAGCCACCGCCTCTGAGGCGATCCGGACGTCGATGCCGGAGCTCGACCTGACCGTCCCCGAGAGCTTCAGCGAGATGCCCATCCGCAGCTCATCGCAGTTCCTGGAGGCCCTTTACCGCACCCTCCGCATCGACTCCAGCGTGCCCTGGGCCCAGTACTACATCCTGGCCCGCGAGGCCTCGCACCGATACGCGGAGAAGGGAGTGCCGCTGGAATCGCTGATGGAGGCGATGGCGATCTTCCGGCGCGCCGTCATCTCCCGCATCACCGCGGAGGTGGCCGGCAGCCCCTACGCGGACGAGGTGGTGCTGCTGGCCCAGAGCCGGCTCGGCGACGTGCTCGAGCACCTGAACTCGAGCTTCATCCGTGGCTACCTCGACTACACCGAGGCGCGTCACCAGGCGAGGCAGACGGAGCTGCACGGCCTGTACCACATCGCCAGCGCCCTTGGCCGCTCGCTCGACGTGACCGAGATCGCAGAGGTCGGGCTGTCGGAGACGCTGCAGGTGCTCAACCTCCAGGCGGGCGCGGCGTGGGTGCGCGAGGGCGCGCGGCTGAAGCTGGCCAAGACGCTCGGACTCGAGCCGGGCCAGGAGAGCGAGTTCTCTGTCAGCGGGCGGCCTGGACCGCTGAAGGTCATGGAGATCGGGACGGGCCCTGCCGAGTCGCGCGTCGATCGCATCGCCGGCGAGTGGAGCGCGATCCGCGCAGAGCTGCGCACCAAGGGCGTGCTGCTGGGCGCGATGACGGTGGCCACGCGGCTGCCTCGCACGTTCGAGCCCAGCGACCTGCAGTTCGTGGCCGCGGTCGCCGACCAGATCGCGGTCGCGCTCGACCGCGCGCGCCAGCACACGAAAGAGGCTCGCACCGATTACCTCACCGGTCTTGCCAACCGGCCGGAGTTCGAGCGGGCCATCGACCGCGCGGTGGCCGCATCGGACCGGCACAAGCGACGGCTTGCGCTGATGATGATCGACCTCGACAACCTGAAGCAGATCAACGACGAGCACGGCCACCACGTCGGTGACGAGGCGATCCGCGTGCTCGCCCATGAGCTGCAGCGCGCAGTCCGCGCGACTGACACATGCGGACGCCTCGGCGGTGACGAGTTCGGGGTCGCGATGCCCGACGCGGACGAGCACCACGCATCTGACGTGGCCGCGCGCGTGCGCCATTCGCTCGAGTATTTGAACCGCGCGGCCAAGCTGCCCGTGCGCGTCGACTTCAGCATCGGCATCGCCGCATGGAAGCCGGGCATGGACTGGCAGGCGATGTACCAGGAGGCCGACAAGGAGCTGTACATCGACAAGCGCAGCCGGCACGCGGCGCGCAAGAAGGTCAGCGATGCCAGGAGCTAGCAACCTCAACGGCGCCATGCCATCAGGCATGGTCCTCAACCAGGAGTTCTTCGAGCGCGAAACCATCGAGGTCGCTCGTGACCTCCTGGGCAAGGTGCTCGTGCGCGCGGTGCGCGGCCACGAGCGTTGGGGACGCATCGTCGAGGTCGAGGCCTATATGGGGCCAGATGACCAGGCGGCCCACTCGTTCGGCGGGCACCGCAGCCCGCGCAACGAGTCGATGTTCGGGTACGCGGGGCATGCCTACGTCTACTTCACCTACGGCATGTACCACTGCCTGAACTTCGTCACCCGCGAGCCCGGCGTGCCGCAGGCGGTGCTGGCCCGGGCGCTGGAACCAGGTCCCGGCGTCGGGCGCTGCGGCGGTCCCGGCCTGCTGTGCCGCGCGCTGGAGATCGACCGCAACCTCAACGGCGTTCCGCTATCGCCGCCGAACCTCTACGTCATCGACGACGGCGAGCCGGCTCGCCGCATCTACGAGACGCCGCGGGTCGGCGTGCACAGCTGCGGCGATTGGGAGCACAAGCCGCTGCGGTTCTGCTGGGACTCGCCCCACCTGTCGCGCCCGCTGCCCCGAGCCTTCAGAGCGGTCGATTAGAGGCGCCCGAGTCCCCTGCGTGGCGCCCAGGCCGGATTCACTCCGGCCGTCTCCACGCCTCGTCTTTGGGCTGCCCATCCTGGCGCGGGAGAGGTGGGGGTTCCGCGGGGGAGGACATCTGTCCTTCCCCGCGCCTTCTACGGCCAATCTCCCGGGCTCGGCTCCAGGCGATCTCGCGTTTCCCAGTCCTCGCGGATCGGCGCGAACACGTCGGTCACCGTGGCGCCGTCCGGGCCGGCGGCCGCGCCGTGCTCGACGTGGCTTGGGATGACGTACGTGTCGCCGGCGTGGAGCTCGAGCACCTCATCGCCGATGCGCATGGTCATCGATCCGCGGATGACGAACCCCAGTTGCTCGTTCTCGTGCCTGTGCTCCGGCGATATCGCGTTGGGCGCTAGGTCGACGACGGCCATCGTCATGCGCGCGCCCTTGACGGCGCGAGCTCTGATGCCGTCCGCGAGAACGATCGGCTGCAGCTTCGCGAGCTGCTCGAAGGCGCTCATTCGATGACGCGGTCGATGATCGTCGCGGTGCCGATGCCGCCGCCGCAGCACATCGTCTCGAGTCCGTAGCGCAGGTCGCGCCGCTCGAGCTCGTACAGCAGGCGGTTCATCAGGATCGCGCCCGATGCGCCGAGCGGATGCCCCACTGCGATGGCCCCGCCGTTGACGTTGGTCTTGTCCATGTCGGCGCCGGTCTCCTTCTGCCACGCCAGCACCACCGACGCGAACGCCTCGTTGACCTCGAACAGGTCGATGCTCGACAGCTGGAGGCCTGCCTTCTTGAGGACGGCCGCGGTCCCGGGGATCGGTCCCTCGAGCATCAGCACCGGGTCGGTGCCGACCACCGCCTGCGCGCGGATGCGAGCGCGCGGCTTGATCCCGAGGCTCTTCGCCTTCTCGAGCGACATGAGCAGCACTGCGGCGGCGCCGTCCGAGATCTGGCTCGAGTTGCCCGCGGTGATGGAGTGCTCCGGATTGAACGCCGGTTGCAGCGCGGCCGTCGCCTCGTAGCTGGCGTTGGCGCGGATGCCCTCGTCCTTGGTGAACAGGTCGGTGTGCCCGTTGCCCTCGACGGGAACGTCGACCGGCATGATCTGCGACTGCATGTAGCCCTTGTCGGTCGCCTCGTGCGCCCGTTGGTGGCTGCGCACGCCGAACTCGTCCATTGCCTTGCGCGAGATCCCGTACTTGCGCGCGATCAGCTCTGCGCTGATGCCCTGCGGCACCAGGTCGTACAGCTCGGTGAGCTCCGGCGGAAACGGCGTGCCGGGCTGGATCGCGTTCGAACCCATCGGCACGCGGCTCATCGACTCGACGCCGGCGGCGATGGTCACGTCGCAAACGCCCGACTGGATCAGGTTGGCCGCGAAATGCAGTGCCTGCTGGCTCGAGCCGCACTGCCGGTCGACGGTCGTGGCCGGAGTGGTCACCGGAAAGCCGGTGGTGAGCCACGCGTTGCGCGCGATGTTCAGGCTTTGCTCGCCGGCCTGGCCCACGCATCCGAAGACGACGTCGTCGACCTCCTCGGGCTTGATGCCCGCGCGCTTCACGATCTCTCTCAAAACGAGCGAGGCGAGGACGACCGGGTGTATGTCCTTGAGCTTGCCGTTGCGCTTGCCGATGGGAGTCCTGACGGCCTCAACAATCACGGCTTCGCGCATCTCAATCACTCCTCATCGGTAGTTGTGTCGACATCTTACGGGCGGCCCGGTAACGCTCGTAGCAATGCGTGTCAAGCCCACAAATTTTTGCCTGGCGTGTGGGCATTTTTATTTGTTGACGGGCTCTCAGTGCCCTGATAACTTTCGCGTCGCCCCAAGCGGCTGAGTACGGTAAACCTGAGGATACCGAACGTCGAGTAGGTGGAAGGTCCGGCGTGAGCCGGGATGGAAACCGAAAAACGCATAGGGGACTTCAGGGTATACAGGAAGGTCTCTTGGGGCATTACTTTTCCACAAAGGCTCCACACCCGAGCCTCAATTCGAAAAGCCCCTCCCAACGGCTTCCGCGCAGGCTTTGTCCACAGCGTCGGCGTCGAACGTAGCACCCTCCCCAGCGAGCGTTTTCACACCCTCGGCCAGGCGCTCCACGGGCATCGGATCCTCGTAGTGGAGCCACCGGTACGCGATGGGACGAGACCATCGTTTTCCCTGCCTTTCGAAGTGCCGGCGGTGGCTGTCGAGGACGATCGCCTCGACCTCCTCGAGCAGGCTCGGATCGCCGCCGGCGATCTCCGAGAACGGCCTCGTGGTCATCCAGGCCAGGAGCCGGGACAGCCGGTCGGCCGCCGCTACCTGGAAGCCTCGGCGGGCGGGACCACCTCGTAGACCCGCGGCTTCAGCACGGCGATGAAGGGGAGGTGGCGGTAGAGCTCACGGTAGTCGAGGCCGTAGCCGACGACGTACTCGTTGGGGATCTGGAAGCCCGCGTAACGCAACGGCACCGGCACGAGCCGGCGCATCGGTCGGTCCAGCAGCGTCACCACCTCGATGGACGCAGGCGAGCGCTGCTTCAGCCCGGACAACAGGTAGTCGAGGGTCAGCCCCGTGTTGACGATGTCCTCGACCAGCAGCACATGGTGGCCCTCGATGGGGTAGTCGATGTCGCGCGCGACGCGCACGCGTTCGCTGGGCAGCGAGCCCGCGAAACGCTTCAGGTCCAGGTAGTCGATGACGAACGGCACCTTGATGTTCCGTGCCAGGTCCGCCAGGAAGAAAGTGGTGCCCTTGAGGACTCCGACAAGGACGATCGATCGCCCGCGATAGTCGCGTGAAATCCGCCTGCCCAGCGCGCGCACTCGCGTCTCGAGCTCGACGGGCGAGATGAGGATGTCTCCGACGTCCTCCTTGCGCAGCTCCTGCACGTGGAGGGCCCCGTAGCCCGCCTGTCCGAGCAGCTGGTGATAGTCCTTGCGGTACAGCAGCCGCACGTTGACGTCGGGGTAGAGCTCCCGTAGAAGCCGCACCTTGCGGTTCTTCGGCGTCACGAGCGACTGCTTCATCGTCGTCAGCTCGACGTACTGGTCGTGCTCGGGCAGGTAGAAGTCCGGCGTGAACATCTCCGCCACACGGCCTGAGTCCCACGCGATGGGGAACGAGAGCGGCTCATAAGTCCAGCGAATGCGGTAGTAGTCGAGGAAGCGCGCGAACTCCTGCTCAGAGTGGTGCGCGAATTCCACGCGGGAATGGGCGGGGCCGGTGCGACGGATCAGGCGGGAACGCTGCCTGACCGGGCGGCGCCACTGGTGTGGAATGGGGACTAAAGCCGACGCCACTACGACGGGAACGATTGTACTCTCGGGTGACATTGGCAACTTCGGCGCAGAGGATGGTCGCCGAGCAGCTCATCCCGCACGGGGTGACGGATGAGCGTGTGCTGCGCGTGATGTCGGAGATCGCGCGCGAGGAATTCCTGACGGGCCGCGCGCGCCGTCACGCCTACGAGGACCGCGCGCTCGCGATCGGCTGCGGCCAGACCATCTCGCAGCCGCTGGTGGTGGCGCTGATGACGCAGTCCCTGAGCCTCAAGCCGGAATCGATCGCGCTCGAGGTCGGCACCGGGTCGGGCTACCAGGCCGCGATCCTCAGCCGGCTCTGCCGCCGCGTCATCACGATCGAGCGTGAGCCCGCGCTGGCGGAGCAGGCGTCGGCAACGCTGAAGCGCTTGGGTTTCGACAACGTCGAGATTGCGGTCGCCGACGGCAGCATGGGCTGGCCGGCAGAGGCCCCTTATGACGGGATCCTCGTGGCGTGCGCGGCCCGTCAAGTGCCGCCCGCGCTCATCGATCAGCTTGCGGACGGCGGCCGGCTCGTCGTCCCGGTGCAGGTGATCCCCGAGGAGCCGCAGGACCTCCGCCTTTACACCAAGAACGAGGGCGCGGTCACGTACCGGTCGCTGTTCCCGGTCCTCTTCGTCCCGTTACGGACTGGGTGACGCCCTCGCGCCTGGCGACGGGGTCGGCGTCGCGCCACCGGGCGTCGGGGTGGTGCCGGTGATCGCCTGCAGCTTCTGCAGGATCTGACCCACCTTCGCCATCTCGTTGGCGAACGTCGTGAAGTCCCCGATCTTCAGCGCGGCATACGCGGCGTTGTAGTGCAGGTTCGCCTGCGTGACCAGGTCGGCGATCTGCGCCACCTGGGCCGGCGTGAGCGTGGTGGGCGGCGGATTGTTCGTGGGCGGCGGGGCCGTGGCCGTGCCGACGAGCTGATCGATCGCCTGCTGCAGCGTGTCGGTATAGACGACGGAGTCCTGGTCGGCCAGGATCACCTTCTTCAGCTCGGGCAGGCTCTGAGTCTGGCTGGCGCGCAGGTAGATCGGCTCGAAGTACAGGAAGCTGTCACCGATCGGGACGACGAGCAGGTTGCCTTGCAGCACCTGCGACCCCGCCTGGTGGAAGAGCGTGAAGTCGCGCGACACCGCCGGGTTCTCGTTGATGCGATTGGCGACCTGTTGCGGTCCGAAGATGACCTTGTCCTTGGGTAAGAGGAAGGCGACGTAGTCGCCGTAGTTCGACCCGTCGCTTCGCGCCGCGAGCCACGAAACCATGTTGGGCTTGCCGTGCGGGGTAAAGGGCATGATGAGCATGAACTCGGGGTTCGACTCGCCCGGAAGGCGGAACAGCACGTAGTACGGCTGGACCTGGCTGCCCACGGCGCCCGGCGAGCTGGAGGCGGTCGGGATGTCCCACACGTCCTCGCGCGCAAAGAAGACCTTGGGATCCGTGATGTGATAGGTCTCGTAGATCTGGACCTGGACGTTGAACAGGTCGACCGGGACGCGGATGTGAGCGCGCAGGCCGGCGGGCATCGCATCGATGGGCTTGAAGAGCTTGGGGAACGTGGCCTCGTAAGCCTTGATGATCGGATCCTTTGAATCGACGACGTAGAAGTCGACGGTTCCCTCGTACGCGTCGACCACGACCTTGACCGAGTTGCGGATGTAGTTGATGTCGTTGTCGTTGAAGGTCGAGGTCTGCGAGTAGGGGTAGGTTGCGCCGGTCGTGTAGGCATCGATCACCCAGTACAGGCGGCCGTTGACCACGACGATGTACGGATCGCCGTCGAAGGTCAGGAAAGGCGCGAGCTCCGTGACCCGATCGGCGATATTGCGGCGGTAGAGCATCTCCGACTGAGGCGTGATCTGGCCGGAGACCAGCAGGTTGAAGTCGCCGAGCCTCAATGACCACAGGGCCCGGTTCGCGCCATCGAGCGGCACTCCATGCGTGCCGGTGTATGACGTGTACACATCCTGGGCGCCCTTCGGGTAGTCGAACTCCTTGATGCTCGTGGGCGCGATCGCGTAGTCGTCGGTGTGCTCGCCGAAATATATGGCGGGCTGGGTGACCGGGAGCGAACCGGTCGGCGGGATGTCGCCAACCACGTAATCGGGCAGCCCCTCGCCGACGACGGCGTTGACAGGGCTCGCGGCGACGCCGTATCCGTGCGTGTACTGCAGGTGCTGGTTGATCCAGTTCTGAGCCGATGAAGGTAGGCGTGAGAAATCGAACTCGCGCGCGCTGATCTCCAGCGACTTGTACCGGCTCCCGACCGTGTAGCGATCGATGTCGATGTCATAGAAGTGGTAGTAGGTGCGGATGCTCTGCAGCTGCTCGTACGTGTCCTGCAGCGGCGCGAAGTCCCACAGGCGCAGGTTGTCGACAGTGACGGAGTCGTTCTGCACGGCCTGCGCGGTCAGCGGCTGGTCGCCGGTGAAGTTGCGAACGCTCACGTTGCTCAGCCCATACGCGCTGCGCGTGCCCGCGATCTCGCGCTCGATGTAGGGCAGCTCGTAGGACTGGGCGTTCGGCGTGACGAAGAATCCCTGCACGACCGCGGGGTAGATCTGGCCGAGCACGAGCATCGCGACGAACAGGCCGGCGGCCGCCAGCGGGATCCACAGGCGCCGGATCCACAGGTTGGCGACGAGCCCGCCCGCGAGCACGATGCCCGCGCCCGCCTCGAAGGTCAGCAGCGGCAAGCGAGCGTTCACGTCGGTGTACGCCGCGCCCCACACGACGCTGCTGTTGTGCGAGTACAGGAGATCGAAGCGGCCGAGCCAGAGCCACGCCGCGAGCGCTACCGCGAACACAGCCAGCATGGCTGAGAGGTGCGCGATCGCGAGGGGGCTGAAGTTCAGGTCGAACGCGTCGCCGCGCCACGAATACAGCACCGCGACGAGCAGCGTGCCCATGAAGCCGAGGCCGAGCGCCCAGTTCACGACCGAGTGGAGGAACGGCAGCGACAGGAGATAGAAGGAGATGTCCTGGCCCAGCACCGGGTCGGTGACGCCAGTTGGCGAGGCATGCTGGAACAGCGCCAGCAGCTGCCACTGCGTGCCCGCGCCGCCGGACAGGATGAGGGCGATGATCGCGGAGGCGATCAGGGCCACGATGCCTGTCGCGCTGCGCAGGATCGGCCGCTTGATGCCCACCGCCCTCAGGCCGGGCCCGGAGCGCGTGCGGAGGGCGATGAGCGCGTTCGCGAACAGGTAGGCGAAGGTGATCGCCAGGCTGCCGACGAACAGCACGGTCTGCAGGACCAGCCGCGTCGTGTAGATGTCCTTGAAGCCGAGCGCGTTGTACCACTGCAGCTCGGTGATGAGCGAGACGATGGGGTTGGCGAAGATGAAGATCAGGATCGCGACCCCGAAAAGCCCGACGCCAAACCAGAAGCGCCGCGGTGGGCGCGGGACGCGGAGCTCGCGCGGCGGCTCGAATGGACCGCGCTCGAACGGATCGAACGGCCGGTACCGCCGGGTCATGGCCGCATCAGAGTACTCGGCTGCTGATGCTCAGCGGGCCGCGGCCTCGCGGTGCAGCAAAGTCTCGCGGGCAAGCATCTCGACCACCTGGCGCGTGTCGCCGCCCTCCTGCACGACTCGCAGCTGGCGGTCGGCGCTTGTCCCCTCGGCCAGGATCGTGTTCACATACTCGACCGCGCGGCGCGAGCCCAGATCGTCGACGACGTCGTCGACGAACGCCAGCAGCTCGATCGCGAGATCTCGCATCGGGACCTCCTCCTGCTTGCCGAAGTCGATGAGCTTGCCGTCGATGCCGTAGCGGACCGCGCGCCACTTGTTCTCGGCGATAAGCGCGGGCATGTACTTCCGGAACCCGAGGTTGTTGGCTCGCAGCCTGAGCAGCTTGGCGCAGATCGCCTGCATGAGCGCGGCGAGGCAGATGGTCTCGTCCAGCCGCGTGGGCATGTCGCAGACGCGGAACTCGAGCGTCGGAAAGGCCGGATGCGCGCGCAGGTCCCACCAGATCTTCTTTCCGTTGTCGATCGATCCCGTCTTCACCAGCAGCTGCACGTAGTTCTCGTACTCGTCGAACGAGCTGAGCTCGGGTGGGATCCCGGTGCGAGGAAAGTTCGACCAGATGACGCTGCGGTACGACTTGAGTCCGGTGTTGCGTCCCATCCAGAACGGGCTCGACGTGCTGAGCGCGAGGAGATGGGGCAGGAAATACCGCGCCTCATTGAGGACCTCGATGCGATGCTCCCGGTCCGGGATGGCCACGTGCACGTGCAGCCCGAAGATGACGAGCGACCGCACCACGTCCTGCAGCTCTTCCTCGAGGATCTTGTAGCGGTCGTGGTCGGTGATCTGCTGCTCCTGCCACCGCGAGAAGGGATGCGTGCCGGCGCAGGCGATGCGCATGCCTTCGGGCTCCAGCAGGTCGGCCAGCGTGCCGCGCATGTCCGCCAGCTGATCGCGCGCCTGGTCGACGTTCTCGCATATGGACGTGCCGACCTCGACGACCGACTGCATCATCTCGCGCTTGACCTTCTCCCCGAGCTTGGGAGTGGCGGCCGCAAGCAGCGTGTCGATGTGCGAGCGCAGCTGCCCGGACCCGTCGATGATCTGGTACTCCTCCTCGACGCCGATCGTCAGCAGCCCGTTTTTGCTCACGCCGATCCCTCAATGACAAATGTTGGCACCAGGCTGCCCGCGCCCGCGGTGACGTTCAGCAGAGCCTCGGCCGAGACCCTGGTCATGAACCCGCCCGCACGCCCATTGAAAAGGTATGGATCCAGGTCGACCGCAAGGTCGATGTACTGGAGGCTCTCGAGCGCGACCGGGAACTTGACCTTCGGGATCTCGACCGCCGCCTGGACCACGTAGCTGCCGGCGGCCGCCTCGGCGACGGCCTTCTCCCATTCGGCCGGTCCGGCGGTCCAGCCGAGGATGACGCCCTTGCCGCCGTACTCGTCGTTGGGCTTGAGGACGAGCTGCCGGCGGCGGCGAATGATGTCCTCGACCAGCGCGGGGCGAACCCGACGCGTCCACGGGATGTGCTTGCGGATCGCGGCGCGCTGGGCCGGCGTGTAGAGCTTCTGGTAGCGCTCGTCCGACAGCAGCGCCAGGCTCAGCTTCTTGTGCAGCAGCTTGGCGCGGAAGCTGTTGATGACGCATACCGCGCCGGCCATGTACGCGTCGAGCAACGCGCGAGTCTCAGCGCCCCGCGCGAGCAGCTCGCTGGTGAGCACGCGCCGGTATACGAGGTTGACCGCTGTGCCGTTCGCGTACAGCCGGCCCCGCCGGAACTCCAGGATCCGGGGGTCGCAGATCACGGTCTTGACGCCGTTGTCCTCGAAGTACGTCTTGAACATCTCGAACTCGGGCGCCGTCGGCAGGCCTTCCCAGTCGACGATCGCTATGACCGGCCGCCTGTCCCGGCCCCACTGCTTGAAGGCGCGCAGCATCGTGTTGAGCTGTTTCTTCCGCGTGGATACGAAGCGGCCTCGGAATCGCTTGCGAAACGCCTTCATGATCGGCAGCTCCGCAAAGACGGCGGCAAGGTTGTCGCCGTACGCCATCCCGGCAGGCGACTCGGCGTTGTATTCGACGAAGCGCACCTGGCCGGCAAAGAAGCTGTCGAGGCGCGACGAGGGGGACGAGAAACCGTAGCCAGGGTCCGCCAGCGCGAGGCGTTCCTCTTCCGGCTCGAGGCAGAGCTCGGCGCGCAGGTCGGCGTCCTTCAGCACCGCGCGCTCCAGGGCGGCCAGCGCGCTGAGCACGCCCTCCGCCGCCCGCACCGCCTGCTCGTGGCGCCGGCGGGTCAGAAACTGCGGCCGCAAGGCGACCGACAGCGGCCGCGTGCCGAACATGAGCCGCCTGGCCCTTTGGGCCTGCGCGAGCTTCTCAGCGGTCGACGACGCGAACTGCCCCTTTTCAAGCAGGGCGTGGTAGGCCGCGATCGGATCGGTCACGCGTGCACGGCGTCTTGTGTCGAGTCCTTCTCGACGTGCTTCCACCATCGGTGCTCGTCGCGCCATGGCGGCGCCTTCTCGCCAAGCGCGTACGCGATGACCAGGTCGGTCATCTTCTCGAGCACCCAGCGGAAGCCGTCTTCTTTGATGGAGAAGTTGTCGAAGTCCGGCGCGGGGTTCAGGAAGTCGATGGCGTAGAGCACATCATCCTTGACCGCGAACTCGACGGTGTCCATGTCATAGCCGAGCGCCTCCACGAGCGTGGTCGCGTCGCGTATCGCGTGCTCGCGCAGGCTGCCCTCGAGCGGCTGCGAGATGACGTAGCGCTCTTCGAATGGCGCGCGCGGGTTGTAGCGGAAGGGAAGGATGTTGGTGCGCCCGATGCATATGCAGCGGACGTAGTCGTCCCAGTCGATGAACTCCTGCAGGATCATCGTCTTCCGCCCGGTCTGGTCGTACGCAGAGAGCAGCTGCTCTATCGATTGGACGATGTAGACGTCCTTCCAGCCGCCGCCGGTGTTCGGCTTGAGCACGGCGGGCAGGCCGGTGTAAGCGACGATGCGCTCCCAGTCCATCGGGTACCGCAAGTTGCGCAGGGATTTCTGGTGGTCGATGTCCGGGATGTAGTCCTTGTTGGGCAGCACCACCGTCTTCGGGACTGCCACGCCGAGCTTGCGCGCCAGCGTGCACTCGAAGAACTTCTCGTCCGCCTCCCACCAGAACGGGTCGTTGATGACCGCCGTGCCGAGCAGCGCGGCGCTCTTCAGGTGCGCTCGGTAGTACGGGATCTCGTGGGAGATGC
>WNGK01005039.1_pt1 | contig 14033 bp, 13 predicted proteins | sample 5400601 | NCBI WGS metagenome assembly WNGK01 (sample SAMN13153376, study PRJNA577476) | soil metagenome | isolation source: 60 cm soil or saprolite under Garry oak tree replicate 1 | place: USA:California | collected 2016-06-15 | reverse complement strand
GGGAGGTGCGCCGCCGTGGAGGAGCCGGAGGGACATGGGTGTTGATCAGCGCGATGAGATCCAACTCCTGGGCCAGGGAATAGAAGAGGGCGGAGGCCCCAAACTCTCGGCGCCGCACGGTCTGGAGTGCCGGGCTCTCGGCCTGGGTGGGGGCAGAGGTGCCCTGCGCACGAAGCTGCTCCATGACCCGCTCCTTGGGACCCAGGTAAATCTGCTCGACGATACGGGAGTGGCCATTGACCCGGGCGGAGCGGACCCAGTAGAGATAGGGTTTACCTTTTTTCCACTTGGTGATCAGGCTAGGCATAATGTTAGGAGGGTAATACCCTATAAAAAATATGTCAATAATTGTTTAGAAAACAGATAGATAGAATAAATAGAGTAGGGTAATACATATTTAGTCCCGCAAAACCATTGTAGATATGGGACTTACGGGCTTCTGAACGTCGCTTGGCCGTAAACTCCCGCTAGGTCCACGCACGGGCAGGTGATGCCCCCGAAGGCCCAGTGGAAAGCATTCATTGTTCCTATTCACGGCTCTTTTGATCTTCACAGTTGCCGGCGCACTCTGGCCGAGGGTTGGAGCTCGTCGCCTGCTTGTGAAAGTGGCTGCCCTGATGCTATTCCTCTACTGCTGGGCACCGGCGTCGATGCTGATCGTGCGCGCTGTCCAGTCTCCCTATAGCCGGCAGCCTCCGACGGACAAGCAGGCGGGGGCAATCGTCGTGCTCGCAGGCGCGGTTCGCGATCCTTTTCTGCCGCTGCCGCTACCGCTACTCGGAAACAGCACATACGAGCGCTGCCGCTACGCTGCCTGGCTGTATCACGAATGGCATTCCCTGCCTCTGGTGCTCTCAGGAGGTTCTCTGCATAGCGATCAGTTGTGGTCGTATGCGGATGTCATGCGAGATTTCTTGCTTCGTTACGGCGTTCCCGAATCGCAGCTGATTATCGAAAATCGCTCCCGTTCTACTGACGAGAACGCGCGGTACACGGTCGAGATCCTAAGGCAGAAAGCGATTCGAAAAATTGTCCTGGTCACTGACGCGGTACACATGAGGCGAGCTCAGAAAACATTCGAAAAGTTAGGACTTACGGTTATCCCAGCCCCCTGCGGTTTTCGCCCGGTCTACGAGTTCGGCTGGGAAGACGCGCTTCCCAGTTGGCAGGCGATCAGGTGGAACGAAGACGTTCTTCACGAAGGTGTGGGCCTCTTCTGGTATTGGCTGCGCGGACGAATCTGAATCTCCGCCAAGGCGAGTTCATCGAAGTTTGCGGGCGAGTCGACGCGCAGGAGCTAGATGCGCACCAGTCTCTATCCCAAAGTTTAGTATCGTATCACTGCCTTGAGCAATTGTTCGCGAGAAAGAAGACCGCCTACCCGCAGACGTGGGAGACACGTCTGCGGGTCGCGAGCGTGAGTCGCTCGCGATGGGTGCCGCTACGGAGGGGTAGTCACACCATTGCAACAACTCACGTAGAATGGACGCCCTGATTATGGTCTTCTACCTTTACCTCGCATTCGTCGCGCTAGCTTACCTCCGGCCGATGGAGGCATTCGCTCCAGAACTGGGGATCTATCGGCCCATGATGATCTTAGGTTTGGTTGCGCTGGCAGCCGCCGTCGTTCCCGTCTTGGACACAGGCAGGACGGCGGCGAGGAAACTGCATTTCGTGCTGATGCTCGCGCTGCTCGCCTGCATCTCCCTGTCCAAGATCGCGAATGGTTGGGCAGGCGGGGCCGCTGTGGCACTGTCCGACTTCAGCACCTCAGCTCTGCTGTTTGTGCTGACGCTCCTGAATGTCACGTCCATTCCAAGATTGCGAGTAACGCTTGCCACGATCGTTTTGTCGACGTTAATCCTCTCGCTTGCGGGGATTGCCGCCTACCATTATGGTTTTATGGTGGACCGTCTCGTTCTTCGCCAGCAGGTCGGCGAGGAAGGCGACGGTCAGCCGGCCGATGCGGCGGATGTTCCCGCGAACGATACATCCAGGCAGTTTCTCTGGCGCGTCAGGAGTCTCGGTTTCCTCAGTGACCCGAACGACTTCGCACAGGTTATCGTCGTTGCGCTGCCGATGCTCGGCATTTGGTACCGCCAGCGACAGTTTTTCAGAAACATCGTTTTGCTCTGTGTCCCGGGCGCCACATTTCTTTACACCATCTTCTTAACACACTCGCGAGGCGCCGTTCTTGGGCTCGTCTCGCTGCTGTTTTTTGGAATGCGAAAGACCTTAGGCGTAGTAAAGACGGGCATATTGATTGGAGTTCTGCTGGTAGCGATTGTCGTGATGAATGTCGGCGGTGGACGAGGGTTCTCGTCCCAAGAGGAGTCTGCGGGTGAACGGATTCTCGCCTGGAGCGAGGGACTCACCATGCTGCGCCATCAGCCTTTGTTCGGTGTTGGCTATGACAGCTTCACTGAGCACCACTACCTTACTGCCCACAACTCGTTTGTACTCTGCTTTGCGGAGCTCGGGCTGATCGGCTACTTTACGTGGTTGGCGCTGGTAGTGACCGCATTCCTCGATGTCAATCAGGTGGCGGAGTTGTCGGAGAAAGGCGCCGAAGTTGTCAGCCGACCTTATGCGGCGATGCTACGCTCCTCCCTGCTCGGCTTCCTGATCTGTGCTTACTTTCTCTCGCGCACATACGCGCCGCCGCTGTTTCTCCTGCTCGCACTGTGCATGGTGACGTGGCACTGTGCAGGCGACGAAGAGAGCAACACAAAGTTGCTGCCCGTCCCGAGATGGGTCCTCCCCACGGCCTCTATACTCGTTGGAAGCCTAGCGCTGGTGTATGTGATGGTGCTCGTCAAGCATGGCACCGGCTGACGCGCTTTGTGCTGGAGGAGGGAGTCGAACCCTCATGCTGTGGGTTATCAAAACTCCATCCCATACAGAATCCGTAGCTTAGAATTCGGATCAGAAAATGTTAGGCTGGCGTTAAGCGCGAGGTGGCGGCGAATCCGCTGTGTAGATCATCAGCATTGTCCAGTGCTCCACGAGTCCAGCCGGCACGTCATCAAGCGCTGGCGCCATGGCGACATGTACAGGCAGGGTGGCAATGCCAATGCCACCATCCGCTCCCTGCACAACGGCCAGCGACATCTAAAGGCTAGGCCGTGTGGGCTTGGAGTGCGCCTGCATCCCGCGTCCCACTGGTTCGGGACGCTCAGTAGTGTGATCAGACGACCAGCGTGAGCTCCAACCGCGGGTCGGCGATGAGGAGCGAACATGGAGAGACTGGCGAGATTGGTACTGGTTTGCGAGGGCGACGTTGAAAGTCCTGACAAGGCGTTTTCCGGAAGTGCTCACAACATGTTGATGCACTTTCGCGAACTTGGTCACCCTGTCTCTACGATCAACACAAAGCTGCCTGACCGCACGCGCGCCTGGGTGGCCGCCCGGTCCTACGCGTACGACCGCGGCCACTGGCGCGCGCGCTTCCGGTACGGCGAGGTCAGCGCGAGAGCCAAGTCGCGCCTGGCCGAGCACGGGTTTTCCGCTCTTCAGCAGCGGCCGGATGTCGTCCTGCAGATCGGCGCCGGCTTTAATCCCCCAGGAATGGATCGGACGCCGTATGCTCTTTACTGTGACTGGAACTTCGCGCTCTCAATCAAAAACCATTCGAACAGGTACTCAGCGATTCACCAGATGCCGGAGGATGAAGCCGAACGCATCAATGCTCGCGAGGCCGAGATCTATCACAGTGCAGCGGCGATTTTTACTATCAGTGAGCGGTTGCGCCATTCGTTCATCGAGGATTACCGCCTACCGTCGGACCGCGTCGTCGCTGTGAACGCCGGACCGAATATTGCAATGTCACGTTTGGTCGCGCCTGATCGCGCAGACCGGCGCGGCCATCCCCCCACCATTCTATTCGTTGGCAAGGAGTTCGAGCGTAAAGGGGGGGATGTCCTCTTGAAGGCTTTCGCCCGTGTGCGAGAGCGCATTGCCCATGCCAGACTGATCATCGCGGGACCCTCGGAACTCCCTGATCGGCCTGAAGGCGTGGAGTTCCTCGGTCTGTTGCGCAAGGGCAACTCCGCCGAGTTCGAGCGGCTGCTGGAAGCCTATCGGCAGGCTGACGTCTTCTGCCTGCCAAGTCGTCAGGAACCGTTAGGCCTAGTGGTCGTCGAAGCGATGTTCTTTTCGCTTCCATGTGTGACGACCGACATCTGGGCGATGCCGGAGATGGTCGTCGACGGCATGACCGGGTTCACCGTCCCGCCCGATTCACCTGATTTGCTTGTCGATCGGCTGTGTCGAATTCTGGAGAATCCCTGGTTGGCGCGAACCATGGGGGCTGCGGGAAGGACGCGAGCAGAGGAGCGCTACACGTGGACGGCAGCCACTCGGGCCATGCACGATAAAATTCAGAGTATCAGGTGAGGTGCCCAATGCCGAGAGCACTCGTCAGCATCATCATTCCAACATACAACCGCAGCGCGATGCTTCTGCGAACGCTCGAGAGCGTCAAGCGGCAGACACACCGGGAGTGGGAGGCGATCGTCATCGACGACGGTTCAACCGATGGCACTAGCCGCCTCTTTGAACCGGGCGTTCAGGACAGGCGCATACGGTATATCCGGCAGGAGAATGCCGGGGTCTCGGCTGCCAGGAATTCCGGGCTGCGCGCGGCGCACGGCGATTTTATTGCCTTCTTGGACTCGGACGACTTGTGGCGTCCGTGGAAACTGGAGGTGCAGGTAACGGCCCTCCAGGCAAATCCAGACGTCGGCATGGTCTGGACCGACATGGAAGCCATCGACTCCCGGGACAACGTTCTGCTGTCTCATTATCTGAGGAAGTTCTATACCTCGTACCAGTGGTTCACGAACGACACGCTGTTCTCGGAGCACCGGCGGCTGCCGCTCGAGGCCATCGGCGCTGTGGCCTCGCCTGCCATCCTGCACGTCGGCAACATTTTCTCGCCGATGCTGACGGGCAACCTGGTGCATACGTCGACCGTCATGATCACCCGCAGCCGGCTCGAGGCGGTTGGGCTGTTTGACGAATCAATTAAGCCCTCGGGGGAGGATTACGACTTCCATCTTCGCACCTGCCGCGAGGGTGCGGTGGGTTTCCTCGATGTCGTTAGCACATCATATCGAATCGGCGGGGCGGATCAGCTCACCAAACCGCAGAACGCTGTCCCGCTTGCCGAGTGCTTCGTGCGCATTGTGACCACCGCGCTGAAGCGAGATGGCGATCGCGTTGACCCCAAATACCGGCGGCTGATCGTGAAAGCGCTCGGCGAGGGATACGCGTGGGCTGCGGACGAGAATCTGAAGATGGGGCACGTCGGGAAGGCCCGGCGTCACCTCGCCCATGCTGTTCGGTGTGACCCTCGCAATATCAGGATAGTCGCGCTGCTTGGTGCGTCCATGCTGCCTGGAAAGAGCGCGGGGTACCTGCGCACCGCATACCGCGTGGCGAAGGCTGCGGTGCGGGCTGCGATGGGAGGGGGAATGCACGGAGTTGATTCACACCCGCCCGTTCGCCGGAAGCGTAGCCGGAGGGCCGACGCCGCCGCTGCGTCACGGTACGCCGGCCTTACGTGGACCATCCGTCGTCTTCCCCAAAAAGCGTCTCTGATCGTCCTGACGTACCACCGGGTGTGCGATGTGGCGACCGTCCAGGGCGACCCGCACGTTGTTGACGCCAGTCCGGAGGTGTTTGAGCGGCAGTTGCAGCGCCTCAAGCGCACGTGTGCGATTGTTGGCCTCGCAGAGGCCATCGCCCACGTCAGTTCTCCCAGGAGTCGAGGGGCCGTCGTGCTGATCACCTTCGATGATGGGTACCGCGATAACTACGAGGTGGCATTTCCGCTCCTGCGGTCGGCTGGTCTTCCGGCGACCTTCTTCTTGACGACGACCTTCGTCGGTTCGGCGGTATGGCCGTGGTGGGATCGGATCGCATACGCGGTACGGAACACACGTAGGCTCGATATCAGCCTTGGCACGGGCGAACAGGTTCGGTTCGGATCCACGCCGGAAGCACGGTTGCAGGCTGTCCGCAGGCTCTTGCGTATCTACTACGGTCTCCCGGGCCCGCTCGCGCAGGCGTTTGTGGACGACGTGGAGCAACGCTGCGAGATGGCGGCGCCTCTCGGCAGGCGCAGGTTTCTTGACTGGGACGAGGCGAAGGAGATGCGTGCTGCAGGCATGGACATAGGCGCACACTCGCATACGCATCCGGTCCTGTCTCGCCTGCCAGCCGAAGACCAGTATCGGGAGCTGGCAGAGTCCCGGCGCATACTCGAGCAGCAGCTCGGATGTGACGTGCACAGCTGTGCCTATCCGGTCGGTGGCCGCGAGGCCTTTGACGAAACGACCATCCGCGCGGCCGAGCGTGCGGGGTACCGGGCGGCATTTTCTTACGATCAGGGTGGGTTCAATGCCGCCCCGTGGCGCAACCCGCTCTGCCTGTCGCGCATCGAGGTCGGCCAGGAAGTGACTCCAGATCTCCTGGAGCTGCGCGTGGCGCTGCTGTCGACTACCGGACGGATGCACGTATGAGCACGGTCGTCGCGCATTCGCCTGAATCATCGTGCCGACGCTGGTTACGCATGCCGCAGACCTTTTTGCAGTTGAAACGCTCTCTGTTTGGTGCGGTGTTGCTGATGATTCAGCCCTTGTTCCTGAATCTGCTCTCGGTGCCCGCGACAGGTTTCATCATCGCCAAACTTGGAGCCGCGACATACGGGCAGTGGGCGCTTGCGCTGTCGCTGAACACGATGGCACAGATCATCACGAACCTGGGCCTGCGCTCGTTCTTCGTGAGACGGCTGGCGCAGGATCCGGGTTGCGCCGCCACCGCATTTCGCGATCAGCTTGGAACACGCAGCCTGCTGGCGGTTGTCGCCGCAGGCGCAAGCATCGGCACTGCTTGGGGCCTCGGTTACCCCAAGACCGTGTTGCTGGCAACGTCGCTTCTCTCGATCGGTATACTGTTCAACGCGATCACCGTGTGCGTTGCCGATGTGCTGCAGGCCCTTGATCGCCTTCCCGTCCTTGCCAGCATCAACATGATCGCTGGCCTCTTGCTGACGGGGGCGTCTGTGATTGTGACATACGCGGAGCTTGGTGTACCAGCGCTCTGTGCGGCATACCTGATTGGACCTATTCTGTCCGGTTCACTGTCATTACTGTTCGTGAACCGGCATCTCTTTCCCGTCAGTTTCCATTTGTCGGTTCGGCGCTCGGTCGAGATCCTGTGGGAGGCTCGTGTCATGGGGACCCAGGTATTCGTCGGCACGCTGGCGAACCAGGCCGAGAATCTGCTCGTGCCGATGGTGTCCGGGATGGCGAATTACGGGCAGTTTGCGGCTGGTTCTCTGCTGGTCCGCAGGCTCGACGTGATACCGGATGCGCTATGCACCGCGTTCTATCCGCTGATGGTGCGTGCGTATCAGCGACAGGAGCCGGGTCCGTTGCTCCGACGCCTTGCGCTCCTGCCCGTCATGCTATGTGTGCCGGCTGCGCTCTGCGTCTTTTTTCTAGCCGCACCGATAAGCCGCATGCTGTTCCCGGACAACCCGTCCGTCAGCACGTTCGTGATGCAGGTAACGGTCTGGTGGGTGCCACTCGTCGGGTTGGCAAATGGACTCGGACACGCGCTGAGCGCGGCGCGGCGCGAGCGGCAGGATACCGCGCGCCTGATGATCACGATCATCATTTCGCTCATTTGCTCGCCCATTCTGATCTGGCGGTTCGGCGTGCTGGGCGCGTGTCTGTCGTTGTTGCTGCGGCAGGGCCTCAGTGCTGGCGTTCGCCTGCCGATGTTCCTCGCGACTATCACGCGACGACAGGGTGGGACCGGCGGTGCGGCGGTGACAACAGGAGTAATGGCGACTTCGGATGTTGCCCCACAACAGTAATGGCTCGATGCGCAATGGGGGCGCCGCGGGTGATCGCGGGGTTTCACTAACGACGATCACAGGCCAAAGCCCGTCATGAATTCCTTTACATATATGCGGAGTGAAGCCGACTGTGCCTGAAAAAAACGCAGTTCAGCAAGCAACCATGCGGGGTAGACGCCACAATGCGTCTCCACAGCCTACAAGGCGAGATGTTGATATTGCAGGATTTACGATGACCGAACACAGTCGGCTAGCATCCGCACTGGTGTCAACGAAATGATGCCGAGGGTTGCACAGGCGAGCCAACGCGGTTCTTCGCGGCGCTGATCTGTGGGCCAGTGATCAGAATCCTGGTCTACGTTGTGCTACTGCGGTTGACAAAGTCGCTCGCGGCCGGGGACCTGATCATGATCGACCAATTCGAATCGCGCATCCCGCTGCGGTTGAGACGGCTGTGCCGCGGGATTCTGAAGTGGATCGCCGGCGGCAGCCGCACACTCGCGACCGCTGTCATGCCGCTGTTAGCTTTACAACTGGAGGCTGAGCACTCGGAGAGCCCCGTCGCTTGAGCCCCACAATATATTGGAGAAACAGATGAGCGCTGTATATGCACTTCCGCTCATGCCCGCGGTAGAGCCGATTACGACCGTTACCACGCGGTCATCGGACTGGCAGGAAGCCGAGCGTGACTGGGTCGAGCTCGCCAAGCAGTCACCTTACGCATCATTCTTTCTGGGTGTGGACTGGATCGGCACATGGATTGAAACGTATCGCCCCTGCCTAGACATCGAAATTCTGCGATTTTTCCACGGCAGCCAGATCGTAGGCGTATGCCTGCTGGTGTGGCGTAGGCAGCGGAGGGGGCCAGTGTGGATTCGCCGAGCCTACCTGAACGCTTCTGGTGAGGACGAATGGGAAGAAGTCGGTGCCGAGTCCAACGATTTGCTCTGTTTGCGGGGCTGGGAGACCGCTGTTGCGAGCGCGCTTCGCCGGCACCTCGACAGCCAAGGTTGGGACGAGTTCGTGATAAATGGATGTTCCCGAACGGAAGCCTCCGCAGCACTGCAACAGGTCTTCCCCGGCCACGAGCAGAACGTAACGACGTTTCCCAGCTATTACGTGGATCTGAACACCCTCCGCGCCGGCGGCGAACCGTTTGAAATGAGCCTGTCGTACAAGGTGCGCTACAACATCCGGCAAAGTATCAAGCTGTATCAGCAGTCCGGACAGTTGCGTCTGACGCGGGCGCAGTCGATCGAACACGCGCAGGCCATGCTCGCGGAATTAGCCAGGCTGCATCAGGACCGCTGGACGGCGAAGGGGCGGCCGGGGGCGTTCGCTTCGCCGCGCTTCCAGCAGTTTCATCGCGCCATGCTGGCGAAATGCTTCAATCGCGGCGAGATTGATATCTTAAGAGTTTCGGCCGACGATGAAACCATCGGGATCCTCTACAATTATGTGCTGAAAAGCAAGGCCTTCTTTTATCAGTGCGGATTCAAATTCAGCGATAACAGGAAGCTTCGCCCTGGGCTGGTTACATTGCAGGTAGCCCTTCAGTCCTACTTGGAATCCACATTACCAGAATTTGATCTCATGGCGGGCGACCTCGAATACAAGCGTTCCCTGGCAGAGCAACGACGCGAACTGGACTGGCACACCGTGCGCCGGCCGAGTTGGCGGAACTCGCTGCTTGACGGTCTGCGGGATTGCAGAACACGCTTGGCAGCGTTGGTCGGCCGGGGCCGGACCGAAGAGCGGGATGAATAAGAACCTATGCGGATTGTTCAACTCTTGCTAAATCTTGACGTGGGTGGAGCAGAAGCGAAGTGCGTGGCGGAGCCCCAGTTCTCGTTCGACGCGATGCGGCGACGCTACAACCATCTGTACTTGAACCTGGCAGGTGCCCGCTGATGCGCGTCATGGTCTTTACCAGTCTGTTTCCGTCGCCGGGATGGCCGACTCAGTGGGTTTACCACGTTAACGCTGTGCAGGCGCTATCCGAATTCTGTGACGTCCGAGTCGTCGCGCCTATCGCCTGGCAGCGCCGCCTGCGATATCTGCCTGCGCTTCTCGGCAAGTCCGCTTACGCAATGGACGGCGGCATACCAGTTTACCACCCCACCGTTTTTGGGGTCCCTGGTGCGCATAGACTGCATGCGACGACCATGTATTTGTCAGTGCGTCCGTTCATTCGGCGCCTGCGCCGTGAGTGGGAGTTCGAAGCAGTTCTTGGCATCTGGGCATACCCGGATACGTATGTCGCGGGCCTTCTCGCGCGAGACTCCGCCTGTCCCCTCGTCGCCAATGTCATTGGCAGTGACATCAATGAATTGCCCAGCAAGCCGCACATGCGGCCGCGTGTCAAGGCCGCCCTCGATTCGGCCTACCGAGTCATCGCACTCAGCCGCGCGATGCAGCAGCGCGTGGTGGAGCTTGGTGTCGCATCGGAGAAGGTTCTCGTCCAGTACAACGGTGTTGATGGTGAACGTTTCCGGCCAGACAGCAAGGGCGATTCGCGCCGGCGGTTGGGATATACGGGCGCTGGCCCACTGATCTGTTACGTGGGAAACCTGCTGCCCGAGAAGGGGCCGGACATCTTGATCAACGGGTTCAAGGTGCTTACCGAGCACATGCGGGAGCGAGGGGCCGAGCTCGTCATTCTCGGAGACGGACCTCTCATGCGTCCTCTCGAGTCGCTGGTACGCGAATATGGTCTCGAGGGTCGGGTGCGGCTGCTCGGGCGGCGGCCGAATGCTGAAGTGGCAGCGTGGGTGTCTGCCGCTGACGTTCTCTGTCTCCCAAGCCGCCGCGAGGGCTGTCCCAACGTCGTGCTCGAGGCGCTGGCATCCGGTCGGCCCGTCGTTGCGTCCAACGTCGGGGGAGTTCCCGAACTGCTCGAGAAGGACAACGGTTTGTTGGTCCCGCCCGGGCAGCCCCGGTTACTCGGAGAGGCGTTGGCGGCCGCTGTGTCGCGCGATTGGTGTCCCGAACACCTGAGGAGTACGGTGCCCTGCTTATCGTGGCGCGATTTCGGCGCGGGATTTCACCGTGTCCTGCACTCGGCGGTGCTTCACGCATCGGCGCAACAGTCTCGTGCATAGGGAGGTGCACTTTTCCAGAAAGGGTACCGTTCGAGGCGCGGCAGTCCGGTCCGACTGCACGATTCTGCACCCGACGATTACACGGTTGCACGGCGACCTCGAATTCCGCTGTGTTTGCCGGCGCGTCTCGCTGGATATTTCAACAAACTGAGGCTTTACGAGCTGGTGTGTGGTTTGCACCGGTGATCACGCTACTTAATCATCGTACACATGGAGGCAAGATGCGCAAGAACGACACTGGCATACTCAAGGCCTGGAGCAGGGCTGTTTTGCTTTGCATGGGAGTGCTTTTCTACCCTGCCGTCGGCTGGGGTGCAACGGATTACCGTGTCGGGCCTGGCCAGCGGTATACGACCATCGGAAGCGTGCCCTGGTACAACCTGCAGGCCGGGGACACGGTGTACATCCACTACAAATCGACGCCGTACTACGAGAAGTTTCTGATTTCCGGGCGCGGTACGGCGACACAGTGGATTCGAGTGCTGGGCGTCCCCGGACCCAATGGCGAACTCCCCGTCATCTCCGGCGACGGCGCCATCACCAGCACCAACATGCATTGGCGATGGCCCGCCGCCAGCGGATCCAACTCTATCCAGCCCTCTGGCATCATCCAGATCGCCTACCGCAGCGATAACGGTTCCCCCAAACCCGGTTATATCGAAATCGCCAACCTGCAAGTTCAGGATGCTCACTCCGCTTATCGCTATACGGCCGAAAACGGAACCTCCGCCAATTATGGGGATTTCGCCGCCTGTATCTATGCGCGCTCGTCCGAACACATCTTGGTTCACAACAATGTCCTTACCAACTGCGGCTTGGGCTTCTTCAACTGGACCGGCAGTTCCGACGCCGAACTCCAGGTGGATACGGTGCTGCGCGCCAACTATTTCTACAACAACGGGATCTCCAATCAGTACTTCGAGCACGCTAGCTATACCGAGTCCGATGGCGTCATCATCGAGCACAACCGCTACGGTCCCATGCGCCCCGGCGCTTTAGGCAGCCAGATCAAGGACCGCTCCGCCGGCACTATCATTCGCTACAACTATGTCGAGCAGCCCGCCGGATGGATGCTGGATCTGGTGGAAGCCGAGAATAGCGCGCCCACCATTCCTTCCAGGCCCTATTACATGCAGACCTTCGTCTACGGCAACGTGCTGCTGAATACCGCCCCCGGCACCACCTCCGCCCTCGCTGTCCATTGGAACGGCGATCATGGGTCGGGCGGCAGGGCAGACATCGGTGGCAAGCTGTTTTTCTACAATAACACCTTCGTGATGGTGCGGAATCAATCTGACATCTGGAAATTCCCCTTGTTTCATGTCCACCAGGGGGGCTTTGCCTGCCCAGCGAGCGTGCCCGGTGTGATTGACGCCCGCAACAACATCTGGGTGAACCTGCCGCGGACCCCCGGCGCGCCCACCGGGGAAATGTTTCTGGCGGGCTGCGGGATTGAGAATTTCCATCTGGGCAACAACTGGATCTCGCCAGGATGGACGTATGCCTTCTCCGCGGGCAGTCCCTAGAGGAGAATCACCACCGGTGCCCAGCACCTGTTTTCACCGGCGGGCAATAATCCCGGGCTCGTCAACCTGGCGGCCAATGATGTCCACCTTGCCGGCGGATCTTCGGCCATCGGTATCGGCGGCAGCTTAGCGCCCGAGGTCACCAAGAACGCCCTCGGCCTGGACCTCACTCCCGCGCAACAGTACGTGTACCACCAGCAGGGGATGGCCCGGTCCGCCAGCGGAGCGGGCTCGGATGCGGGGGCATTTCAAGCCGTGGATGCAGAAGCGTCGATGCGCCGCACCCCGAACTGGGATGCGTCTCGGTTCAAGGCCAAATAAGAGGTGGTAGCGCCGTTGCAGACCGCCTTCAGGTAATAATCGGTCAGGGCGCCGTCGATATCGGTAGGGGAAGCTTCACATTTCCGTTCCGAGTAAAACGCTGCGAAGTGTGCTTTTCCTCTACGCTCATTTCGGGGCTGTGACGCACCGCAGGAAAACGGGAGCGCATACGTAGTAATTGTGTGCCCATTGTCTGAGTGAAAGGAAGCCATGTCGATTCTCGGCCACTTCAAAAACTCTGCTGCTTCGGTCTTGACTCCAACCGCACGCCTCGCCGTGAGGTATGGACCGAGTTCGGTCCGTGATGGTTCGTTTGGCTACCAGGTCCTTCGCCGGTTTGGATGGCGGTCGCACAAATACGTAGCGCGCTCGTGGATGGGGTTCCGTGTTTCGGGAAACACTGAGGATATAATTCCGCGCTACATTTATTACTTCGGCATTTGGGAACCTACTATATCGGCTTGGGTCCGGTCGCTACCGTTGATAGGACGTACAATTATCGATATCGGCGCTGACATAGGGTGGTATATTCTGCTAAGCGCGACATGTGTCGGAGTGCGTGGGAGAGTTGTCTCTATTGAGGCCTCGCCTTTGATCCTCGAGCGTCTTAAGCAGAATCTGTCGTTGAACGGATTTAAGAATGTGCGGCTCATCAACGCCGCGGCTTGAAACAAATGCGAAGACCTGCCCCTGTTTCACTCTGAAGCGGACAACCTAGGTGAGACCACCGTTGTCCCAGCACTGGCCACCAAGATCACTCCGGATGGATATATAAAAGGAGTACCCCTGGAAGCTTTGCTTCTGCCCGAAGAAGTTGCCAGCGCGGGCTTGGTGAAAATCGACGTCAACGGTGCTGAGTATCAGATGGTTGAAGGCATGCTGAACCTCCTGCCCCGGTTCCCCAAAGACGTGCGTTTCCTCATGGAACTTAAGCCGAACATTCTGTCAAAGCCGGTTGCTGAGCAACTTGTGCGCATCTTCACCGACCAGGGATTCCGAGCCTATCCGGTCCGAAATGATTATAGGCCAGAGTTCTACCAAGACTGGTTCGCTGGTCGCATCACAGAACCGATTCGGGTCCTTAGCGGAATTAGCGAACAGGTGGATTTGATCCTGACTCGAGAAAAATTAGCCGCAGACAGCTTCAACTATCAAGTCGCTGCAGCGTGAGTGACGTAGTTCGACTGCACGAGGCTGCTCACAAGCGTTTCCAATTAG
>WNGK01007495.1_pt1 | contig 14034 bp, 9 predicted proteins | sample 5400601 | NCBI WGS metagenome assembly WNGK01 (sample SAMN13153376, study PRJNA577476) | soil metagenome | isolation source: 60 cm soil or saprolite under Garry oak tree replicate 1 | place: USA:California | collected 2016-06-15 | reverse complement strand
CGGCGCGCCGAGCAGGGCCAGGCCCTCCAACCCCGCCCGCCCCGCGCGCCCGAGCCGTCCCCGCCGGTCGATCCGCCGAGTCTATGTCACGCCATCCGCGGCCCCGCCGCGGCTCGAACGGTGGCAGACGAGCACGGTCGACCCGGCGCGGCTCGCACCGGTTCAGTGTTTGACCTTCCCGTTCCGATGTGAGACTCGTAGACCAGCTCGAGAAGGAGCCCAGATGCGAAGCCGACCACCGACGCTCGCGGCCGCCGCCATCGCCGCGGTCCTCGTCGGGCTCCCGGCGCTCGTCGCCCACGCCGGCGCGCCGCCGGGGCAGACGGGCGGCGTGTCGGGTCGGGTGGTCTCGGCGGCCACCGGGCGTCCGGTCGGCGGCGCCAGGATCGCCCTCCCCGCCGACGGTCTGCTCGCCACCTCCCGAGCGGACGGCACCTTCACCTTCGGACCATCGGTGCGGGCGGCCCGCCCGTACCGGCCGATCGAGGCGGTCGTCACGGCGCCCGGGTTCGGCCGGTGGACGATCACCGGCGCGCCTCTCTACCCCGACGACACGCTGCTGCTGACCGTCGAGCTCACTGCGGGCCCGTTCTTCCATCGGGTGCCGGGGCCCGCCACCCTACGCGCTCCCGCGCGCCCCTCGCCGGCCGATGCGCTCACGACGAACAGCTGCACGGGCTGGAACTACCAGCTCGTGCCGCCGCCGACGATCTGGGTGTACCGCCACGCCACGGGCGTGTCCGAGCAGTACGACTTCGTGTTCTACGTGACCCATGTGCTGCCGCGCGAATGGGTGCCGTCCTGGGACGACGACGCGCTGGGAGCGGGTGCCGTCGCCGCCCGGACGTACGCCGCCTACCGGGCGATGAGCGGACACGCCTACTCGGGAGGGACGAACTGCGCGGACGTGCGCGACGACTCCCAGGACCAGGTGTTCGACCCGACCTACTCCACGGCCTCCACCGACCAGGCCGTATACGCCACGTTCGGTTCGGTCCTCTATCGCAGCGGTGGGCTGTTCCTGTCGCAGTACTTCGGCGGCGCGCCCGGCGACCCGTGCGCCCCCGTCACCGGGCAGTACGCCGGCCGCATGGACCAATGGGGGACCCAGACGTGCGGTGCGCAGGGGGTCCTGTGGCCGGCCGTCACGACGACGTTCTACGCGGACACGACGTGGAACTACCTGCAGAACCTGCTCCTGAACCCGACCCTGTCGTCGCCGGGGATGTACCCTTGGCAAGGGGACGCCGCGGCGACCTTCTCGCGCGTGAGCGGCTCGGGGTACGAGGGCGGCTGGTACCTCACGATGTCGTCGACGAAGAGCGGAACCCCGGCCACGGTCTTCCAGCAACGGGCGTTCGACGGAACGGCCTCGACCGCCTACCACGCGCAGGTCGCCCTGCGATGCCCGGCGACGAACGCGAAGAACTGCAACGTGACGGTGGAGATCGTGGCAGTGCCGGCGTCGGGGAACGAGGTGGGCAGGACGATCCAGATCACGGTCAAGCGGGATGGCCTCTGGTACCTGGTGGGCTTCGACCCGCCGGCTTCGGGCATCGCGCACGTCCAGGTGCGCTTCGCCATCGTGACGAAGAAGCCGCTCGACGTGGACGCGGCGCTCCTCACGTCCGCGTTCGGAGGGTAGCCCGATCCCTCAGATCGCCAGGCCGGCCTCCGGAGCGTCCCCCAGGTAGCCGCGAGGCTTCCCCACGGGGAAGGCCTCCGTCGGCGCGGCGTAACCGTGGACGAAGGCGAACGCCACCGGCAGGCTCGTGTCTGCGCAGGACCGCATGTGGTGCCAGGCCACCAGGACCATCGGTTCGCCCGCGGGCAGGGAGCCGGCCGCGCCCTGGCTGGGGTAGTCGTACGGCGCGACGATCACGTGGTCGCGCTCGGCCGGCTGGGCGAAGAACGACGCGAGCGTTCGCACATCGGCGGGCGCGGTCGAGGGGGCGTACCAGATCACGACGGCCCCGTGTTCGAGCGAGTGGATGATCCGGTACACCGGCGGCGGGTGCGCGTACACGCCGGCGTCCAGCGGGACCGGGTCGTGCGGGCCCGAGGCCGGCGGCGTCGACGGGTAGCGGGAGGGCGCGGGCGGCGTCGGGACCTTCGGGTCTCCGATGTGGATCCGGTCCAGCCCGCCCGGGAAGGGCGGGACGATCCGGATCGAGGAGCACCGGGCGGCGCTCGCGGCAGCCGGAGCCCGGAGGAGGAGGGCCTGCCCCTGGGCGCTGACGGCCCTGGGATGCGTCAGGTACCGGAACAGGAGCGTCCCGGTCACGGCCGTCACGACGACGAGCGCCGCGATCCGGTAACGGCGCCGCGTGGCTTCGCGCCGGCCGGCGTCGGCCTCGGCTCGCCGAGCGGCCTCCCGCCGCTCGGGGTCGGTCCGCGACCGGCGGGACCCGCCGCCGCGGGGGCCCCCGGCGCCCGACCGACCTCCCCGGGGAGAGCCCGGCCGTCCCTTCCGCTCCGTGCGGTCCGGCATCCCGACGTCTACTTCGGCGTTCCGGGGTACTTGAACTCGACGGGCTGCGCCCGCAAGCGGCCCGCCAGGCGCCCCAGCGCCACGATGACCACCACGCCGATCAACGTGACGATCACCGCGGTTCCACGCCAGCGCCGCCACCACCCCGAACGCGGCGCTGGCGAGCGAGATCATGGTCGCCACCACATCCCGGCTGAACCGGCTCGTCTTCTCCATCATGGCGCCCACCACCGGCACCCCGCCTCCGGGGCTCGGCATAGTGGGCTCGATCCCTTCTGGCCTCGTCTGGCCCGGTTCGTCGTCCGTCGCCATCGCTCCTCCTCGTCCGCTCGAACGCTCCGAGGAGGGACTCTATCGCCGGGACGGGCGACGGACGGCTCGGATGGCCGCCACGGCTGCTTCCCGGGACTTGACGGCTCCCGTATCCTTCGGCTGACTTCCCCGCGATGACCCCCGGGTCCGCGCGGCCGCCCGGCCCGGGCCGAGCGAAAGGAGCGAGGCCGTGGCCAGCACACAGGCTCCTCCCTCCACCGGCTTCGGTGGAACCTTGGACCGGTACTTCCACATCTCGGAGCGCGGGTCCACGGTGCGGATCGAGATCGTCGCGGGACTCGCCACGTTCCTGACGATGTCGTACATCCTCTTCGTCAACCCGACGATCATCGCGGGGCTGAAGGACCACACCGGCGCCGCGTTGCAGTTCGGTCAGGTCCTCACCGTCACGGCGCTGGTCGCCGGGTGCATGACGCTGCTCATGGGCCTCTACGCGAACTACCCCTTCGCGCTGGCGGCCGGCCTCGGCCTCAACGCGTTCGTGGCGTTCACGCTCGTCGTCGCCAGCAAGCTGACCTGGCCCCAGGCCATGGGCGTGATCGTGGTGGAGGGCCTCGTCATCACGGTGCTGGTGCTGACCGGGTTCCGCGAGGCCGTGCTGAACGCCATCCCCATGGACCTGAAGCGCTCCATCGGGATCGGGATCGGCTTGTTCATCGCGCTGATCGGCCTGGTCAACGCCGGCGTGGTGATCCCCGGCCCGCCGGGCGTGCCGGTCACGATCGTTCACAACTTCCAGAGCTGGCCGCTCCTCATCTTCGCCATCGGGTTCATGGTGACGGCCGCGCTCGTGGCGAGGCGCATGCGGGGCGCGCTGCTCCTTGGGATCATCTTCACGACGGCCCTGGCCACGATCGTGAACGAGGCGAAGCACCTCAAGGTGATCACCGACGGCAGCGCGGCCATCCCGCACAGCTGGCCCGGGCCGAGCTTCCACCTCCTGGGGCGCTTCAGCTTCGACTTCTGGTCGGCGCTCGGGACGGGCACGGCCATCGCGGTCGTCCTGTCGGTCATGCTGTCCGACTTCTTCGACACGATGGGAACCGTGATCGGGATCGCCGGCGAGGCCGGTCTCCTGGATCAGGAGGGCAAGCTCCCGGGGATCCAGAAGGTGCTGATCGTCGACTCGCTGGCGGCGGCCGCCGGCGGTGCGGCCTCGGCGTCCTCGAACACCACGTACATCGAGAGCGCGGCCGGCGTCTCAGAGGGCGGGCGGACCGGGTTGACCTCGGTCGTGGTCGGAGTGCTGTTCCTGGCGAGCCTTCTGATCAGCCCCTTGGCTGGGATGGTCCCGAAGGTGGCGACGGCCCCGATCCTGGTCATCGTCGGCTACTTCATGATGACGCTCGTCAAGGACATCAGCTGGAACGACCCCAGCATCGGGATCCCGGCGCTCCTGACGATCGTGGTCATGCCGTTCACCTACAGCATCACGAACGGGGTGGGGGCAGGATTCACGTCCTACGTCGTCGTCCAGATGCTGCGGGGGAAGTGGAAGGACGTCCACCCGCTCATGTACGTGGTGGCGGCGGTCTTCGGCTGGTACTTCTTCCACGGCGTGGTGGGCTGAAGGACGGCGGTCGCGGCGAGGCGGGCACCGCGGCGCTCGACCCGCGGAGCCCTCTCGCGTCAGAGGTCTCGAAGGAAGCCGTCCACGTCGAACGCCGGGCGGGGCGGGGGCTGCTCGCCCGGCGGCGGGCCGATGGCGACCGATCCGAGCGGGATCCACTCGGCCGGGAGACCGAGCGCGTCGCGGGTCTCCTCCTTGCAGAAGAGCGTCGACGACACCCAGCACGACGCCAATCCCTGGGCGTGCAGCGCGAGCATGAGGTTCTGGATCGCCGCCCCGCCCGCGAGGAGGAACATCTCTCGCTCCGCCGCGGCTCGCTCGCCGTCCGGGTAGGTGTGGGCGCCGCGCAGCCGGACGCAGGGCACGGCCACCACCGGTGCCTCCGCGAGCAGAGCATCGGACGTGCGGAGCCGACGATCGATGACGTCGTCGGAGGTGCCGTCACCCTCCAGGTCCGACCGCCACGCCGCGGCCATCCCGGCCAGCAGGCGTCGCCGGACCGGCCCGCGCTCCAGCATCACGAACAGCCACGGCCGCGTGTGGTGTGGGGCGGGGGCCGTGCACGCGGCTCGGACCGCCTCCCGGAGTGCCGCGCGCGGCACGGGCCCCTCACCGAACCGGCGGATCGAACGCCGGGCGTGCAGAGCCTGCAGCGGCGACTCCCGGAACAGGTCCTCATCGGGCGGTCGGACCAGGTCCTGGACGGTCAACCCCGGCGCGCCGTCCGGGACGACGAGGCCCCGGACCAGGACGGCCGGCACCCCGTCGGCCTTGCCCATCACCAGGCCCGCGGCGGCGGCCACTTGATCGGCCAGCGCGGGGATCGTGGCCTCGAGCAGCCGTCCGTGCGCGTCGGCCGTTCCCCGGAGGTCGACCATCGACGGGATCCCCGCGCACCCGAGAGCCACGTCGACGAGCCCCCGCCGCCATGTCCGGCCGAACGTGTCCGTCACCACGACCCCGATGTCCGCGCCGGTGGCGGCGATCAGCGCCGCCCGGATCCGTCCCGCGCTGGCGTCGGGATCCTCGGGCAGGAGCGTCAGGAAGCCCTCGGCCACGTTCGAGGCGTCGACGCCGGCGTTCGCGCAGACGAACCCGTGACGCGTCTCGGCGATCACCAGGTCATCCCGCCGGGCCACGACGCGGGCGGTCTCGCGATCGACCCACGCCGCCTTGCCACCGTCGGCCTCCGGCACCACGCGGCCCTCGGCCTTGGACACGACCTTCTGGGTCACGGTCACCACGTCGCCGTCCGCGGGCTCCAGGCCCGCGGAGCGAAGGCCCGCGAGCACCAGCCCGGCCAGGTCGTCCCCGGGCCGGACGTCGGGCAGCCCCGGGATGGGGAAGAGCTGGAGCGTCACCGGCTGGCTCCGCGCGGCCTCATGCGCCCAGGGCCAGCCGGAGCGCCGCCCGGGCCAGCGCCTCGGCCGCTCGATCGTCCGTCATGATCGTGCCGGTGACGGCGACCCGGGCGCCGGTGGCTCGGGCGCGGCCCGCGAGCGACGCGTCCACCTCGTCGATCACCCAGCCGCCGAGCAGGCCCGCGTAGTGCTCGGCGACCCCCGCCGCCGAGACCTCCACGCCGGCGACCGGGAGCAGCCGGTCGGCCATCCCGCGGAGCGGAGCTCCCCCCACGATCGGTGAGACCCCGACGACCACATCCCGCCGGGCGGCGACCGTGTCACGGACCCCCGGCACGGCCAGGATGGGGTCGATCGAGACGATCGGGTTCGACGGGCACACGAGCACGGCGTCGGCAGCCTCGATCGACTCCAGCACGCCGGGCGCCGGGCGGGCCTGACCGGCGCCCTCGAAGCGCACCGCCTTCACCTCGTCCCTCGCGCCCCGCAGGACCCAGTACTCCTGGAGATGCAGGTCGAGGGTCCGGCCCTGTCCGTCGACGGCGTCGATCCGCGTGGTCACGCGATCGTCGCTCATCGGCAGGAGCCGAGCGGTCACGCCGAACCGCGCGGCCACGGCGCCGGTGGCCTCCGTGAGGGTGCGGCCCGCCGCCAGCAGGGCGGTGCGGTGGAGATGCGTTCCGAGGTCCAGGTCACCGAGGCCGAACCACGCTCCCTCGGCGCCGAACGCCCGGAGCTCCTCGGTGGCGCGGAACGTCTCCTCGGCCCGACCCCACCCGCGTTCGCGGTCGGCGACCCCGCCCAGCCAGTACGTCACGGAGTCCACGTCGGGCGACACATGAAGGCCGTGCACGGTGAGGTCGTCGCCGGTGTTCACGACGACCGTCACGTCCTCCGCCGCGACCGCCCGGACGAGGCCGCGGAGGAACTTCCCCGCGCCCACCCCGCCGGCCAGCGCCACGACCTTCATCGCCCACATCTTCCCGCGCTCGTCGCCGACCCGACCAGCCCTTCGATGGGCGGCGTGCTCGGAACGCGGGAGGGTCGTTCGATGATGCGACGGATGGATGCGGAGGACCTGCGCTCGCTGCTCGCGTCAGGTCATCCGCTGTTGCTCGTCGAGGAGCAGGACGAGGAGCGGTTCCTGCGGCTGCTTCGCGGTGCCGCCGGCGAGCTCGGCCTTCCGGTCTGGATCTGGTACTCCACGAAAGGCCTGGCCCGGGACGGGTTCGATCCGCGGTACGGCACGCGCGACGCGGCGCTCGCGCTGTCGTTCGTGGCCGACGTCGCCGACGCGGCGGTGTTCGCCTTCATCGACGTCCACCCGGCGATGGCCGACCCCACGCTCGTCCGCCGGGTGAAGGACGTGGTCCAGGGGAACGCGAAGGGGCAGACCCTGGTCCTGGCCGCGCCCAGCTGGACCGTCCCGCCAGAGCTCGCCGGCGTCGCGCTCTCCTGGAAGCTCCCCCCGCCGGAGGAGCAGGAGCTGGAAGGCGTGGTGAGCCGCACCGTCTCCGACATCGCGTCGCGGCACGGCCCTGCAGCCGGCCGGGCAGGCGTTCGGGCTCGAGCCGCCGAAGGGCGTCCTCCTCACCGGCGTCCCCGGATGCGGGAAGTCGCTCGTGGCGAAGACGCTGGCCGCGACCTGGGGATACCCGTTGGTTCTGCTGGACCCGGCGCGCCTGTACGGCAAGTACGTGGGGGAGTCAGAACAGCGCTTGGCGGACGCGCTCGCCACGGTCCAGGCGATGGCGCCGGCGGTCCTGTGGATCGACGAGATCGAGAAGGGCTTCGCCCAGGGCGGCGCCGACGACGGCGGCCTGGGCGAACGGATCCTGGGGACGTTCCTCCGGTGGATGCAGGACCGTCCGCCGGGGGTGTTCGTGATCGCGACGGCGAACGAGGTCGATCAGCTGCCCCCGGAGTTCCTCCGGAAGGGCCGGTTCGACGAGATCTTCTTCGTCGATCTCCCCCGGCCTGCGGAGCGCGAAGCGATCTTCCGGCTCCAGCTCGCGAAGCGGAAGCGCGATCCCGCGGCGTTCGACCTGCCGAAGCTCGCGGCTGTGTCCGAGGGCTACTCGGGCTCGGAGATCGAGACCACCGTGGTCGGCGCCATGTACCGGGCGTTCGCGGCCGGGCGCGACCTCGACACCGCCGAGATCCTCGACGAGCTGGCCGCGACGCATCCGTTGTCGCGGGCCCGCGCGGGAGGAAATCGCCGCCCTGCGGGCGTGGGCCCACAGGCGGGCCACCGCTGCCTGATCGGCATCCGGCTTGCCGGAAACGGACGCCGGCCGTAGATTCGGCTCCCGATGGACCTCTCCCACCTCCTCCGGCGGTCGCTGGCGCGCGCCGGCGACGGGAAGTCCCTGTCGCTCGACGAGGTCGAAGCGCTGCTGTCGGCGCGAGGCGGTGCCCTCCAGGACCTGATGGCCGTGGCCGCGGGCCTCCGCGACCTCGGCCACGGGAAGACCGTCACGTATTCCCGGAAGGTCTTCGTCCCGCTCACCATGCTGTGCCGTGACCACTGCCACTACTGCACGTTCGCCAAGCCCCCCGCGAAGCTCGACCGGCCGTTCCTCACGCCGGACGACGTGATCGCGATCGCCGAGGCCGGCCGCCGGCAGGGGTGCAAGGAGGCGCTGTTCACCCTCGGCGACAAGCCCGAGGACCGCTACCCCGTGGCACGCGAGTGGCTGGAGTCGTACGGGTACCGGTCGACGCTCGATTACCTCCGGGCGGTGTCGATCCGGGTGATCGAAGAGACGGGACTCCTGCCGCACCTCAATCCCGGGGTGATGTCGTGGGAGGACATGGCCAGGCTGAAGCATGTCAGCGCGTCGATGGGCATCATGCTGGAGACCTCGTCGGACCGCTTGAGCGAGAAGGGCGGACCTCATTTCGGTTCGCCCGACAAGGTCCCGTCCGTTCGATCGCGGACGATCGAGGACGCAGGACGGCTGTCGATCCCGTTCACCACCGGCATCCTGGTCGGGATCGGCGAGACCCTCCGCGAGCGAGCCGAGTCGTTGTTCGCCATCCGCGACCTCCACCGGACGTACCGCCACGTGCAGGAGGTCATCGTCCAGAACTTCCGGGCGAAGCCGGGCACGGCCATGCACCGGTCGCCCGAGCCGGAGGAGGAGGAGTTCCTGGCGACGGTCGCCGTCGCCCGCGTGGTGTTCGGCCCGCGGATGAACCTGCAGGCGCCGCCGAACCTCTCCGATCGGAACTACCCTCGTCTGATCGACGCTGGGATCAACGACTGGGGCGGCGTTTCGCCCGTCACCCCCGACCACGTGAACCCGGAGGCGCCCTGGCCGAGGCTCCGGGACCTCGAGCGCCGCACGGCCGAGAAAGGGTCGGAGCTGCGGGAACGGCTGGCGATCTATCCGGAGTACGCGCGGAAGCCCGACCCATGGCTCTCCGGCAAGATGCAGGAACCCGTCCGTCGGCTGGCAGGTCCCGACGGGCTGGCCGTGGCCGGGCAACGGCCGGAGCCCACGCCGTGGCAGGACCCCGAGGTCCGGTGGAAGCCCCGGACGATCGCCTTGACGTTCGCCAAGGGCCACGCCGCCGGCCTTCGGGAGGACGCCGACGACGTGTACGGGGACTTCGACTTCATCTCGGTGACGAAAGGGTGGGCCGACCGGCCCCGCGGCTCTGCCGAGCGGCTGGACCAGGAGATCAAGGGCGCCCTGTCGAAGGCCGCGGACGGGCACGGGGCCGACCTCACCGACGAGGAGGCGCTCGCGCTCTTCCAGGCGGAGGGCGACGGCCTGAAGGCGCTGTGCGGCGTAGCGGACGACCTCCGGCGGGCCGCCGTCGGCGACGAGGTCACGTACGTGGTCAACCGGAACATCAATTTCACGAACGTCTGCTACACGGGGTGTCGGTTCTGCGCGTTCGCCCAGCGGGAGATCGACACGGAGTCCTACACGCTCTCGTTGGACGAGGTGGCCGACCGGGCCGAGGAAGCCTGGGGCTACGGTGCCACGGAGGTCTGCATCCAGGGCGGGCTGCACCCCAGCCTGCCCGGCGACTTCTACTTCCAGATCCTCGACGCGATCAAGGCCAGGACGCCCCAGATCCACGTGCACGCGTTCAGCCCGATGGAGGTCCTGAACGGCTCCACCAGGCTCGGGATCTCGTTCGAGGAATTCCTGGTCGAGTGCAAGGCGCGGGGGCTCGGGACGATCCCGGGGACGGCGGCCGAGATCCTCGACGACGAGGTCCGGTGGGTGCTGACGAAGGGCAAGCTGCCGGCCGACTCGTGGGAAGGGATCGTCCGGACCGCCCACGGGCTGGGGATCCGGAGCAGCTCGACGATCATGTACGGGCACGTGGACGCGCCGCCGCACTGGGTGGCCCACCTCAAGCGCCTGGGCCGGATCCAGCGGGACACCGGCGGGTTCACGGAGTTCGTGCCGCTCCCGTTCGTGTGGCAGAACTCGCCGATCTTCCTGGCCGGCAAGGCCCGGCCGGGTCCCAGCCTCGAGGACAACCGCCGCATGCACGCCGTCGCCCGGATCCTGCTGGACGGCCTGATCCCGAACGTGCAGGTCTCATGGGTCAAGATGGGGATGGACTACTGCACGGTGATCCTGCGGGGCGGCGCCAACGACTTCGGTGGCACGCTGATGGAGGAGACGATCTCCCGGATGGCGGGCGCGGAGTGGGGCATCCGGAAGGAGCCCGACGAGTTCGTTCGGGCCATCCTGGAGATCGGCCGGGTTCCCGCCGAGCGGACGACCACCTATGGGCGGGTGGAACGGGATGTCCCGGCCGGCGCCACGGTTGGTCAATACTCCTGACCATCGAACGGTCAAGGGGCTTGACGGAAACTCGGGCTTGCACCTGGGCGCGGAAACGGCAACGATTCGCTGTCGAAGGAGGTTGAAGATTGATAGCGGTTCGTGCGGATCAGGACTTGCCTTCGAGGCCCCGTATCCTTCAGAATCACATCGGTGTAATTCTGGGGGAGGACGGTGCATCACTTCATCCCGTGGCAGGAACGCGCAAGGTGTCGCGAACACGACCCGGAGGTCTTCTTCCCGGAGAAGGGCGGGTCCTCGCGAGAGGCGAAACGGATCTGCGCGGAGTGCCCCGTTCGCATCGAGTGCCTCAACTACGCCCTTCGCCGGGACGAGCGGTACGGCGTGTGGGGTGGCATGAGCGAACGGGAACGGCGACGCCTCAAGCGCATGGCGAGTTGATGCCAGCGGGGCATGGCGTCTCGGAGCCGATGGAAGGAGGTGAGTGATGCCGGCTGCAAAGAAGTCGACCGCGAAGAAGGCGTCGGCGAAGGCAAAGACCGCCGCCAAGAAGTCGACGGCGAAGGCCAGGTCCGTCGTCAAGAAGGCGACAGCGAAGGCGAAGACCGCCGCGAAGAAGTCGACCCGCAAGGCTGCGCCCGCGAGGAAGGCGACCCGGAAGGCTGCGCCCGCGAGGAAGGCGGTCGCCCGCAAGGCGGCGCCCGCGAAGAAGTCGACCCGGAAGGCTGCGCCCGCGAGGAAGGCGGTCGCCCGCAAGGCTGCGCCAGCCAGGAAGTCGACGGCGAAGAAGAAGTAGCATCGGCTCGGCGTGCCGGGAGGGGGGTGTTTCGCCCCCCTTCCGCGCGTCCGGCCCTGTTATGCTCCCCCGACTTCCCCCTTCGAACCCTGAGCATCCGACCCATGGCACGAGCCGAGATCGGTGCTTCGCACGCCACGGCCACCGCGGAGCCAACCGTCACGTCCAACGTGTTGGTCGTCCTGGTGTCGCGGGACGGCCGCGGATGGCTGCGCCGATGCCTGGCCTCGCTGGCCCGCCAGACGTATGAGCGGCTCGGCGTCGTGGCCGTCGACAACGACTCCACGGATGGATCGGCCGAGCTGCTCGAGGCGAGCCTGGGGGCGGACCGCGTCGTCCGTCTCGCCGAGAACCGCGGGTTCCCCGGTGCCGTCGCGGAGGCTTTGCGCCTCCCAGCCGCGTCGAAGGCCGATCACGTGCTCCTCCTCCACGACGACACGCTGCTCGCTCCGGAGGCGATCTCTCGGTTGGTCGAAGCCTCCCGCGGCATGGACGGTGGCGGCGTCGTGGGCCCCAAGATCCTCGACGCGGAGGATCCGAAGGTCCTGTCCGAGATCGGGCTCTCCGCGGACCGGTTCGGCTATCCGTTCTCGCCGCTCGAGAAGGACGAGATCGACCAGGGGCAGTACGACCGCGTCCGTGAGGTGCTGTACGTCTCGTCGGCGGCGATGCTGGTCTCGCGCGAGGTGTTCGAGCGGATCGGGGGCCTCGACGAGCGGTTCGTCGCCCGGCAGGAGGACCTCGACTTCTGCTGGCGAGCCCGCCTCGCCGGCTTCCGCGTGCTGTGGACGCCGCGAGCGGTCGCCCTCCATCGCGGGGCGACGGTGCGCGGCGAGCGCGTCGACACCACGGTCCGGGTCGGCGTCCGCTACCACCGCGAGCGCGCCGCCGTGGCCAGCATGCTCAAGAACTACGGGGTGTTCTCGCTGTCGTGGATGCTGCCGCTCGCGCTGGTGCAGGGCGTGGTTCGGGTGGCGCTGTTCCTGCTGGCGCGGCGGTTCGAGGACGCGTTCCAGGTCGTGGCGGCCTGGGGATGGAACCTCACCCACCTGCCCGGAACCATCCGCCGCCGGGTGCGTGCGCAGTCCGTGCGGAGGGTCCGTGACCATCGCATACGCCAGTTCATGGCGCCGTCCTGGATCCGGCTCGGCCGATGGTCGCGCCGCGCCGCCGAAGCGCTCCGACCGGTCGCCGGCGATGATGACGAGTCCTCCGGCCCCCTGCCGGGCGCCCGCCTCCGGAGGATCGTGGGGTCCCATCCCGTGGCGTCGGCGTGGACCATCGCGACGGTGATCGCGCTGATCGCGTACCGGCACCTCTCGGGGGCCTCGCCCCTGGTGGGAGGCGCGCTGGCGCGGTTCCCTTCGGCGCCGTTCGGCTTCTTCGGCGAACTGGTCTCGGGCATCCGGCACACGGGCCTGGGAGGGACGGCGCCGGCGAGCCCGGCCCTCGGCATCCTCGGGGTCGGCAGCGTCCTCACGTTCGGGAGCCCGCCGCTCCTGCAGAAGGCGCTGCTGCTCGTCCTTCCGGCCGTGGCCGGCGTGACGGCGTACCGTGGCCTGCGCTCGCTGGGGGTCGAACGGGTCCCCGGGGTGCTGGCCGCGTCGTGCTACGCGCTCTCCGCGGCGGTGCTGTGGGGCGTGTCCGATGGGCGGCTGCCCGAGCTGATCTTCCTGGCCGCCCTGCCCTGGGTGGCGACGAGGCTCTCGGAGGCCTTCGGCCCGCTCAACGCGCGGCCGGTCCGGTGGGTCGTGGGGACCGGTCTGGGGCTGGCGGTGGTCGGTTCGTTCTTCCCCGGCCTGGCACTCGCGGCGGCCGTGGTGATCGGCGTCTCCGCGCTGATCGTGCCGAAGGGCGGCGGCCGGGCCGGAGGGGCGATGCGCGTGGCCGCCGCCGCGGCGGTGGCCGCGGCGCTGGCAGCACCCGTCATCGTGGCCGTGGTCCGATCCGGCGGAGCGGGACTGGCCGACGCTGCCGGGACCACCGGGTTCGGCGACCTCCTGCGGCTGTCGCTGGGTCCGGCCCCGGGGGCATGGCGGCCCGGCTTCTTCCTGCCGCTGGCCGCCGCTCTGGGCCTGGCCTTCGTCTCCGGCGCGTACCGGGTGGCGGCGGGCCGGGCGGTGCTGGCCGGCGTGGCCTCCGTGTACCTGGCCTGGGCCGCGGCGGCCGGGTGGCTGCCCTCCCCGCTGGCGAACCCCGTCGCGTACGTCGGCGTGGCGGCGCTCTCGTTCACGACGCTGGTGGCGCTGGGCCTGGACAGCCTGGCTTCCGGCGTGGCGCGAACCTCGTTCGGCTACCGGCAGGTCGGCTCCGGGCTCATGATCGCGCTGGTCTCCTTCGGGCTCGTGGGGCAGTCGGTGCAGGCGATGCAAGGTTCGTGGGCCGTGGGGGGGCCGGAGCGGCTCCCGCCCGCGTACCAGGTGATCGGATCGGGATCGCCTCCCGCGTATCGCGTGCTGTGGGTGGGGCGGCGGGTGGGCGGCGCGCTCCCCGCGCCCGGAGGGCTCCCCGACGGCCACGTGGCCGTGGGGCCCGCGTCGGTGCGGTTCGCGGTGACGGGCACGGGCGGAGCGTCCGCCCTGGACGTCGGGCGCGCGGCCTCCGGGCCCGGGTACGACCGGCTGCGAGCCGTGCTCACGGAGGTCCTGTCCGGGGCGACGCGGCACGGCGGCGCGCTGCTCGCCCCCTTCGGCATCCGGTACGTCGTG
>WNGK01006597.1_pt1 | contig 14035 bp, 9 predicted proteins | sample 5400601 | NCBI WGS metagenome assembly WNGK01 (sample SAMN13153376, study PRJNA577476) | soil metagenome | isolation source: 60 cm soil or saprolite under Garry oak tree replicate 1 | place: USA:California | collected 2016-06-15 | reverse complement strand
GAGCTGGAACCGACCGCCGACGCCCTAGCCCGCCGCGAACGCCGCCGCCGGCCGCGCCGCCGCACCGACAGCGCCGCGTAGACCACGCATTCGGGGGATACGTCAACGACCGGGACCGCTTGGGCCAGTAGGCGGATAATCGCCGGCGATGTCGCTGAATGACCTTACCGAATCCACCGCTGTCCTAAAAGCAATTGAAGAAGCAGACGCTCTCGGCCGTCGTGCATTCCTCAACAAATACGGGTTTGGCCCTAGCCGGGAGTACTTCCTCAAACACGATGGCAATCTCTACGACTCCAAGGCGATCGTAGGTGCGGCTCATGGGTTCCAACACCCAGCAGAGGGTCCATTGCAATCGTCGGCTTTCTCCGGAGGCGAGTCGACCGTGAAGCGGAAGTTAGAGGAGTTGGGATTTGACGTAGTCGTGTCTGAGCCGCCTGCGGCTGCGAGTCTCCAAGACCGGCTCGAGTCTGCACTGCGCGACTATCCAGGGGCCCGGCAGGGTCCGTTTACTGGTACCGACCCGATTAATGCCGTGTTCCACTCGGGCGTCTATCTCACTCTCGCTCAAGGCGTTACCGAACCGCTCCGCCGACTTGGCGCTGCTGACGGCAAGGCCGAACTTCGAGCTAATGCGAAGTCGCTGCGTGCCTCGCTCGATCCTCTCAAAGCAACGGGCTTTTCGCTTACCAATGACATCGATCTCCACACTGGCGCTGGCCTTGGATCCAACTACGAGACTTCAACAATTGCGTACAAGTTGTATGACAAGGGCGCGGTACCTGGCGACGAGCAGCTCCTCTCTGACCTGAGGGCATTAGTTGAAGCGTACGAGCAGATGGTCTCGTTGGATACCGCAACGTCCGAGGGCAACGTCTCCCCGAGGGACCTCCTGATCGCGTTTGCGAGCTCAGTTAAGGAAGCAGGTTTGGATTATGGCGCTCGTCATAACTTGATTTGCGGCACGTTCCTGGCAAGCGTTCTTTCGAAACCTTTTGTGCTACTCACCGGACTAACAGGGTCTGGTAAAACGCAGATCGCGTTGAAGTTCGGCGAGTGGCTGGGTGAGGCTAGGCGATTAGTTGTTCCGGTACGACCTGATTGGACTGGTCCTGAATCGCTATTCGGCTACGAGAACGCGCTGTCAGTTCCCGACCCAGAAGGCCGGTTGGCGTGGTTTGTACCACCAGCCTTAGAGTTCATGATTCGCGCGGTCCATCACCAAGACGAGCCTCACCTGCTCGTCTTGGACGAAATGAACCTCGCGCACGTTGAGCGCTACTTCGCGGACTTCCTGAGTGGGATGGAAAGTGGTGAGCCCGCCCTGCCCAACTTGGTTAAGGACGGACCATACTGGCGGGTGAGTCCGTCTGACCCACAACCGGTACCAATCCCGCGAAACCTCTGGGTGGTTGGCACCGTCAATGTTGATGAAACCACGTACGCATTTTCTCCGAAGGTCTTGGACCGGGCGCAAACCATCGAGTTCCGGGTTGCAACCGAGGACTTAAACCCTGGAGCTTCTCGACCTACCATCGCGGCCGCGGCTCCAGCTTCATTTCTGGCCGCAATGCTTCATATCAGCCGCGACCCAGATTGGCAAAGTACCCATCCAGAGGTCGATGAAGCGCTGCTTGTGGAATCCCTGAAGAATCTTCACAAACTCCTGGCGAAGCACGATCTCGAGTTCGGACATCGGACCTTAACGGAGGCGTTGCGCTTCTCATCGACTTATGCCGCGCTCAGCGGCGTTGGCTGGACGCAAGCACTGGATTTGATCGTCCTGCAGATGATATTGCCGCGCATCCACGGGTCTCGGCCGAGGGTCGAACCGGTCCTGACAGACCTCCGGGGCTATTGCACAACGCTCATGTCCCCAAGTGGAGCGGCTGATTCGACGCCGAGCTTGCCGTCTTCACTCTTGAAAGTTGATCGGATGCTCAGGATCGTCCGGGCTAACCAATTTGTCTCATTTACCGAATAGTTGGCCGCCGAAGTTTCGGTCGCACTGCCCTTAACGGATCAGCCATCAGGACCTCTCATCGTCCTGCGCCCAGTAAGGGGATCCGCCGACAACGTTCTGATAGATCTAAGGCCAAACAACCCGGCTGATGGTCTATATCCCGTTCGCCTACTCGAAGACAGCGAATACGTCTACGAACTTCTTGGCTTGGAACAGGCGGGAGCAATTCAGCTAGAACCAGCTGAGCTCTTCTTTCCAGATCCCGATCAGTCGACTCGCGGACGACTTCGCACCGGGTCGTATGTGGGCGTGCTTCCAATCAAAGTAGGAGCAACGGGTGTCTGGCTTAGAGCAGTTGTTGAGGTCCAATCGCGCAAGCTTGGCTACCTTGACGAGTACCGTTGGATGCTCCGCGACTTAGCCGACGAAGCAACGAGTCTGTTGCTTGAACGATTTGCCCCAACTGTGCAGCGCCTAGAGGACGACTGGACTCGCCAGCCGACCTCAGCATACGAGCGCTTCGTTCACCTACAGGGTCTCTTCGCCGACCCCGGCTTTGAACAAGCGGTCATGCATGTGACGAACCAACCACATGTTGACTGGGTCGAGCACACCGAACCGCGGTTGCCTGCGCTGCCTCTTCGGGGAGGTTCACGGCTTGGCCGTGCGCTCAGTCGACCGGGGCCACGCGTTAAGTGGCCCCGCGGACGAGCCCGAACCCTCCCGGCTCCAATTTCGGCGGACGTGACTTTGCCGACCGTCGACAACGTGCCGAATCGATTTGTAAAGCACGTACTGGATCATTTCTTGAAGTTGCTTAACCGGGTGCGCGACTCCTTGATCTCGCAGCCAGAGTCGATTGTCGTGCCGCGCGGCCTGCGTGAGGTAGACGAAATAGCCGCCCGCCTCGAGGTCCTGAGATCAGCACCGTTGTTTCGCGAAATTGGAACCTTGGTCATTCTTCCTGCCGACAACCAAGTGATCCTCAAGCGCTCCGGCTACCGCGAGGTCCTAGGCGCTTACTTGAGGGTCGAGGCAGGGACCAAGATTGTTTGGGAAGACGAAACTCTAAAGGGACCGCAGAGGAAGGCGTCAACGCTATACGAGTATTGGGCCTTTCTCAAACTGCTGCGCGTTGTGGGGACGATCTCCACAAGCCTGGACGTCAGCGAGCTCTTTGCGGAGACAAAGGGCGGCCTTACCCTTTCCTTAAGACAAGGGCACGAGCGACGCTTCCGCGGAACGGTGAGTCGGCTCGGACGAGATATCGATATCGACCTCTATTACAACCGCTCATTTAACTCCAGCCCACCGGCCCTTGACGGGGGAAGTTGGTCACTCCCTATGCGTCCGGACTGCTCTCTGTGGCTACTGGCTCGATCTGATGGTCCGAGCATCGCTCCGGTTTGGTTGCACTTCGACGCCAAATACAAGCTCTCTGACTTCGGATTCCTTAAGGATGTCGCAGGCATTGATGACGTAACGCACCAGCCGGTACGCGACGATTTGTTGAAGATGCATGTGTACCTTGGAGCGATTCGGCGAAGTGTGGGTTCGTACGTCCTTTTTCCAGGATCGGGTCATGTGAATGATCCATACCGTGCCTATGCCGAGCTCCTGCCCGGCCTAGGCGCTTTCTCGCTCCGGCCAGTAAGCGGAGGAGCCGACACACAGGCACTGATGACGTTCCTTGAGAATGTGGTGACCCACGTGGCGTCTGTTGCCACTCATGAGCGACGGCACCGCTATTGGGAACATCAGATCTTTCCGAGTCGCGGACCAGCACCTGGATCACTAGGTCGCGAACCGATCGAAGGCCTTCCACCAGCGGACACATCAGTTCTCTTGGGGTTTGTCCGGTCGGACGAACAGTGGGAATGGATTAGGCGAACTAGTCTCTACAACATGCGCGCTGATGTTGCGCGAAATGGCTCGGTGAACATCAACAGCCGGGAGTCTTCTGCCCAAGTCCTGGTCCTCTACAACGCACGCGAGATTCTAGGTGCGTGGCTATTGTCGGGATTCGGATCTGTTCTGACCGCAAGCCAACTTCTCGACATCGGGTATCCGGCCCCACGAGGCGATGCATATATCTGCGTCCAATTGGTGGACAGGATCTGGGAGACAACCGGACTGGGGCTGGACTATTTTCGAGTCAAGGCCTTGGCCCAGGCGCTGGCTCAGCCCTTCGGATCGCCAGCGGTAACATCATGGGCCGACTTGACCAGCTAGAACAAATCTCCGAGGGAGACCGAATTGATCACGCGGCCTTGCTCGCCAAGCTCGATACGCGACGATCGAAGCTTGTAGTCAGAGAGCACTAAAGACCCCAGGCCAGGAGTCGGTCCGTCACAGTCAGGGATTCAACGGCTCGAGCCGCAGCAGTTCGCCAGTCAAACAATGTTGCACCAACGGAGGCGCCGGCCTCCCAACGCTCGAGGTCCTCCATTGCCGCTTGCACATCCGCCCAAAGATCCGTTGCGTCTGTAGGCGGTGCGTTGGTGTCCCAGAGTCCTCGGTCTACAGCGAAAGAACCGCGCCATAGTGCCAGGTCTTGTCCTGATAGACCGGCTTGTTGTATTAGATCTGTGCACGCTCCGGATGCCAATCGCAGCAAGACTGCAGCCCGAGCCATTACCTGAGCATGATGGCCAGTGCCATAGACGTTCAGGCGACCGTCGGCCTCGCTCAGGATAGCTAGGTCGTCCGGATCGGTCTGACGCAGCAGGAAGCGTTCAAGTTGCTCGGCCTGCTCCGAAGAAGATGCGTTGCTCGCCACCGCCTTGGCCATACTTGCAAAGGCAGTACTGGTGCTCGGAACATTGCCGCCCTTGGCCGCAATGTACGTAGCGTCGACACTCCGACGCAGCAAGTGCAGGTCCAACTTTTGGAAGGGGCGGCCCGGAGAAGGCTCGAACGCGGTCCACAACATTCGCAGCATTTTGGATGACCGCGTAGTCGTATTTGGCGCAGGTGACCGAATCTGATTAGCGCCGTAGCTCGCCACATTACGAGCCTTGCGGTCGTGCACGAACCACTTCAAATCCGCACCCCAACTGCGCAACCACCGGGAAGCCACCGGCTTCCACGGCGCCCCGAACGGCAGGCCAACAAACCAGTCCTGCAGAGATATGCCATAGGGTTGAATCGTCTTGCCGAAGAGGCGCGCTGCAGCAGGTGCGCTTGTGGGGTTGTCCGCCCAATAGACGAGGACTTCCCAAACCATGTCATGAGTTCCAAGACCTGGTCGGCTGGTGCAGCCCTTCGCTGTCAATACGACATGGGTGTGGTCAAAAATGCCTACGCCTTGAGTCGCTAGTAGTGCCAGCGCCGCACGAAGTTCGGCGTAGTAAGCCGCGTGCCTAGAGGCATCAAGATCGTTGTGCACGTGGGCGTCGAAGGCACGTCCGAGGTAGGCCCACCCATCGGCCAGGTGCAGGCTGGCAGATGCTGCAACGTAGGCTTCCAACTCGGCCTGCACAGTACGGTTGCTCCTCAAGTCTGCCGCAACCCGGTCGCTTGGAAAGTCCCGATACCTATTCGATGCTGCGAGCCAGGTGCCAGAAACGATCTGGGGTCGAATCCTTGCCAACGCGGATTGCACGGCGTTCGGATCCGCTCGGCTCACTAGCCGCCGCCACGGGGGCGATAGACCCTTCAATTAGCAAGCAAACGCAATTCGACGCGATGCGCGGCATCCCCCATGGGACCACCGTACTTCGATATATGTTTCATGAGATCTAGCCGCATAAGCCTATAGCCGCCGCTCCCGCGAAGAGCCTGCTTCGCCCGTGCTTCCGCAGCCGTCAAATCCGGAGCGGAAGACGATCTCCAGTCATACGCAGAGAGGGCACGTGCAATGTCCCGGAAAAATCCCACAATATCCTTTTGCGATTCAAGGTCATCTAGAGCATCAGCTGTTGCGTCAGCGATTGTCCCACGTTCGGTCGTGCGGCCAATCCAATCCGATAACCGCAACTTTTCGGCTCGAACCAAGCACAAGTCGTTGAAGACGTAGAGCACGCCCCGTATTCCGGGGTCTGAGTTAAGCAAGGAATGCTCCCCATAGAAGGCCGGATCCTTGGAGTAGCCGTGCTCGTCAGCCCTCAGAATCTGAGCCCACGGATACTTAGTTCGTTCGATCGCCTGTGCCAGCTCCATCCATGCTCTAATCAGAAACGCTCCCTGCTGGGCTCGTGTCCAAGGCAGGAGTCCTTTCTTTGTCACGCGTGACGAACCATACAGGCCGCCTAGGCCAGTCCGCGGTCCGTCGGCCGACTTGACGAACGAGGCCATCAGAGAACGGATCCATGCCGCTTGCGTAATTCCAGACGCTCCCCTATCGCCGAGCATATTGATGTAGTTATGAAAGGGGCTTTGGCCAACTGCCCATATCGCCTCGGTGAGCTCTTGAGCGCGGGTCTCGCGATACACGGAATGACCCTCCAGCCGCTCGAGCCAATCCTCGGTTCGCAGAAGCGGATACATATCGAAGGCCAGACTGGGATTGATCCGTTTCGGCTTGATGTTGATGGTCCAGAACAGATATGCCTTCCAGCTGACATCAAGTCCAACGAACGCGACGACAGGAAGGTCGAAATCATCTTCAAGATGCAGTGTGTCGACGGCCCACAGCCGATGCTGACCATCGATAACTTCTATTGGTGGAATTCCCTTCGGCGCCCATTTCGCCCCTCGGAAGCTGGCTGGGAGCACCAGCTGAGCCGTGCCGTGCTCGAGCTTGATGTCAACCACGTCTTCAGGCTCCACCGTCTGCCCCTCCCGCGCATCGCCGGCACGCAGAATATTGACTACGATTGCGCTGGGAAGCCATCCAGGTTTGCGAAGATCATCGTATTTACCTGAGGCTCTCTTCGCATCACTCAGGTCCGACCAGGGAAAACCATTCTCGATAAACCGCCCGATTTCGGCCGACCTATCCGGGTCATGGCGTCGCTGGAGGCCCAGGTCTTCCGACCGCAGCTTTCCTTTTTCTGTCGTCCTTCGATAAACGCCAGACAATCGTCGCAAAAACGTGGCCGGCATGCTCGTGATGTAAAAGTTCTCAGCCGGATGAGCACGGTGCAGCGCCGAATCGAACTTAACCTGGTTCCAGGAAGGAAGCCACTGGTGGACTGCCAGAGCCGGAAATCGATACTGACCGGTGGCGTCCTTCTGCATCTCAGAGATTTGCCGTTAGGACAACTTCTGCCACGCGTCGGCGGAACTTTGGATCCGCTGCGATCTGCGACGACCGTGCCAGACGATCACTGGTGAAGCCCGGGTACAACCTTAGGATGCTCCGATGTGGAGCGTTGCTCACAATCACGTGGACTCCCCTTGTAGCCAAATCCTTGGCGCAACTTGCAAGTCGAACTTGATCCGCCCATGAGAATAGTCGCTGGTTATACCTCACAAAGCCATTGTCCGTATGGGCCAGTGTGTATGGCGGATCGAGGTAAACGAAGTCTCCAGCGCCTGCAGTCTTAACGGCATCTTCGAAGTCCCCGGATATCAATCTGGAGCCGCCAAGAGCGTTACTCGCGACTCTGAGGCGGTCTTCCTGAAACACCACGCGATCAGTGTGGTTGCCGTATGGCACGTTAAAGCGGCCAGTTGAGCTGTTAACTCTGTATATTCCGTTGAAGGCGAGTTTGACGAGGTAGATCAAGCGTGCGGCCCGGGCTGCAGGCCGAGCCGGGAGCGCCGCTCTGATGCGGTAATAGTCGTGCTCGGAGTTTGTAAGCTTTTGAAGCTCATTGATCACTGCCTCACAGTCGTCCCTAACTTGCTGATAACACTCGATAAGTTCAGAGTTAGAGTCGGCTAGAGTCGCCCGTCTGGGTCGGAGTGCAAAGAAGACCGCGCCACTGCCAAGAAAGGGTTCAAAGTATCTGCCGTACTTCGCTGGCGCCAGAGCCAACAACGGGGCAGACAAAAGCCTTTTGCCTCCGGGCCACTTAAGAAATGGCTGCACCTTGGTGACTCTGTTTTGCGTTTGCTTACCGGACGTACTCAGTCGAAGAAACCTCTCACCACGTGTCGTCCCGGCAGTCTACTGATTGGGCTGGTGGCCGTCTAGCCAGCATGCTAACGAGAGGGGTGCGATACAGGGCGAGGCCTCCGAGGACAACATGGCGAGACCCTAGACACGAGCTGATTAGTTCTGAACACCTTGAACACCGTTGTCAGCTCGAGACATAGTTACTTCGCACGGTCAACGGGACTGAGTTGGAGCCCACGCCCGGATTCGAACCGGGGACCTTTTCCTTACCAAGGAAATGCTCTACCGCCTGAGCTACGTGGGCGTGCCGTAGGCCAACGATTCTAGAGGCGGCTAGCTTCCTGACTCCACTCGGCCCACGTCGGTCAGGATCTCCGCCCGGCCTCGGATCTTGATCGCGGCCGTCAGCTCCGTGAACTGCGCGACCAGGACTTCGCCGGCGTCCAGGCGCTCTGAGTGGTGGGAGCGCGTGTCCTTGCCTCGTGTCAGGCCCATGATCACCACCCCGTCCTCGAGCGCCTTCACGACCACGTACCGGCCCTTCGCGCCGTCCTCGTCTTCGCTCATCTCCAACTCGTCTCCTCTCTACCTCGTCTAGTTCTTCCAGGCCGGCTTGCCGCGGCCGTTGCCGTTCGACTGCGCCTTGGGGCGGACCGTCTCCACGCGGGTCGATGCCGGGCCCACCAGCTCGTCGAGCTCGGCCGCCAGCGCCGCACCGGCCTGGACATGATATCGATCCGCGTGGACCGTCACCTCTCGGCTCCCCACCACCACGTGCAGCACAACCTCATCGCTTCCAGGGTGACGAGCCAGCACTGCCTCCAGACGCTCCGCCAGGCCGTCGTCGCCGCTCGGGACGCGCACGTGCAGCAGCTGCCGCCGCGCCACCGGCAGGCACTCCGGGTCGTCCCACAGCCACGCCATGTCGGCCACCACCGAGGCGGTTTCGACTTCGGCTTCCATCTCTGGCTCGACGGGCGATGAGGAGGCGCCGGTCGCCCGCGTGCTTCCCGCCCGCGCGTCTACCTTCCCCGCTACCACGACCACTTTGTCCGGCTCGAACAAGAGACGTGTCTGCTCGAAAACGCGGGGGAACAGCACGATATCGACCGTTCCAGTCAGGTCCTCCAGCGACGCGTACGCCATGATCTGGCCCTTCCGCGTCACCACGCGCCGCACCTCTCGTACCAGCCCCGCCACCCGCACCTCGGTGTCCTGCAGCGCGCTGGTCACCTCAACCGCCTGCGTGTCCGACAGCTTCGCCAGCTCGGCCGAGATGCGCCGCAGCGGGTGGTCGGAGAGATAGAGGCCGAGAAGCTCCTTCTCCAGGCGCAGCTTCTCCTCCCCAGCCATAGGCGCCACGTCGATGGCGAGGCCGTAGTCGTCGGCGGTCACCTCCTCCGAGCCCACCATCTCCAGCAGCGAGATCTGGCCGGATTCCCGGTCGCGCCGCGCCCTCTCTGCCCGCGCCACTGCGTGCTCCAGCACGTAGCCCAACCGCGCCCGCTCGCCCAGCGAGTCGCACGCGCCCGACTGCACCAGCGACTCCAGCACCCGCTTGTTGACATCCTGGATCGCCACCGTGCGCTCGCACAGGTCCTCCAGCGACTTGAAAGGGCCGTCGGCGTCGCGCAGCGAGACGATCGACTCCACCGCATGCTGGCCCACGTTCTTGATCGCCGCAAGGCCGAACAGGATGCGTCCGTCCGAAATCGAGAAGTCGGCGCGGGAGCGGTTGATGTCCGGCGCCAGCACCTCGATGTTGCGGATGCGGCAATCGACTATCGCCGTCGCCACCTTGTCCGCCGACCCTTCCATATGGATGAGCAGCGAGGTCATGTACTCGAGCGGGTAGTTCGTTTTCAGATAGGCGGTCTGGTACGCGATCACCCCATACGCTGCCGAATGCGCGCGGTTGAACCCGTACTCCGCGAACTTCGCGATGCCGTCGAACAGCGTCTCCGCGGTCGCCGTCGAGATCCCCCGCTCGACCGCACCCGTCACGAACTTCGTGCGCTGCTTGGCCATCTTGGGCTTATCCTTCTTCCCCATCGCGGCGCGCAAGATGTCCGCCTCGCTCATAGTGAACCCGGCCAGCTCGCGCGCGGCCATCATCACCTGCTCCTGGTAGATCATCACGCCGTACGTCTCGCGCAGGATCGGCTCCAGCCGCTCGTGCATGTACTCGATGGGCTCGCGGCCCTGCTTGCGGGCGATGAACGCGGGGATGTTGACCATCGGGCCCGGGCGGAACAGCGCGACGGCGGCCGACACGTCCCCGAACGACTGCGGCCGCATGTCCATCAGCATCCGCCGCATGCCGGCGCCTTCGAGCTGGAACACCCCGTGCGTGTCGCCGGCGGAGAGCAGCTCATATGTCTTGGCGTCGTCGAATGGCACCGCGTCGAGGTCGATCTCGATGCCGCGGTGCTCGTGCACCAGCCGCAGGCACGTGGCGATGATGTCGAGGTTCTGCAGGCCCAGGAAGTCGATCTTCAGCAGCCCGATGTCGCCGACCGCTTTCATGTCGTACTGGGTGATCACCGCTTCGCTCTTCGGCCCGAACTGCAGTGGCGTGTAACGCACCAGCGGCTCGGGCGCGATCACCACGCCGGCGGCGTGCGTGCTCACGTTGCGGCTGACGCCCTCCAGCGCTCGCGCGACGTCGATGAGCCGCCTCTGGTCCTCGTTCGACTCGTACGCCTCGCGGAGGTCGGGCACCTCTTTCATCGCGTCGTCGAGCGTCTTCGAGCGGCCCTGCCACACGGGGACGAGCTTGGCCAGCCGGTCGGTGTCGCGCAGCGGCACCTCTAGCACGCGTCCCACGTCGCGGATGGCCGCCTTCGAGGCCATGGTCGTGAAAGTGATGATCTGGGCGACGCGGTCGGACCCGTACTTCTCCGACACGTACTTGATGACCTTCTCGCGGCCCTCCACCGAGAAGTCGCAGTCGATGTCGGGCATCGACACTCGGTCGATGTTGAGGAAGCGCTCGAAGATCAGGCCGTGCTTCAACGGATCCAGGTTGGTGATCCCGAGGCAGTAGCTGACCAGGCTGCCGGCGGCGCTGCCCCGACCCGGGCCCACCACGATCTCGTGTTTGCGCGCGAAGTTGTAGAAGTCCCACACGATCAGGAAGTACGAGGCGTAGCCGGTCGCCTTGATCACCTCGAGCTCCTGGTTGGCGCGGTCGCGCGCGGCAGCGTTCGGCTCGCCGCTGTAACGCCACTTCAGGCCATCGGCCACCAGGTTGCGGAGGTACTGGTCGGGTGACAGGCCGTCGGGGACGTCGAACGGCGGCAGCAGCGTGGCGCCCAGGTGGAGCTTGAGGTCGCACATGTCGGCCACGTCGAGCGTGCTCGCCAACGCGTCGGGGAGGTCGGCGAACGTGGTCGCCATCTCATCCGGCGTCTTCAGGTAGTTCTCCTGGGTCGAGAAGCGCCAGCGGTTGGGGTCGTTGAACCGCGCGCCCGTCTGCAGGCAAAGGAGCACGTCGTGCGCCTCGGAGTCGTGGCGGTGAACGTAGTGGAGGTCGTTGGTGGCGCACAGGCGCAGCCCGAACTCCTTGCCGAAGCCCGCCAGCGCCTCGTTGACCCGGTCCTGTTTGTCGATTCCGTGCCGCTGCACCTCGAGCAGGAAGCGGTCCTTGGTGAAGATGTCGCGGAACGCAGCCGCCGACTCCTTCGCGCCATCGAGGTCGTTCTCGACGATGCGCCCGGCGATCTCGCCCTGCAGGCACCCCGACAGCGCGATGAGGCCGGCGGAGTGCTGGGCAAGGATCTCTTTATCAATGCGGGGCTTGTAGTACATCCCCTCCATCTGCCCCACCGTGCAGAGCTTCATGAGGTTGAGGTAGCCCTCGTGGTTCGCGGCGAGCAGCGTGAGATGGCTGGGGTCGCGGTCGACGCGGCCCTCGCGCATCAGGCGCGATCGCGGCGCGATGTAGACCTCGCAGCCCACGATCGGCTTGATGCCGGCTTCCTTGCACGCCTTGTAGAAGTGGATGGCGCCGTACATGACGCCGTGATCGGTGATGGCCAGGGCGGGCATCTCGAGCTTGGCCGCAGCCTCTACGAGCGGATGGATACGGCTCGCTCCATCGAGCAGCGAGAACTCGGTGTGGTTATGGAGGTGGACGAAGGTGTTGGGGGCGTGCGGCATTCTTTAGGCTGGGTTGGCGGAACCCCGGGGATAGTCTACTGTCGCCAGGATGTCCCTCACCATCCGTGCCGCGACCGAGGACGATCAGCCCAAGATCCGACGCCTCATCAAGGAGGTGCATTTGCCGCGCATGAACCTTCAGTGGGCCAACTTCGTGGTGGCCGAGGAGGATCACGAGGTGGTTGGGATGGGCCAGGTCAAGTCGCACGGCGACGGAAGCCGGGAGCTGGCCTCGATCGCCGTTGTGCCCGGTCGACAGGAGGTGGTTGGGATGGGCCAGGTCAAGTCGCACGGCGACGGAAGCCGGGAGTTGGCCTCGATCGCCGTTGTGCCCGGTCGACAGGACCAGGGCATCGGGAGTGCGATCATCCAGGCGCTCCTCTCGCGCGACCCAGGAGTCGTGCTCCATCTGTCGTGCCGGCGCGAGCTCGAGGGCTACTACGAACGCTTCGGCTTCAAACGTCTCGAGTCGGCTGCGTATCCGCCCTACTTCCGGCGAACGACGTTGTTGATCAGCCGGATCACGCGATTCTTCGGGCTACATCTCTTGGTTATGCGCCGGGAGGCCGATCGGTAGGCCCGTCCCCCGTACGATTGGCACCGCATGGCTCGACTTTCTTTGCCGTCGCTCTCCCACCTGCCCTCGGAGGCTGCACATTCCGGCATTCGCGAGATCGGCAACGAGGCGCTGCGCACGCCCGGGGCGATCCGGCTCGACGTCGGCCAGCCCAACTTTCCCACCCCCAACCACATCGGCGACGCCGGCAAGCGCGCGATCGACGAGCACAAGACGTACTACACGCACACGCAAGGCATCCTCTCGCTGCGCGAGAAGATCGTGGCCAAGCTCGAGCGGGTGAATGGGATCAAGGTCACGCCCGATCGCATCGCCTGCGCTCCCGGCGGCGTGGGCGCGATCGCCGCCGTGTTCGGGGCCGTGCTCGAGCCCGGCGACGAGGTGATGCTGCCGGACCCCGGCTGGCCGAACACCCGGCTGATGCTCACGTGGACCGCAGCCCGCGGCGTCTTCTACCCGTGCTCCGCGGCCGACGGCTTCCAGCCCGACATCGAGGTGATGGAGCGTCTCATCACCCCTCGCACGAAGCTGCTGCTCATCAACAGCCCCAACAACCCGACCGGGGCGGTATATCCAAGGGCCACGATCGAGCGCCTCATCGAGCTCGCGCAGCGCCACAACCTGTGGCTGCTGAGCGACGAGTGCTACGACCAGATCATCCTCGACGGCGGCTGGACCAGCCCCGCGAGCCTGGCGCCGAACGAGCCACGCATCGTCAGCATCTTCACGTTCTCGAAGTCATACTCGATGACCGGCTGGCGCATCGGCTACGCGGCGGGCTCGGACGAGCTCATCGACACCGCGACCAAGGTCCTGGAGTCCAACTCCTCGTGCGTCTCCACGATCACACAGGTCGCCGCGGAGGCGGCGCTGGACGGGCCCCAGGATTGCGTGGGCGAGATGGTCGCCGCGTACCGGCACCGCCGGGACGTGGTCGTCGACATCCTTCGCGAGGCCGACATGCTCATCAACGAGCCCACGGGCGCCTTCTACTGCATGGCCGACATCTCCCGGGCCCGTCTGCCAGCCCGGGAATTCGCGTTCCGGCTCCTCCGGGAGCGCGGGGTGTCGGTGGCGCCTGGAACTGCCTTCGGGGACGTGGCCGCCGGGGCGGTCAGGATCAGCCTGGCGAGCTCGGACACCGATCTCAGGGAGGGCGTCGGGCGCCTGGCCGAGTTCGTTCACCAGCTCTCCTAGGCGCTTGCGGAGGCCGGGGCCGTAACCCTACACTTCCGCCCGCGTTGAGACTGTCGTGCAGCTGCTGACACCGTTCCTGAAGCTGGCCGTGAGGAACCTGGGCCCCGGAAGGCTCCGCCTGGCGATCCTGCGC
>WNGK01009881.1_pt1 | contig 14037 bp, 21 predicted proteins | sample 5400601 | NCBI WGS metagenome assembly WNGK01 (sample SAMN13153376, study PRJNA577476) | soil metagenome | isolation source: 60 cm soil or saprolite under Garry oak tree replicate 1 | place: USA:California | collected 2016-06-15 | reverse complement strand
CCAGCAAAGACTTTAGCGCCGGCCGGCTGCTCATCACCACTGCGATTGCGATCATGTTAGTCCTTGCCGCAATCGCCATCTCAGCGGCGGCAAAGGAGCCCGATTATGCAGTCGAACGCGCTGCGATGGTCCGTACCATGGTCAGTTATTCCGCAGAGGTGAACTCGGCGACGGGCCGCGAATCGCCGCCGGAGCCGGGCTCCTCTACCTGATTTCATTGAGCACTCTTAGCCGACCCTCTGTCTCGGTCGCCATTCTGCTGCTCGGCCGGGCATTATTGGGCGTCGGCGAAAGCTTCATTATCACGGGCGGGCAGACCTGGGCACTGGCGATCCTTACAGTTCGAGGCACTAGCAAGGCGAATCGCATCGCCCCTGAGGTGCTTGCGCCGATGGGCATTGTGCCGTGCCATGAGTTCGTGCCCGAAGGCGTCCGGCGCCAGGCTTATGCCGACCGTCCGCTACCGATCGGCTACGGCCAGACTATCTCGCAGCCATTCATCATCGCCCTTATGACCGACCTCCTGCGGGTCGGGCCGAATGATGTCGTGCTGGAGATCGGCACTGGCTCTGCAGTTCATCATCCTTGAGCATTGGTACGGCAAGAAATGTGCGAGCCCTAGCGATTTCCACGAGTGCAACACGTGATGGCTCACCTTCCGCATAGGCCGGCTCCGCCGTGATGTCGACGATATGGACGGGTTGCTTCGTTTGCAGAAGCCGACCAACGGCGTTTCTCGGGTCCGGGCGCGGCGGGTTTCGCCGAAGATATTCGCCGTGCTCGGGCGTCACGTCCTGCAATGCGATGGCATGGAACACGCTGCCGTCGTAGCGAAAGAGCATTCCAAAGTTAGCCTCGCCAAGCCGCGTCGCCTTCGCGAGCATGGCCTGAAATACCGGCTCCAGCTCACCGGGAGCCGCTGATCACGCCGAGCACTTCCGAGGTTGCCGTTTGCTGCTCCAGCGATTCCTGTAGCTCGTTCAGCAGTCGGGCGTTCTCGATCGCGATCACAGCTTGGCTGGCGAAGTTCGTAACCAGTGCGATCTGCTTATCGGTGAACGGTCGGACTTCGCGGCGATAGATGGCGATTGCGCCGACCAGCTCGCTCTCTTTCAGCATCGGGACGGTCAGCAATGTCCGAATGCCGGCGAGCTCGACTCCCGCGCGGGGCAATGGATCGCGATCGAGATAAGACTGGTCCAAACGCAAGTCATGGACGTGGACCGGCTGCCGGGTCTTAGCGACGCGACCCAAACCGGTCGTGGGGCCGGGCCGGCGTTGTCCGCTCCGCAGTTTCTCGGCAAACGCCGTAGGCAGCGGCCCGTGAAGCGCAACGGCACGGAAGACCTCTCCTTCCCTGAGCCACAGCGCCCCGTAACTGGCCTCACAGAGCCGCGCTGCGTTCGCAAGCATGGTCTGGAAGACTGGCTCCAGTTCGCCCGGCGAAGCGCTGATCACGCCGAGCACTTCCGAGGTCGCGGTCTGTTGTTCCAACGACTCGCTCAGCTCACGACTTCGTGCTTCTGCCTCCTCGAACAAACGAACATTTTCGACGGCAATCACGGCTTGGTCGGCGAACGTGGTCACCAATTCGATCTGCTGTTCAGTAAAAGGGGGCGACGGTTCTGCGGCACAATGATCCGGGCAGGCCGGTTCAGAGCCTCGGTAAGGCGGCAACCGCCCTGTGCGAGCCCGGCACGGGCGGCAGTTCGCACGGCCAACGGGTGATCGGAACACGCCCACAGCATCATGAGTTTTGTCTTATACCGAGCAATTATGCGCACCATACTGATTATCGGACTGTTGGTCGCCGCAGCAACCCTGATGCTTCCGCAAGCTCTGGTACAGGGCGCAGGTCGCGGAGGAGCGACCGGCCGGTCGATCAGCGGCCCGACATGCCGGATCAGATCGCCGAAGATGATTGCGTCCTCGCGAGGCGTACGTCAGTCCTCCTCAGGCTTTCCTTGAGTGAGAAGCCATCTCAGTTCTCTGTCGAGCTTCCAATACGTGTCAAGGTCCGCATCCATGAAAGCTCTCACCATGTCAGCCGTCAGCGCGGCTATCTTCTCACGATCGCCGCGCGGATGAACCTCGATCCGCTCCCAGGAACTATGACGCCGTCGCGTCGGTCTGCGCTTCATCGTCCGCGTCTCATCGAGCAACCATGGCATAGCATTGTATCAGCTAATAATGATGGCGCCGCGGGCGGCGCGGCATCGCCGCTGCGGTAATACGACGCTACTGTCAGGAACCTAGCCTAGCTATCAGGCTACTCAGAGGCTTGCCGATGGGCTGGGGAAGCCCCCAGCCCGCCGGCTCACAGATGCGCGGTCAGATGCGGCGGCTGCCGCAACTGCCACAGCTTCACCGCGGCCAGGATCGCGACGATTAGACCCACGATGACATGGACCCAAGTCGCCGCGGTGGTGACGACAAATCCCAATACCGACGGCGATACCACGACCCACACTCCGAGCAGCAGGTTTACCCACTCCTCCCACTCGGCGAACTTTGTGAGCGCAACGATCGCTACGATCCCCATGACGACACCAATCACCCAGGCGTTCCCGGCCGCCGTGTGCTCGGACATGAATCCGAAAATCCACGGGGTCAGGAACAGGAACGCCGCAAGGATGAAGTTGATGGCGTCAACCGCTCCTTCCTTCAATTTATGCTCCATCATTGCCATTTCGGACCTCCATCGTTGAAGGCCACTCTCTACTGACGTCCTTTTCGGACGCTTTCCAGCCCGACCGCTCAGCGACCGCATCTAGAAACCGTTCAAACGAGCCGACCCGCTTGGTCGGACTTTGCCCAGTACTGGCTCCTTCAGGCGGCGTCTTTCCCGCCCGCGTCGTCATGGGCTCCTATCGAGGGAAAACTGCCGGCTCACCTCGCGTTGATTGCGATCCGCTTGACCTGGGACGGCGCCCCCGCCGATTTCGGCATCGTCACGGTCAGGACGCTGTTGCGGAAGGAGGCGCTGACCTCGTCCTCCTCGATGCCCTCGACCTGAATGCGTCGCTCGAAACGGCCGTAGTAACGCTCGCTGAACAATCGGTCCTTGTCCTCCGTCTCGGTTTTCTTCTCGCCCTGGATGGTGAGCACGCCATTGGCGAGATGGACCTCGACATCGTTCTCCTCGAGACCCGGCAGCTCGGCGGTCACTTTCATCTCCCCGTCGGTCTCCGCCACCTCGATATTCGGCCAGGAGAGGACTCGATTGAGTCCGAATGGCGCTACGTCGAATCCCCGGAAAAAATTATCGAACATCCGGTTCATCTCCCGGTAGCGTCATCAGCGGGCTCACATCCTCCCATCGCCGGGCTGGAACGTTGCCGCGAACTCCATGGAATAAGATCTCTCATGTTCATCTTCGTGCTCCTGCGTTGTTACGGTCTCGCCCTGCCGGCGGGCAAGACGCCCGCGGGCGTGCGCAGCGGCGCGCGCACATTCACGCTGCTCGCGACGCCGAAATCTGCTTGCGTTCCGCGGATCCGATCTCGATCCGTCGTGGCTTCATCGCCTCCGGCACCTCGCGCGCCAGGTCGATCCGCAACAGCCCATTGTCGAACGACGCGCCCTTGACCTCCACGTAATCCGCGAGGTTGAAGCATCGCTGGAACGGCCGTTCGGAGATGCCCTGGTACAGGTACGCGTGGTCGGCCTTGCGGCCGGGTGACGGTCATCAGATTCCGCTGGGCCGTAATGCCGATCTCTTCAGGCTTGAAGCCCGCGACCGCAAGCGTGATGCGGTAGGCATCCTCACCCGTGCGCACGATGTCGTAGGGCGGGTAATGGTCCTCGCCCTCCCATCGCACGCTGTCGTCGATGAGGTCGATCAGGCGATCGAATCCCACGGTCGATCGCCGCAGAGGGGGGACAGGTCGTAGTTCCTCATAGCCACATCCTCCGTTGAGCAACATGGGTACGAGGGGCACCGGATGCCGCCGATGCCCGCGATGCCGAGCCTCAGGGGCACTCGGTAAAAGATGAATTAGTGAGTGCGTCTCCTGTTTCAAGGATCTCCAATGATGCGCGTCATCCAACCTCTCCTCGTCCGTCGGTTCATTGAGTTAGTGCTCGAGCTTGATCCCCGATCCGAACCGGGACGACGAAGTTGAGCCCATAAACCGGGCCGGCAATCACGCTTGGGTGGCGCTGCCGCGCTTCCACGCTGCACTGCTGGTTTGCGTCCAGCATGCGCAAAGCACCCATGACTTCGTCGAACTTCACGGGGTTGTCGCTCCCGGGCGCACAGCGGAGCGCCGGAGCCGCCTCGATCGCACATGCGTCCGAGGCCCAGGAAGCAAGGATCGCTCGTTTCTCGCCGAGCGAAAGGTCCGGATCCCGCACGACGTCCATAGGATGTGCAAACCGCCGTCCGGGATGTAGCAGGACCTCGAGGTCGAACTCACTGTTGCGATCCTCCCCACGCGCCGCGTCGAGCAGAATCGGGTTGCCAAAACGGTCTTCCATCAACTTCCTCCACCTCTTCGAGCCGAGGCGCAGGCCCGTCGAGATGGAACCTGCCACCCCGGCCGCCCACCGCCGATGATTTGCGGATCCCAGTTCACTGAGGACAACAAGTCCATGCAAGTCAGATGATCGGCGCACCGACCATATAGTCCGTTGTGGCCCCGCGGTTTGTGAGCTCGACCGTGCAGGCGAAAATGAACCAGTTAGGAATCCGAAGCTGCCAGAATATCGTCGGTATCGAGAGGCTGGTCGCGTGATGCGAACCATTGGGCGCGCGTAGCAGCGCGACGCCGACCGCGCTCATTGATAGCAAGCCTCAAAGCTTCCAGCAGAATCTCGACCTCCTGCCGTGCCATTAAGTAAGACGAATCGGGCTCGGCGCAATGCAGGATCTCGTTGGGATCGTCTAGGGCGGTAAGCCCGCGGGGAAAGAGTTCCCGATAGACGAGCCGCTCGGCAAACCCGATCGCAACCTGGAAGCCCAGTCGCAGTGCCAGATCGTCAAGGCTCTCGCAGACGACCGGCTTGACGCATGCACCGAGCAGCGAAAGGCGGTTGCGGACCACGACCCAGTCCCCCAGCGTTCCGTCGACCGATCGACGGTAGTGGCGAGCGTCCCGTACCATGTCCGCGTAGTGACTAACCCCGGTCACCGCGAAGGTTACCGGGTCTACCGTCGCGAGCACGTCGAGGTCGAGGAAGCTGTCGTTGAGCGGCGTCACCAGCGTGTCAGCCATCGAATGGGCAAGCCGCATTAGATAGCTGTCGTGCGGGGGAGTATCGATCACCACGAAGTCCCGGCCGTCCTGCACCGCAGTAACCGCCTTGTCGAACTCCCCGAATTCGATGGCCTCGTTCTGATCTACCCTGGCGCCTTCGGCTCGGGCGACGCTGAAATGAGTCGGCAATTCGAGATCGATGCCAGTTCGCTGGGCCCAGGCGCGGCGGTTCTCGATGTAGTGGGTGAGGCTCTTCTGACGGCTATCGAGATCGATCGTGGCGACGCGCTGGCCGGCCTTCATCAGCGCGAGGGCGATATGAATCGCGATCGTGGTTTTCCCAGAGCCTCCCTTCTCGTTTCCCACGACGATGACGTGCGGCAAATTGGATGGTCCGATGGGCGCCTGCAACATGGCAGCCGCCTCCGGTCGTTAGTTTAAGATAAGGTGGTGATCCTGGCTCGGCGCTGCTGAATTGCGTCGCCCGGGTCAGGAGGCAAACGCATCAGACAAGTCTTTGTTCCTGGTCCGGACCGCGTGATGGCGGCGCGAGGCTGGTACTTGCGTACGCGAATGCTCTAACTAAATCGCCGAGCGAACCAGAGGGGGCTACCGTGGGCAACCAGGAGGCGTCACGGCGGAAAAGGCAGTGCCGTCCCCGATCCTGTTGGTCGAAGGCCTAGTAGGCGCCGGGCACAAGAGAAGGGCGGGGCCATCTCGCCTGTCCCACCGTTCTGCTCGTATCTGGCAGCGCCATTTCCCAGGCCGCAAAACACCTATCGGGGTCCGGCGCCCGGCTCCGATCACACCCCGAACATCGCCGCCATAGTGAATGGATCGCGGCGCTCGAACGTGGTCATCTCGAACTTGAGGCCCAATTCCCGCGCGCGACTCCAGGAGGCATTCAGCTCCAGTGGCGTCGTCCGGCGAGCGATCTCGGCGTACTTGTCCCGGTACTTTGCGCTGCCCGGGTCGCAAAAGTTGTCGGGGTGGAACTGCGCCATGATATTGACCGGCGCCGTCGGCACGTGCTCGGCGATCCAGTTGAGCACGGGATAGGTGCAGCATTCGACGTGATTGGGCATGACCAAGTGCCGGATCGTGAAGTCCTCGCCCCATTCCTTCAGCCGCGCGACGTTGCGGGTCACCGTCTCCCAGTACCACGGCGTCTTCGCCAGGGTCATGGCGCATCGCCCGGGCCCGAACTTCAGGTCGGGCAACCACGCATCAGCGAGAATGCGCAGGATTTTCATCGATTCTGGAGTCATGAAAAAATTGCTGTTCCATAGCATCGGCGCGTTGAAGCCTCCGTCATAGTCGGCGCACTCCGCCACCTCCTCAAAGAAAAAGAAGCGGTCCGATTTGGTTCTCCGCGCCCGCTGGAGTTCAGCGGGACTCGGCATGAAGCCGCGCCCCAGCAGCGCGATGGCATCGACGATGGCATGCAGGTGAATCACGACCTCACCGCCGACCCAGTTGATGTTGTGGCAACTCTCCCGGCGCAGCATCCATGCCATCGCGGCGAGCGTGCGAGCATCAACTTCCTCGCCGTTGTCCTTATCCGTGCTGATGTCGCCGTTCTGGCAGAAGGCGCACCGCATGTTGCAGGAAGTGAAGAAGATCGTCCCGGACCCCGCCGTGCCGCGATAGAACAGCTCCTCGCCGGTGTGATGGAAATATGTGCTCACCCTTGCGCCGGAGGCGAGCTTGCAGGCTCCAAGCTTGGCGCCGGTGCGCCGGTCGACGCGGCAATCCCAGGGGCAGAAATTGCAATGGGCGAGCATGCGGTAAGCGAGCTCCCGGCAAAGCTCTAACAGGCTTGGGCCATCCGACGGTTGGGGCAAAGGCGCGCCCGCCCGGATGGCCTCCCAACGCGTCAGAAAGCCTGGGGTCAGCTGCTCGAGCTCGGCCCACAGCGCCTCCTCGCTTGCTGTCGCCGGATCGAGATGGGTGGACACCGTGGCTGCGATACGGAACTTGGCCGGCCGTCGGTTCTCCGCAACATCACGATACCAGGCGAGCCCGTCACGAATCGCCGGATCATCCCAAACTCTCAAGCGGTCCAACTGGCCCATGCTGCAGCTCTTGAACATCGTGAATCTACGCCTGGACGCAGCCGGCATCCAGGCGGCGGAGTGGCGGGTCATCGCGATCCGGGCCGCAGATGTGGCCGACTGTAGCCGCCTCATAGCCTCGACGGCTAGCAGCTGGGCGCCGCAGCCAGTCCCCTGCCCCGCTCAGGCGCTGAAAATCGGCAAGGCTGACGCCCTGTGCGCGAACCGTACTTCGGCGGGCGATCTGGAAATGGATTGGAGGCGAGCAAAGCTAGGACAGGGGGAATGCCCTTCAGCAGTTCCAACATCAAGCGCTCAAACCAGGGGGTCTCCGCGGCCGTGTGGTATGCGGCAAACCACATCTGCCAGTCGAGCCGCGGCTTTTTCAATCCCTATGGGCTGTTCGTTACCACGACGACTACGCGGCCCGAGATCATCATCGAAGGCTCGGAGGTGATCGTCAGCCCGCCGGCGTTCGTCTCGGGGAAATTCCTGTATCCCTATGCGGATCTCAGGCGGTGAGTCGGGATCGGCGGCTATCCGAGCTTACCAGCGGCCGCAGCGCAGCCGTCGGATCGCAGGCTCGGCCCGGGCAGATTTTGCCGACACCCTGCGGGGGAAGCGGCTAACCATTCTCGCTTCGTTTTGTTGCAGCTGGTTTCAAAACGCAGCAATCTATTTGCCGGCAGGACGGATTCCTGGCGGAACTCGGCCTCGGGTGAGCTTCGAACATGCCGCTTCCAATTCCGAGATCGCGTGCCGAAATCGCTGCACTCCAGCAGCAACGCAAGGTAGCCGCGGTGAAGAACGCGCTGCGCGCCCCATTTCACCAAACGCGCCTCAAGGGCATCGATCCCGAGCGAGTTGCCGATCCGGCCAGATGGCGCGAGATCCCTTTGCTGCTGAAAGAGGATCTCCGCGCGCTGCCGCCGGAGCAGTATTTTTCCGATTTCTGCCTGGCGAAACCGCACGAGATCGCCGAATACTGGCGCTCGGGCGGGGTCACCGGCGAGCCCCTTTTCTATCCGCGCACCTATGCCGATCTGCCCTACTGCATGCTCGGCTTCGATCGCACGTTCCAATGCGTCGGCTTCGAAACAGGTGACATATGCCACATGTCGCTGCCGCTGGGGATCCATCCCGCCGGACAAATGTGGGCGCGCAGCGCTGAGAACCTCGGCATCGGCACCATCTGGGCAGGGGCGGGCGCGTCGACGCCCTCGACCGTGCAGCTTTCCCTGATCGCTGGCCTGAAGCCGACGATTCTCTTGACCATGAGCAGCTATGGGCTGCATCTCGCCAATCTGGCCGAGGCGCAAGGCATCGATCTGAGGCAAAGCTCGATTCGGAAGATCCTGTGCACGGCGGAACCGCTCTCTCAGGCGAAGCGTGAAAAGCTCGCCGCGATGTGGGGCGCTGAAGTGTTCGACTGCTTCGGCATGACGGAAGCCAGCATGATGGGCGCCGAAGGTCCCGGCACTGAAGGCTATCGCATCTGGACCGATCTGTTTTTCATCGAGGTAATCGATCCGACAACCAAGGCGCCGGCGCCCGAGGGAGCGCCCGGCATGCTGGTGGTTACGCCGCTTTGGAGCTTTACCGGCACCCCCTTCCTGCGCTGGAGCTCGGGCGACATCGTCACGTATCGCGAGGACGACGACAAAGGCTCGTTCGGCATCTTCCCTCTTGTCAAGCATACGCACCGCACCACCGGCTTTTTCAAGGTGCGGGGAACCAATATCGATCATTCCGAGTTCGAAGACTTCATGTTCCGCAGCCCCGAGGTGGCCGATTTCAAGGTCGAAGTTGTCAATGTCGGCGGTCTCGACGAGCTGGTGCTCTCGATTGAAGTTTCACCGGAGACCGATAGAGCGGCAGTCGTCGCACACTTGGCCAGGCGGACGAAAATGAAATTCGCCGTGACACCAAGGATCAATTTGCTCGAGCGCGGCACGCTTGCGCGCGAATTCGAAAGCTCGGTGAAGGCGCCGCGGTTCGTCGACCGGCGGTGATCGCCTCGACGGCGAAGCGCGTTTGCGTGCGGAATTGCCGGCGGAACCCGGCCCGAATGTGCTCGTTGTAGGCAAGGCGAGCCATAGCGTATGATTTCCTGATCCCGGCAGATGATTGCCCCACTTGCTGGCGTATGCAGTTCGACGGAGCCCCGGTCCGCGCATGTCCAAGACCAGCCTGGCTCTGCATAATCTGCGCGGTTTCGCGATCCTCAATGTCCTCGCCTTCCACTCTTCGGCGCTGGTCGTATGTACCTCATGGTGTCGAGGCCGGCATTCGGCATCTTGCACCAAGCTAGAGCGAGCCCTCGGCGGCGGGAGCGAATGCCAAAAGTCCTTTGCAAGGCTATGGCACTTCGCCTTGGCTTCAATAAAGTAGCCGAACCAGCCCTTCTCGTCTCTTTCATTTGTCTCCCGTGGGCCAGAAGAAATAACCCTTGGTAGGATTAGGACCTCCTCGCTGTGGGTCTGGCTCCATTCTATCAGGTCACTCAATTCTTTGATGGGATCAGAAGTCATGGGACCGTGCTCTTATCGGACCCCGCGACGGCAGTCCCCAAGCTGTTAGCTTGGTTAGCGTACGGACGGGCTGGACTCATTCTTCTAACCCAAAGTGGCGCTTGGCATTCTCAATCATCCGTTCGTAAGCGAGTGCGGTCTCCAGTCGCTCCTGCCGCTTCGGTCCTGATGTCAACTCCGCTTCGGCACGGCACATTTCAGCGCGGTCGCGAAATTTCTTGATCGTATTGACAGTCCAATGGTTGCTCATAAAACAGACCCTTTTGTATTGTGCCAGTCTGCAACCGTTATGGCCCTGGAGCTATTGTCATTCCGCAACACTTTGCGAAAATCCGCAGTTCTCCAGAACTTTTTTGTTCATCCAAATGTACAACGGGAACAAGGTGGAGTCGAAGCGAACCGCCGGACTTGCGCGAGACCGGGGCTTTCAGCTACGTGAATGAACGGCCCGTCGAGCGCGGACAAGACGACGCTCTGCAGGGTTCTTCAGGCGCGATCAGCCATCCATACCCATGCCTGGGCCTCGACGACTTCGTGTTTTTCTGGGCGCCATCCGGTCTCCCTAAAAGCCGCCGTTCCAGCGACGGCAACGGAGGTCCGCTGGCGCCGAGCCTGGGGCTGTTCGGACTAGGTGTGCTCGGCCGAGCCCCTTGGCGGCTTTCTCCGGCGCGATCTTGATGGGTTTGGGCGCCGGCATCGCCGTGCGCGATCAGATGGCAGCAAATCACCGCCGCGGGCGCACGAATCCACTTGGCCTGCATATGAGCCTCTCCGCGTATGAGCGCGGACCGCGGCCGCTCGCCGATGCTCGCGATCCGGCCGGCAATCGGATCAGCCCTCGCCAACGATCGCCGGGGACCGATCGCGACGAGGCGACTGGAAATTCCAGCCGGGCAACCGAGGGGTCGAGGATTTGTTCCGGCGATCTCCGGTGAACAAGTCCTGGCGTGCAGTTGTGCCTGTCTCGCATTGCCGAATGCGAGCAGTTGGCCGATTTAGCCGAGACGGAGGGTAGGCGACGGCTAGCTAAGGACCCGCGAATTTACAGAGAGGATGGAAAGGTTCGTCGGCCACCAAAAGGGATGCCGCATGCTAGGCCCATCGCGTATTACCATTGAGCGGACTGGCCCGAGGCGTCCATTCCCGGACCGGCCCCTAACCACCGAATCCTGTATGAAGGGCTCAATCAATGGCTACCCATCAATCTATCAATCGACGCGCCCGCTCTCAAAACAATCGGAGGGCAGACAGGGCGTTGAACAGTACCGCCTCGCCACCGACTGGCCGATCTACGCTGCTTTTCTGCCGGTGGTAGTGGTTATTGCGATCGCCGCGGCCATTTTCTTCGGGACACTCATCTCATCGCACCCGATCTTGTCGAATCCCACGAGCGCGGTATCGATCACTGGAGATGGTTACCTCGAAGGGCTCTCCAGACTCCAGACTGCACTGGTCTCCAAGAGACTGAGTGTCCGCAAGTATTGACACAACCACGTCAAGGTGCTGCCCGAGAGACAATTGTGTCTCCCCGAAATACTTGTTTAGGACAGAAATGTTCTCCCAGCGGGCGGCCCAGGACGGCGATCTCGGCTTGGCGGGGGTCGAGTGCCCCGGGCAGCACCCGACCGCACTGAGGCTTCCCAGATAGGGGCTTATCGGTCCTCCAGCATGAAGTGACGGGTCGCGAGGATAATGTCCTCAACCGACCAATTCTGCAGCGGCCCAGGTTCTGTCGGTAATTCTCTCAAGAAATTCCGCGACATCCATAGTATCTGAGCCATAAGCTTCGCTTTAGGCGTCAGGTCGCTCTTTTCGATTGCATTTAGCCCATCGCCGTTTTCCGCGAGCGCCCGAAGTTTGTCCTCCTCCTGTGTCATGATGTTCCCCTATGGATGAGAACAGACTTTATCGACAGTTCATCCGCGCCATTCCTTGAGGCCCTCATCGCCGCGGCTTGCGGGCCAGCTTTAGGGTATTGTCTTCGATCTCGACGCCAGTCCACCACGCGCCGCACTGCCAATCGACGGTGGAACCGAATGCCCCTGATTCATGTTTACAGGCTCCAGAATTCCCGACCTCCGGCGCCAACTCGCCGGACCCCGCGCAGGATAGCCAAGCGTCGAGGTAAGAAGGCCGCTCGTGGCAACCCGGGCGGCCTTTCCCATCTAGGGAGGCTGTTTATCGACTTGCTCCCGGTCGCTGAACGCAGCAGTTCGGCATCTCGGTAGTTTGGTAGGGGCTCGTGTCTCCGATTTGGGAGGAACAATTTTGAGCCGGCCATAATTGGACCTCGCAAGGCAGGGCATCCCAAATGGAGGGTGCGCCATGCGGCCTTCATCCAATTTGCGGCAATCAAATCCTTTTTCTGAATGGACGATAAGTGCCGATGATGCGGATGCTCGTATCGCTCGTGCCATCAGAATTTGCGTGGGCAATTACGTTCGGGAGATGTATAGCGAGGTTCTGAAGGAGCCTATTCCGCCGAGGATTGCCAAGTTAATGCGTCGGCTGGATCGCCAGGGTGTTCAGTCCGAACGTAAGTGATTTTTGCTCGGCCGTTCGTCTTGACAGGGCTCCTACGCCGTCTGGGCGATCGAATAGACCCAAGGCGCTTGCTGCCGTACTCAGGCATCGCTTTCCTGTTCGGATTTAAAAAGCTCCATAAACTCGCGGAGTGCGATTTTGCCTGCCGCAAGGGCGGCCTCCTCTGATCCAAACGGACCATCCCGCATCCGGGCCGGGAGCGGTTCACCCTGGCGGCAAATCTCCCATTCCCATATGCCGGTACCGGACTCCGTAACGACGATATGAAGTCCATCGCGCAATAGCGTCGCCATGCTCGGTACCTAGCCGAAAAAGCGAAGACCCGGCTATTTGTGCCGCAAGCAGCCGGGCTCTCAGGGCGGCATTGGGATGAGGAGGGGGAAATCGCCGCCCAGCGCAGAGATAATTCCATCGTCAGCCAGAAAGTTCCCCGGCCACGGCTATCGGCGTCTGCGTCACGTCTTCGCTTGACACGGCTGCCACACGCACGGGAATATCCATCTCTCTGAGGGCATCAATCTCCAATATTCCTCATTTTTTGGGTGGAATGGTGAAGGCGCTTGGTTCCAGATCGGCGGCCAGTGCGGGTGAGGCATTGAGTTTTTTTAGAGCACGCAAGAAAATCCTCTTGGCGTGATCAATCGTAACCTCAACATGGTGTTAGGCTGAATTACGCACCAAACTGCGCAGCGTAAACCTTTCGCATTCCTCCGAGAACGTCAGGGCTCTTTTGTAGGACTCATCATCTCCGACCTCATACGAGTAGTGCAACGCCCTGATCTCCGCCGCAAGAAACTGGTAGAACAGTATGCGGTTCTTCCGATTCCCCACGGCGATGGTTAGACCCTTGAGCAGTCTCGCAAAATTTTCATTTGTGATTTCTAACATGCCGTTTCCTCCCAAAGACTCTTCGTATGCTACGCCGGGGTGCCTCTCTACGACAAGATCATGCCTTGCGACGATGCCGAGAACCCGCCGCCGCACCTGCCCAGATCGGCCTCGCTGCCAGCTTCAGCCGTCCTGGTGGCAACGTCACGGGCATCGCCCAGCTGGTAGTCGCAGCCGAGCAAAAACGTTTGGAGCTGCTTCACAAGCTGGTACCGACTGCCAAAACAATCGCCTGTCTCGTCAACCCAACCAATCCGAACGCAAAGAGACAGGTCCACGATCCCGTGCACGCAAGAAAGTTCGCCACAGTGATCATGGCGGATCCTAAGTCTTTTGCTCCCAAAGTAATCCTACGGCAAGCCTATTGCTCGCCCAAGTATTTGTACTGCGGCAAGCGCACGATGCGCAACAAACTCGCCGCGCTCGACAGGGTCTGGACCGAGCGGCGCACTTCAAGCAGCAGCTGGCGAAGCGCGACGTGGTCCGAAGTCCGCCCCGTCTCCTCCACGAACGACAGTCGGTGCATGGAATAAAGGCCCAGCACGCATGCAAGAGCGAACAGGAAGGTCCAGGCCTGAAACTTCAGCACCTGGACCGTGATGTCCTGCTCCCCGCCCGTCCAGGTGAATGGCAGCGTGAGCTGGTGCGAAGCGAAGAAATCCGCGCCGAAGCCGCCGATGATCGGAGCCGCGGCTGCGCAAGTCGAGGTGACGACGGTGTTGGCGGCCAAATAGGCCGTCGCCTCACCCTCCGGCGAGAGCTTCATGGCGATGTTGCCGGAGGCCAGCGCCACGCCCGCCGTCGACAGGCCCATGAGCACAT
>WNGK01005034.1_pt1 | contig 14041 bp, 10 predicted proteins | sample 5400601 | NCBI WGS metagenome assembly WNGK01 (sample SAMN13153376, study PRJNA577476) | soil metagenome | isolation source: 60 cm soil or saprolite under Garry oak tree replicate 1 | place: USA:California | collected 2016-06-15 | reverse complement strand
TTCATCGCGTTCCACGGCTCGTGGAACCGGGCGCCGCTCCCCCAAGCGGGGTACCGGGTGGCGTTCGTGCCCTTCAAGAACGGCAAGCCGGTGGGCGGCTACGAGACGTTCGCGGACGGCTTCTGGAAGCAGGACTCTGCAGGACCCAAGCACCGGCCCGTGGGCGTGGCGGTGGGCCCGGACGGCTCGCTGTATATCACCGACGACGCGGCCGGCAGGATCTGGCGGGTGATGTACAGAGGGCGGTAGAGGGCGGCAAAGGGCGGCAAAGGGTGGCTGGGTACTCCGGGAAGCCCCTGGTGCAGAAGCTCGGGATCAAGGATGGCTGGGCGATCGCGATTCTCAATGCGCCCAAAGGCTACGATCGCCTCCTCGGCAAGTTGCCGCGGCAGGTGATGCGCCAGGCGACGGCCGTCGGCCCGCTCGACTTCATCCAGTTTTTCACCAAAGAGAAGCAGGAGTTGGAGCGCCGGTTTGCGGAACTGGCGCGCGCGCTGGCGCCGGCCGGCATGCTGTGGATCTCCTGGCCCAAAAAGGCGTCCGGGGTGGCGACCGACCTGACCGAGGACGTGATCCGGGTGATCGGGCTCGCGCACGGTCTGGTGGACGTGAAAGTGGCGGCGGTGGACGAGGTGTGGTCGGGGCTCAAGTTCGTGCGAAGGGTGAAAGATCGGTAAAACGACGGCGCCCGGGATCGCTCCCGGGCGCCGTTGTTATCCATGCTACTGCGATCTCACGGCACTGGGTTGCCCGGACAGCTGAGCGGTATGCCACCGGGGTTACCGGCCCGGTTGCGCGAATCGCATTCCTGGTTGGGCAGCGGAATCATGGTGGCGACCGTGAATCTCGCTAACGTGTCCTGCGGGAATCTGCCGAGCTCGTTGAGGCGGTTCAAGCGCCGGTAGTCTATCCAGCGGTGCGCTTCCTGGTACAGCGACATCGTACGCTGGAGCAGCAGCTCGCCTACGAACTCGGAGTCAGCGGCCGGCGCAGCGAACCTGACCACTGACGTACCGCCGTTAGACGCGCCTGAATTCACCCGCACGGCCGCCAAATCGGTCGTCGCCGCAGCCGTATTGCCGGTGAACCATTCCGCCTCAGCCCGGAGCAGGATGAGCTCCTCGTTCCGGATGATCGGGATGGACGTCGCGGTGCCGGCGTACGTGCAGGGGCGATGACTCGCCGAAACACCGGATTCGGAACGCGGGTCGCTGCCGGGGCACGACGATATCTTGCGGCGATACCGATCGTCGAGCGCGACACCGGCTACAGAGTCGATTCCCGGATGTACGTAGAGGTCGCTACCAAGGGACCCGGTGAAGGAAGCATTGTTGGAGAAGTCACCGGCCGCGGTGGAATAAATCGAATACACCCCCACGTCCCGATTGGCGGCCGTGAGGCCCGCGATCCACGTCCCGGTGAGCGCCGTCAAGGCGGTCGTGTAACAGGGCGCGCCACAGCCCACCGACGCGTGCTCCGCCTCGGCACGTGCCTTAATAGCGCGGTTGAACAATATGAACCCGGCCGGCGTTGCCGCACTCGGCGACACGCCCGACGAGAAGCCCGCGTAGACCGGGAAATAGAACGCGCTCATCGTGTCCGCGACGAGGTCCGCCTGGGCCTCGTCCAGCTTGGCCGAGATCCATTTGTAGACCGAATCCTGGCTGACGACCGGGAGAACGGCGGTCTGGTCGTCGGTCATGTCCACGACCGCCCCGATGGGGCCACGCGCCTCGATGGCGTGCAGCATCTCGAGGGCGATGAACGTCTTCAGCACGCCCCGCGCCCCGGCCTTCTCTTCCGCGAGCAACGTGAGCGGTTGGCCCCGAATGGTGTCCGTCGGTATGTTCGCGACGAACTTCAATGCCTCGTAAGCGTTGCGATAATTCCCGTATCGCCCGGCCCACTGCGTGCCCACGTCGAACGAGTTGTTCGCTCTCCAGTCGCGGTAGGGACCGGTGATAAACCGCCCGTCCGTGACGAACATGTAGTACGTCTCACGACCGAAGCTGCCGAGGGCACGGATTTGGTCGGTGCGGTTTACACGGTATGTGGCCAACACGCCGTTGATCATCCGGCCGCTGCCGACGCGCGGGTTTTCTTTGGCTCCGCTGAGGGTCGGGTTGTTGGGATTGGTCAGGTCAAGATTACAGCCAGCCAGCGTGATCGCGCCCGCCATCACGAGGCTCTCGAGAATGCGTCGCATAGTCGATATCCCCCGGAAGACCGTGGGTTGAGATCCGTTAGTGTCGGGTCGCATGGCTCACCACCCCGCGTCCACGGATAGATAGAACTGGCGGTTCGACGGAAACGGCGCCAGATCGATGAACCGGTTCAAGTTCGTCGCGCCGAAGTTGTTGAACTCCGGATCGAAGCTCCAGTAATCGGTCAGCTTGAAGAGGTTCCGCGCCTGCAGCGTGATCCGCATCGACCGCGCCCTGAACTGGCGGAGCACAGGCTCGGGAGCCTCAAAGCTCAGTGAGACGTCGCGCAGGGTCAGATTCGTCCCATTCTCGAGATAGGCGCGAACGTCACCACCATTATTCCACGCGTTGTAGCGGAATGACCCCGTCGTGTAGGGGAGGACGTCCCCGGCTGGAGTGATATAGGTCGCGGGGATGTTATTCAGGTCCCACCCTTTTCCAAAATTCTTAGCGCTGATCGGCTCATCGTAGTCACGCGATGTCCCGCCCTCGTCCCACAGAGTGCGGGTCATGTCCGCGACCTGGCCGCCCTTTCGCCAATCGACTGTCATCGCGAGCGTGACGCGCTTCCAGCGGAAAGAGGCTGAGAATCCCATCGTGAAGTCGGGGTTGAAATCCCCGGCGACGGTATCGCGTACACCGGCGATGATGCCCGGGTTGGTCACGAACGTGCCGATGGGCAGAACGTTCCCGTTGGCATCGACCGGCACGTTGCCCCAGATCCACGTCGTCCGGCCTCCCGGGCTGATGAAGTTGCGACCAAACGCCGCGCCGAACGAACCGGGCGCGGGGAAGCGCGCCACCGTGATCGGCAGGTTCCGGATGTCCTGCTTGTTCTTCGTGAACGTGGCTCTGAGAGTCAGATCCATGTCGCTGCTCTGCAAGGCGACCGCACTGAGAGCTGCCTCGACGCCGGCCGTCCGCAGCTCGCCCCCATTGATGATCCTGTTTGTAAGGCCCCCCGAGGGTATAGTAGCCGGCTGGAGCAAGAGCTCCGTGATCTTCCGTCTGTAGTACGTCCCCTCGAACTGCATGCGCCGATTCAGGAACGTGACATCCGCACCGGCTTCCATCTCATTGAGCGTCTCGGGCGTGACGTTGGTGTCGCCTAAGACCGGCGCCTGCACGAGCGTCGCATTGCCTCCGATCGTCGTCCCGGCGTTCAGGACCACATTGCGATCGCCGTAGCGCGGCCGATTGCCCGTGCGACCAATACCGCCACGCAGCTTCACCTCATTCACCGCGTCGCCCAGGTCGATGAATCGGTAGGACGCCGACACGTTGGGATAGACATTGCGCGTGGTCCTGTTGCCGTTGCCGCTCGAGCGGTCCGCGCGCACGCCGGCCACCACCGCCAGCTTTTGATCCAGCGCCAACACTTGCTCGTTGGCGAAGAACGCGTCGTCGCGGAAATCCGCGAAGACGCTATCCGAGCCGTCGAACACGGTGCCGCGGTTCGCCGTCTCGATACCGGGGATGATGCCACGCACCCGCGTCCGGTTGACGCGCGTGTACTGTGTCTCGAAGTCGTATCCCGCGGTCGTGGTCAACGAAAGGGAACTCGTCGGCTGATAGACCCAGGTGCCGTCGAACCGGAGGTTGTAATTGAAGATGTTTCCCTCCGATCGAGCCGCACGTCCTGACTGGCCGTCCGAGGCCCTCGGGCTTTCGTACTGCAAAAATGACGGTGAGAAGAGATCGCCCGAGACCTGGGCGCGATCGAAGCCACCGAGGATCGACAGCGACAGCTGGTGTTGCGCCGCACTCAGCGCGGACCACGTGGCGTTGACGTCACCGATCTGGCGGAATGTCAGCTCGTTGAGTCGCAGATAGTGGAACGTTTCGAACGGATTCGAGACGGCGCTCCCGCCGCCATTGAACGGATTCCGTACATACAGTCCCGTCGCGTCCACCGAGTCGAGATTGATCACCCCAGGGGTGTAGGCGAAACAGTAGATGGGTGACGTGCAGGTATTGTCGTTGTTCGAGAGGCCGCGGTTGTCACTGTTGCGCGTAATGTTCAGACCGACGTTGAACTTGACCTTGCCGTCCACCAGCGACTGATCGATGTTGGTGCGGAGCGCGTACAGTCGAGCACCGGTATTGAGGGCGGTACCCACTTCGTTCCGGCCCGTCATGTTGATGAAGTACTGCGTGTTCTGCGTTCCGCCGCTGATGTTGCCGGTCACCTCATACGACGGATCGCCGTTGTTGTAGAACTCCTTTTGATAATCGTGCGTGAATGGGATCTGACCGGTCGGGTACAGCCTGGCCAGCAACGCACTATCAGCCTTGCCCGCTCCATTGCCGTACGGCAGCGTCCGCACTTCGGAGACCGTCTCGAACTGCCGGGTCCCAAGCAAGCGGTACACCACGCTTCGGCCAATACGACTCGTGAGATTGAACTGCGGCGCGCCACCGGCTCCGGTACCCCGCTTCGTCTTGATCACGACCACGCCGTTGGTGGCCCGAGAACCGTACATGGCGCTCGCCGCCGCCGACTTGATGACCTCGATGGACTCGATCTCTTGCGGGTTCAAGTCCGCGAGTCGGTTGACGAGCGCGTCTTGGTTACTACCGATTCCGGCACCGGTCGTCCGACCGGCGGCGCCGGTGACAGAGTTTGCGCCATCGGAGATTGCGTCATTGGAGATGATGACGCCGTCCATCACGAAGAGTGGTTGGCCCTGTCCCAAAATCGACGTCGCGCCGCGGATCTGGATTTGACCGCCGCCGCCCGGGGCGCCGCTGTTCATCGAGATCATCGCGCCCGGGACCTTGCCCTGAAGTGCTTGCTCGAGGGCTCCTGCCGGCGCTCGATTGAGTTCTGTACTCGATATCTGGACGGGCGATGTGGTGGCGTTGCGGCGTTCGAGCGTCGTCGCCTGGCCGGTCACCACGACCGCCTCGAGCTTGAAGGGATCCTCCGCGAGGGTGACCGTCACGTTCGACTCGCCGGCCCTCACGAGCACTTCCTTCTTCTGGTAGCCGATCGCGCGGACCAGGAGTCGAACGTCGCCGGCGCCGACCGTGATGCGAAACGCGCCATCGGCCGCCGACTGCGCAACACTTTGGCCACCGACTTCGCTGATCGTCGCCAGGCCCACCGGGACGCCCCCGACCGCGCGTGTCACGCGGCCTGTGACCTCGCGACCCTGCGCATGGGCCGGCACCGCTGTCAGGCTAAGCGCAAGGACGGTTGCCGCAAACACTGCGTGCTTGCTCATGCGCTGTCTCCTTCGTGTGAGGATGGATGCTGCGGGGAGGGGATCGCCGAGGGCGACACACGTCGAGGGGCCCCGCGGCTGGGCACGACCCGAGCACACGCGAGACCTTGCTTCCCGGGAACAGCCACGGACACGGCCCGGGAAAAACGACATGTGACGGCGATCCATGTCGCTTACCCTAAAAGTGCTGGAACACCGACGAGCGAGCAGGGGTCGTGCCGTGGACGCTTCGTGAGGGAACTACATTAGTGGTGTGGCGTCGCCGCAACGCACCTAATGGCTGCGATTTGGGACTCCGCGTTTCGTCCAGACAAGGATCACCCCGCAGCCGCTGTCCCTGCGCTGATATTGAGGGGGGGCGCTGAACAGGTTGGAATAAACCTCGATCGCGAGGATCTCCTCAGGAACCAGCGGCACCGACGGGGTCTGAGTCGGCGGGAGAGGGAAATACGCGCCGTCGATGAAGTACGCAGGAGGACAGTAGTTGGCGAGCGCGGGATTGTCGATCTGACCCTGCGCCCGCTGCAACTCTACCAGATAGCCGGACCCGTTGGGGCGCAACTGCGCCCCCGGAACCATGCGAAACACCTCCTCGAACCGCACCGCGCCGGTTCTCCGGATATCGGTGGTATCCAGGAAGTGCCCCAGCGCCGTGTTGCGTCGGCGGGTGAAGCCCACCTGCGCCAAATACGGTTGGTAGCGTCCCTCCACTGTGACAGGATCGAGGACGGCGATCGAGTCCCCCATCACGATCTCGATGCGTTGCGTCAGGCCGGGCCGCACTCTGGCCTGGGCCCGACCGGGTGGATAGCCGATCGCCTGCGCTTCAACGATACGAGGGCCCGCCATGACGTCCCGGAGCGTGAACCCCCCGGACTCGTCCGCCCGAGTGCGGCTATCCGTGCCGATTGCAACCACGATGGCGCCGGGGATCACGGAGCCGTTCCGGTTCCGCACGACGCCGGTGACGGCTCCGGTAGCGCCAGCCACGGCCAAGTCCAGGGCGGCGCGGCCGAACGCACGCCCGGCCAGATCGACCAGCACCATGCCGGCAGGGCCCGCGCCGGCTTTTCCCTGGAGGACGACCGCTACATCCGTCGGGACATTGCACAGCAACACGCGGCCGGACCCGTCCGATCGCGCAGCGGCCGTACCCGGCTCGGCGCGGATCGACCCTGGGCCGACCACGTAGATAGTCCAATGCGCGGTCACGGTGATGTTCGGCAACGGCTTGCTGTCGGCCGCGTCGCGCACCAGCCCGAGAATCGCTCCCGCCTTCTGCTGCCAGGGATCGTGCGGACACAGCGCGCGGTGCGCCGTCACAGGACCGGGCGTCGCCAGGATGACGGCTGTCGCACCGCCCGCGGCAACGTCCACCACCACCGGCGGTGCGGCCAAGCCGGTCGAGTCAAAGATGGGGTGATCGAAGGTGAGCCTGTAGCGACCAGCCGCGAGGGCGGCCAGCTCGAAGCGCCCCAGGCCATCGGTCCGCGCCGTACGGTTGGTGCCCTCGATCCAAACCTCGGCGCCCTCGAGGGGCGCCGCACTGATCAGACTGTCATAGACCACCCCGCGCAACACGCCGGTGCCTTGCGCGCCCGCACGGGCGGCCACGAGCAGGGCCTCACAAGCGAGGATGAGGGTCGGTCGGACGGCGGCGCGACGGACCATGGGCTCCATAATACGGTGAAGATTTGATCGTGCCACCTACGGAGGGCTAGATTGGGACCGCGATGCCCGACCTCATGACCACACCCCCCCTCACCAAGCTCTCCGAGGAAGAGGAGTTGTTCCGCGACACGGTCCGCGACTTCGCGGAGCGCGAGGTCCGGCCACGGGTCGTCGCCATGGAGAAGGCCTCAGCCATCGACCCGACAGTACTGCGGCAGTGCTTCGACCTGGGGCTGATGGGCATCGACATCCCAGAAGTCTACGGCGGTGGGGGCGGGAGCCTCCTCATGACGGTGCTCGCTGTGGAGGAGCTGTCGGCGGTGGACGCCTCGGTGGCGATCTTCGTGGACGTCCAGAACACCCTCGTCAACACGCTGCTCCGCAAGTGGGCGAGCGACGAGGTCAAGCGGCGCTACCTCCCGCGCCTGGCGGGCGAGCTGCTCGGCGCCTACGCCCTCTCCGAGCCCGACTCGGGGTCGGACGCGTTCGGGCTCCAGACCCGCGCCACGCGGCGCGGGAGCACCTGGATGCTCGACGGCCGCAAGCTGTGGATCACGAACGGCGCCGAGGCCGGGCTGTTTGTCGTGTTCGCGAACAGCGACTTCACTAAAGGTCACAAGGGGATCACCGCCTTCGCGGTGGAGCGTGGATTCAAGGGGTTCTCGGTCGGCAAGAAGGAGGACAAGCTCGGCATCCGCGCGTCGAGCACGTGCGAGCTGATCCTGGACGGCTGTGAGGTCCCCGCCGCGAACGTGGTGGGCGAGGTGGGCCTCGGATACAAGGTGGCCATCGAGACGTTGAATACCGGCCGCATCGGGATCGGGGCCCAGATGATCGGCGTGGCGCGCGGCGCCCTCGCGGCGGCGCTCAAGTACGCGAAGGAACGTACCCAGTTCGGCAAGCCGATCGCGGAGTTTCAGGCGGTCCAGTTCCAGCTGGCGCAGGCCGCCACCGAGCTCGAGGCCGCCCGGCTCATGGTGTACAACGCGGCGCGGCTCGAAGCCGCGGGCGAGCCGTACACCACGCAGGCGGCGATGGCCAAGCTGTTCGCGTCGCAGGTGGCGGAGCGGGTGACGTCGCTCGCGGTGGAGCTGTTCGGCGGCTACGGCTACACCAAGGAGTATCCGGTGGAGAAGTTCTACCGCGATGCCAAGATCGGTGCGATCTACGAAGGGACCAGCAACATGCAGTTGAACACGATCGCGAAGCAGATCCTGAAATAGAGGGAGGACCCGATGCGCACGTACTACCCGTTGGCCATCGCCGCGCTCGTCGCATGCGCCGCGCCACTCACGGCGCAGGGAAAGCGGCCCAAGCAGTACGCCGTCACGAACGACCGGGCCCTGGTCGTCACGCGGGAAGTGCTGGTGAAACAGGGCTATGACGTCGTGCGAGTCGAGAACAGCGGCCGGGATTATGTCGTCTGGTATCGTCGGGGGAACCGGGGACGTGGTAAGGGGAAAGGTCCGCCGGCGAAGATGGTGATTCACCGGACCGAGGACCGCGTGGTGTTTCTCAGCGCGCCGAACGCGGTGCTGGTGGATATCGACGTCCGGTTGAAGCTGTAGGGGCCGCTATCACGACACTATTGCGTCGCTGACGACGCACATACTACGTCAAGCTGTGCTAGTTTCTGCAATAAAACTGGCGTTCTGCAAGACATGGCAGAGCGATGGTCCCAGCCAAGTGACGTGTTTTAATCGCACCTACTTATGGGGCACCCTTCTTGCTCCATGCCGCTCCAGGAGATAGTAAGTGCCATGCGCACTTGCGCTTAGGTGACTGGGTGATATGCCGCACGGCCCGCCAGAATCACGTAAGCGACATTACGCGGGTCGGTTGATGGTGCAACACTGGACAGGTTTCGCTGAGGCCGCAGCGCCCCTCCTCAGCCCTAAACGAGCTAGGAGTGACACGAATGCGAGCCCTCATAGTCCTGTTTGCCTTAGTAGCCATGCCCCTCGTCGCGGGCGTGTCCCAAGTCCGCAACAAGTGCGTCAACGGTCAGAGTGACCTGCATCGCTCGGCCCAGGGAACAGCGAGCGCCCATAAGGGGTTGTGCGCGCCGCAGGATCCGCCCCCGCCGCCCGTGGTGCTCGACGCCGATCACGACGGCGTGCCGGACAACCTCGATACGTGCCCCGGCACGCCAGTCGGCACCGCAGTGGATGCCTCTGGCTGCCCGCTGCCGTCCACCCTCCCACCGCCCCCGACGTCGGGCGGCGGCTGCGTGAACTCCGGCCCAGCCGGCGGGACCGCGTCGATCGACGGCCAGGTGTTCGTTGATGCGTCGCCGTGGCCCGGTCTCACGGGTTGGTGCGTCGAGCTCAACGGCCCGGTCAACGCAACGGCCGTCACCGATGCCGCAGGCAACTACTGGTTCTCGGGTCTGCCGGCCGGCGCCTACACAGTCTGCGAGACGGTGCAGGCGGGTTGGCACCAGACCTTTCCCGGAAGCGGGCCGACATGCGCCACCGGCTTGGGCTGGTCGATCAACGTCGGAGAAGGCAGCGGCAATAGCTTCATCTGGTTCGGTAACGTGACGCCATAGCGTCGCACAGCGGGACGAGTAGGGCTCCATCGAAGGCCCCGGGCTGGTTCGCCGGGGCCTTTGTCTTTTGACCCGCGACGCACACGGCTCGCCTTTCATGCCGCGACAGTGCCATGAGTAGCGTGCTCCGCGCAGCGCACGCTCGCGACACCGCCCACGTTCTTGTAACCAACCGCACAGTTTTCCCACGCCGCTTCGAGCGACCTTCAATGTGCCCCAGTAAATAGGGGGGTAGCGCGGGTTGTGCGTCCGCCCGGCTCCCCAACACTGAGGCAGACCCGCTGAGGCGGCAGCGCCCCTCCCTCGGCCCTACGAGCTAGGGGTGATACCATGCGAGCCCTCATAGTGGTGCTTGCTTTGGTGGCGACACCGTTCTTGGCAGGCATGTCCCAAAGTGTGCAAGGATCCAATTGCGACAATGGTTGGGGTGACGAGCATCGCTCGGAATCGGGGCAGATCCATGCCCATAGGGGGCTATGCGCAACTCAGCCCCCACCCCCGGACGCTGATCAGGATGGCGTCCCGGACGATCTCGACCAGTGTCCCGACACTCCACTCGGCACAACTGTGGACGCTTCTGGCTGTCCGGTCGCACCGCCGCCTGGTTGCGTCAACTCCGGGGCCACAGGGACCGCGAGGATCCTGGGCCAGGTGTTCGTAGATGATCCGGCGCAGGCGTTTCCCTATCTCGCGGGGTGGTGCGTCGAGCTCAGGGACGGGAACGACGCGGTCATCGCGACGGCGGTAACCAGCGGCGTCGCCCTGGACATCGAGGGGAACAACTACGTCTTCACCGGTGTCCCGGGGGGCAGCTATACCGTCTGCGAGGTGCTGCCGCCCAATACCACGTGGCATGAGACCACCCCGACGAGTGGGCCGGCCTGCGGCGGCGGCGTCATAGGCATAACGGCGACCGTCATGGAGGGGGGCGCGGCGGACTTCCTCTGGTTCGGGAATCTCCCGTAGGGTGAGGACATCAGACGGCTAGGCGGATCGAAGGCCCCGGGCTATTTCGCCGGGGCCTTTGTCTGGTAACTTCCGCTTCCATGCACACGGCCCGACGCACGCACTCGTTCACGGAGTCGGTGATCCGCGGGATGACCCGGCTCGCGAGCGAGCACGGGGCGATTAACCTCGCGCAGGGGTTCCCGAACTTTCCCGCGCCCGACCTCCTCAAAGAAGCCGCGGCGCAGGCGATTCGCGACGACGTGAACCAGTACGCCATCACCTGGGGGGCCAAGCGGCTGCGGGACGCGCTCGCCCGCAAGTACGCGGATTGGTACGGGATGACGGTGAACCCGGAGACCGAGATCACCGTCACGTGCGGCGCCACCGAGGCGATGGCGTCGGCGCTGCTCGCGATCGTCGATCCCGGCGACGAAGTGATCGTGTTCGAGCCGTTCTACGAAAATTATGGGCCGGACACGATCCTGTGCGGCGCGAAGCCGGTGTACGTGCCGCTCGCGGCGGCCCAGGAGCTCGACCTCGACCGCCTGGCGGCCGCGTTCTCGGCGCGAACCCGCGCGATCATCGTGTGCACCCCCAACAACCCGACGGGCCGGGTGCTGTCCCGAGGTGAGCTCGAAGCGATCGCCGAGCTGTGCCGGCGGCACGACGCCTACGCGGTGACGGACGAGATCTACGAGCACATCTATTACGAGGGGGAGCACATTCCGATCGCGACGCTCGACGGGATGCCCGAGCGCACCGTTACGATCAGCGGCGCGTCCAAGACGTTCAGCGTTACCGGCTGGCGCATCGGCACGATCGTGGCCCCGCCGGACGCGACCGACGCGATCCGCAAGGTGCACGACTTTCTGACCGTGGGAGCCCCGGCCCCGCTCCAGGAGGCCGTCGCCGTCGGGCTCGAGACCCTGGGGGACGACTACTACGAGCGGCTGGCGCACGAGTACCGGGCGCGGCGGGATCTGTTGTGCCGGGCGCTGGTCGACGCCGGGTTTCGCTGCACACCGCCTCAGGGCGCCTACTACGTCCTGGCGGACTGTTCGGCCGTCTCGGACCTCCCGGACGACGCGTTCTCCTTCTGGCTGACGAAGGAGATCGGCGTGGCCCCGGTGCCGGGCTCGAGCTTTTTCAGCCGCCCGGAGCTGGGCCGGCGGCTGGTGCGGTTCGCGTTTTGTAAGACGGAAGAGATGCTGGCCGAAGCGGCACGGCGGCTCGCGCGCGTCAGGCGTCCGGCGCGTCCGGTACGGGCGTAGCGACCCGCGAGAGCACGCCGGGCGCCGGCGTCGCGCGACGCCTGACCTGCAGCCCCGCCAGCGTAAACAGCCACCCACCCAACGGTCCGCTCCAGAATCGCAGTCGCCGCTCGGTCTTCGGATCGGTGCGATGCTCGGTGCGCGCCCGCGCCACGACCGCCGCGAGGAGCGCCGTCACGGTGAAGACGCCGAACAGCGTGGGCACCCCCACCAGGCCCGCCAGGCCAGGCATGCGCTCCAGGACCACAACCATGCCGCCCGCGACCGCGATGCACGCGTAGCACAACCGTCGCAGCGCGCGCTCCAGGGGCGACGGCCCCTCCCCGTACAAGAACGCCAGCTCCTCGCGCCGGTGCGCCAACTCCGCACGCAGGGCATCGACGAGGTCCTCCCGCCCGTATCCCCCCTTACGCAGCCGGCGCACCCGCGCGACCATGACCACGAGGGGCACCACCGCGATCAAAACCGCGGCCGCGATGAGCGCGGCCCGGGCGCGGGGGCCTTCCGGCCCGAGCAACCGAACGGCCAGGAGCGGCAGGGTGACGGCCGCGAACGCCCCGTAGAACAACGCGGTGGTCGAGAGGTGGCGTCCCTCCGTCACGAAGGCACGCACCGCCACCGCGGCGCGCCGATCGAGCGCCGCCGCGAGCGCATCGGCGAGCGCTTCGCCGTTTGGGAAGCGCGCGCTCGGGTCCTTGGCCAGACAGCGATCGATGGTCTCGGCCAGGCGCGGCGGTACGCCGGGCGCGACCGATGCGAGGGGGGGTGGCGGATCGCTTACCTGACGGGCCAGTACCGTCATGTCGTCCGGGCCCACGAACGGCAGCTCACCGGACAGCGCGAAGAATCCCACCACGCCGAGCGAATACAGATCGCTGCGGGGGTCCACCCGCTCGCCCAGCACCTGCTCGGGGCTCATGAACTCCGCCGTCCCGACCACGCGCCGGGGCTCCGTCGTGGTGGCGGAGCCCACGCGCGCGATCCCAAAGTCCGACACCAGCGCCCGGCCGGTCGCCAGGTCGAGCAGGATGTTGTCGGGCTTCACGTCTCGGTGTACCACCCCACGATCATGCGCGTACGCCAACGCCCGAGCCACCTCCTCGAGCAACCGCGCGCCCGTGTCATACGGCACGGGACCCCTGTTTCGTACCCGCCGCCCGAGCGTGTCACCGTCCACGTACGCCATCGCGAAGTACACGAAGTCCGAGACCTCGTGCACCGCGAAGATGGGGACGATGCCGGGATGCGAGAGCTGCGCGGCGGTCCGGGCCTCGCGCAGGAAGCGCTCTCGCGCGGCCGGCTGCACCGCCCGCTCGGGGGGCAGGAGCTTGATGGCGACGCGGCGGTCGAGGCGCAGCTCGCGGGCCAGATACACGACCCCCATGCCGCCGCGCCCCAGGCGTCGTTCCAAGAGGTAGCGCCCGGCGAGGGCACGCTGGAGATCCGGGAGAAGTGGGTCGGCCGTCACGGTCACGGGGCCTGTGTACCCCGAGGGGTGTAGGCGAGGTTCCGCGAAACGTGCGCAGTTTGGTCACAGCTTCGAAACAACATACGAACGGCGCGATGGTGATGATGGGCACACTGACGCGGGTCTCCTTCCGTCATCGCACTTCTCTCGCCACATTCCCCGCCCTATGCCCGACGTTCACCAGCCCTACGTCCCGGCAAGCCAATCGCCCCCGGAGCTGACGGCGCGCGCGTTGATCCTGGGCGTGCTCCTGGGGCTCATTTTCAGCGCGTCGAGCGTCTACCTGGCCCTCAAGATCGGGCTCACGGTGAGCTCCTCCATCCCGATCGCGGTGCTTTCGATCACGATCTTCCGGGCCCTCGGCCGGACCTCGATCCTCGAGAACAACATCGTGCAGACGACCGGATCGGCCAGTGATTCCGTTGCAGCCGGCGTCGTCTTCACGATTCCCGCCATCCTGTTGATGGGCTACGACCTCGACATCGGCCGGGTCGCGGTACTCGCGACCGCGGGCGGCCTGATGGGGATCCTGATGATGATCCCGCTGCGTCGCGCGTTGATTGTGAAGGAGCACGCCACGCTGATCTACCCGGAGGGCACGGCCTGCGCGGAAGTGCTGATCGCCGGCGAAGAGCGGGGCCTGCAGGCCAAGCGCGTCTTTCAGGCGTTCGGCGTGGGCTTCGTTTACAAATTTCTGATGG
>WNGK01010153.1_pt1 | contig 14044 bp, 10 predicted proteins | sample 5400601 | NCBI WGS metagenome assembly WNGK01 (sample SAMN13153376, study PRJNA577476) | soil metagenome | isolation source: 60 cm soil or saprolite under Garry oak tree replicate 1 | place: USA:California | collected 2016-06-15 | reverse complement strand
CTGTGACATTCGCGGCCGGACGATGAGGACCACCACCGCTGCGGCGGCAATGAGACCGGCAGCGCTATAGAGCCACGCGCGCCCTGGCCGGCCGGACGTGGACGGCCGCCGATCTCCGACCGCGTCCACCGTCTGCTCGGTGGCGACGACGAGGTCGTAGCAGGAGTCGCATGTCGCCAGATGCGCCTCGATCGTCCGCCGCTCCACCGGGCCGACCGTGCCGTCGACGTACGCCGCCACACTCTCAACGTCGGGGCAGGCCGCCGGCGTCGCACCGCGCTCAGACATGATCCGGACCCTGACCGGCTTGCGTGCGGCCCTGTGGCCTCCTCATTACGGAGACGGACACGAGCGAGCTTTTCGCAGGTTCTTCCGACAAAAAAGCCGCGACCCGCTCGCGATCCACGCCCGCCGACTCGAGTTCGCTTCGAAGCTCGGCCATGATTCGTTCGAGACGTCGATACAGACCGCGCTGGTCGAGATTCAGCAGACGGGCGATGCGCACGATTTGGTATCCATTCTCGAATCGCAGCCTGAGAATCAGGCGATCCTGCTGCTCGCAGCGCGACAAGACGATCTGGAGCGCGCGTTCCACTTGAGAAGCATGCGCCTGGCGATCCAACCGTTCAATAACTGCCGTCTCGCCGTCACCAGCGGTGACCTCTTCGAGATGCTCGTCGCCGACGAACCGTCGTCGGGGAGCGCGCGGGGTATGCGGCCGCAGCGCCTCGAGCGCTTCACGGCTTTCGGTGATGCCGTGATTGAGGCGCAGGGACTCCGCTGCTTCTTCAAAGCTCAACCCGTCTCGGGTCATCAACTGATCGAGCAGCACCGCAACCGGTCCACCCCGTCGCGCTTCCGCGCTCGGCCTCCAGCGCCCCCAACGCTCGATACGCCGGTCGAGAAAGTACCGATTGGCCACAGCGGCGAGGTAAGTCTTGAGACTGCTACGCCCGGCGAACTTGCGAAGTACCGCGTAATTGTCTTCGATCAGCTTCAGGCGGACGCCGGACGCAAGTTCCTCGCGCTCCTCCGTCGTCAACCCATGGCGACTCGCCACGAAAGCCACGATATCGTCGACGGCGCCCAGATTCTCCAGAAACAGCCGTTCGAGGTTGGATGGCGCCAATGCGCTGATTATCCGAGGACCGCCTCTGCAGTGCAAGGCATTGTCCGCTCCATATGCCGGTGGCGGCGGACAGCAAGAAAGGGCGAGGCTTGACGTCGGGCGCGTGCGAGAACGCGACGGGCGGCAGGCAGAGGCGCGCCGGCGCGATCGGGCTTGCGTCTCCCGGGTGCCCGTGGCCATTGGCGTTCGTGCCGCGCAGGGCGGTAGCATCGCCGTTCACTTCTTCTTTGGGCCGGCGGCTCCCTTCTTGCCGAGCGCGGTGCGGACGCCGGCTGGCGCGCGGGCGGCGTGGCATGGACAAAAGTCTTCATCGAATTTGCGAGCGTGACCCGCGCTCCAACGCCGACACGGCGCCGGGAACGGCCAACATGTATGTCGTGCTGGTGAGCGCGGCCCGGTTTCGCTGAGCTGAAGCGCTATCATGATGAGAGTTCATGCGGCTGTCCCAAACTGCCCGGAGGAAGGCTGTTGCCGTTGTTTTCGATGGCGACGACACGTTGTGGAGCACGGAGGGCCTTTACGACGAGGCTCGGGCGAACGCACGTTCAATCGTGGCCGCTGCCGGTCTCAACCCAACAGAATGGGAAAGACTCGAGCGTCTCATCGACGTAGCCAACGTCAAGCGGTTCGGCTACAGTCGCGAGCGCTTTCCAACTTCTTGCGTCGAAGCGTATCGAGAACTTCGTCGGCTCAGCGGACAAGAACCCGACGGAGTCATCGAACAACGCATAAAGGCTGCCGCTGAAACCGTCTTCGAATGTGATCCTCCGGTCTTCGAGGGGACACGCAACGCTCTCGAGACCCTGCGAAGCAGGGGCTTCCGGCTGGCGCTCTTGACCAAGGGAGACCGCGACGTGCAGTCCAGAAGGATCGAACGAAGCGGACTTCGACCGTTCTTCGACGTGATTGAGATCGTGGCAGACAAGACTCCCGAAGTCTTCGCGAGAGTCCTGGCGTCGTTGGGTGTCGAGCCTGCTTCCGCCTGGATGGTGGGCAACAGTGTCCGATCCGATGTGTTTCCGGCCCTTACAGCGGGCTTGCGGCCGATCTGGATCGACGCTCACGTATGGGAGCACGAGCGCGACCATGAAAAACTGAACGACGACCGCGTAATCGTGGCGGCCAGCCTCTCGGACATTGCGGGAATAATCGCTCCATGAGCAGGGTGCTGCGGCTGGCGATTCATCCGGTGCCCGAGCTGAGTGTCAGGGACACCAGCCTGCGATACACAGATATCCTTTTCGGGTTCGTCATACGCGAGCTCTTTCTTCGCTTGCAGGGCTGGCCTGGACTTGAACATGCCGTCAGATGGCAGCTCGTCGCTGGAACGGTTCTCGTGCTTGGCAGCTGGATTGGGTACCGTCGAAGTCTCAATCTCTCGGCATTCGAGGTCAAATTCTTCAATCTTCCACTCGGCAGATTCGTCGTCGATCAGTTGATGCTGATCCTGTATTTCCGCATCGCAACCCTCACACCTACAGACGGCTCCGCCATTCCTGACCGGGCCGCTCTAGCCCTGCATACCGCGCGTTTGATTGCACTCGTTTTCGTCCTTTATTTGATTTGGGACCTGCTCGGGATCTGGATGGCCGCCGCCAGGAGGACCGACGACAATGGCAGGATCCGACCGCGTTATCCGTACGTGAAAGGCGAACTCATCACTGAGGAACCGGCACGTAAGGATTGGATCGGCCTTCTGGTCACAGCGTCCGCTCTCGTGCTACTGGCGGCTGTGTGGCTATCGGCTCCTCGCGCCGGAGCTCGCTGGGTCTTTCCTGGCATTATTCTGGTTCTGCTCGCCTATCGATGGGCGAAGGAGACCAAAACATCGTGTCGGTTGCAGTCCGCGTAGACTGTCGGATCCATCCACGCGACTCCGCTCTGCTCGAAGCGGTTGACTCTGTCGCACGCGTGACCGGTCGACCTGCCAGACCGGTACACTTGCAGTCGTTGCTGCAGTTACCCCGGTTGGCCGACGCGGATGGCGTGTTGCCCCTGTCCACCGTCCGCAGCGTGATGGCCGATATTGCTGCCGAGTTGCCGCCTACGCCTCAATGGACTGTCCAGGAGGTCTATGAATCTCCGCGTCAACTGGCCGTGCGTCGGCTCGAAGCGGAGGCAGTCGAGGACGTGTTTTCCCGGTTCCATTACCTCCGGTCTCCTCGCACGGACGGCAGGACGTACGGACTCATGGCGGCGACTGGAGAACTTGTCGCGGTTTGCGTCTCGTCTCCCGTCGACGTGGATGGCCTTTTCGGCCTGCTGGAACAAAACCACCGCCCGTCCGAAACCACCAGGGTCATCTCGCGCGTTTTCGCATTCGAAGGCGCTCCGAGAAACTCTCTCTCTTACCTGCTCGCACGGGTGAGCACGGCCGAAGCCATTGCCGGCATCACAGATTTCCTGACATACGTCAATCCCAACATGGGATTCACAGGAAGCTCGTATCTGGCAAGTGGATGGAAGTCCATCGGCGTTCAGGCTGGAACCAGATACCGGTATCTGGACGAACGCTACATCACTGACAGACAACTAGCCAAGCTGCTCGGTAAACACACAGACGTAGAGTACAGCCGCATCGCTGGAGCCCGCTTTGCAGTGAGCAGCATGCCCTTGGCGCCGCTGTTGGTCTTTCACACTGCATTCGAGTCGCGTGGAGCCCTCTCGTGAGCAGCGTTCACTGCGCGAAATACCGCATCAGTGCGCCTTTCGTGTGATCGACGTAGTGCTCCTGCCAGTTGTCGCTGGTCTCCAGGTACCCCGACCACGGCTTCTTCTTCGCGCGCGCCCGCTCGGTCTGGATCGCGCGGAAGCGGTAGTGATCGTACACGTCGAGAATGTGCACCGCATACGCCAGGGCAAGATCGCGATCGCCGGACACGATCAGGAAGTTCTCGTCATTGGAGTAGGACGCCTTGAATCCCAGATTGTGGCTGCCCAGGATGACCGTACAATCCTTGGCGAGCGGGTCGATGACCACCAGCTTGTCGTGGATGATCGCGCCCACTTTCTTCGCCGAGAGCTGCTCGACGCCGAAGTCGCCCATCATGTTGCGGTCGTCGATGGCGGCCGCGCGCACGACGGAGACGTTGCCGTGTTCGAACGTGACCGGCGAATTCCCCTTCTCGATCACCTTCTTGGTCGTCTTGTCCTTCTTCGCCGCCTTGTAGCCGGGCATCGCCTGCGGACTCGACACGGCGCCGCTGACCAGGAGCGTCCCGTCCTTCTGCCCGATATCGATCGCCTCGCCGATGATGCAATCCTTGCCCGCCTGGCCGGGATAGAACGCCAGAAAGAGAATGGCCTCCTTCGCCAGGCGCATACGGCGGTAGACTTCCTTCAGGTCCGGCGGCGCAGGCGTCGGCTTCGTCCCGGATGTCGGCTTCTTCTGCTCCTTCGTGTTGGGCGAGCACCACAGATCGATCGTGGCTCCGCCGGCAACCGGGAACGTGCATGGCTTCACGTTGGATGTCCGGAATGTTGCTCCCTGCTGGTTCGCGTTCATCTCCTGGCCGATCGGCCGCGGCATCTTCAACTTGTCGGCCTTGATCCGGTTCCAGTAGTCGAGAAAGGCTCCCGCGACCTTGTCGTCCTCGACGAGGATCGCGTTGTTGGTCTGTCCGGCGACGCCCGTCTGGGTCCAGTTGGTGCTTCCCGTGAGCACCGCGCGCGGCCCGCCGCCTGGCGGCACGTGGACGATGAACTTGTTGTGACCGATGTGAGTGGCGTTGTTGAACATCCGATGCTGGATGTCCGCGCCGGCCTTGACGAGATGCGCCCGCGCCGGCTTGTTCCGCGCATCCCAGACCTTCTTCGTATCTGCGCCCGAATTCGCGAGGATCACGTGGATGCGGTTCGCGTTCGCCAGCAGGATCGCTTCCAGCTCCTTGTCTTCCAGCTCGTAGAGCGCCAGATAGAATTCTCCGGGCCGCGCAAACAGCTCGTGAATCAGGGGCAGCACGTCGCCCGCCAGGTACTTGCGGTACCGGTTGTCCGGATCCGAGATCATCTCGATGAGCTCATTTGGCTCGATGACGCCATCTGCCAGCAGCACATTCTTGAGCCACTGCGCGGCGAGGATGCCATTGGTGAAGGTCGTCCGAAACGCCCCGCGGCGCGATGTGATCTTGACGTCGTTCGTCGGGAAGGCTTTGTCCAGATAGCCCACTGGACGCGCCTTGCCCCCGTACGCGCGAACGCGCTCCATCACCGGCTTCTTGTTCGCATCCAGAACCGGCAGCATCTTCTTGCCTTGCTTTTTCAATCTGGGAACGTTCGCGAATTCAAGGTTGTTGGGCGGGACGGGGGGGAGACCGGGCTTCATGTCACCGACCGGCCTGATTTCGTACCGGACGAGGACCTCGTCGGGCCGCCGCGCCGCGCCGTTCCGCTTCTTGCGCACGGTGAGATCGCGCCACGACATTTTCTGAATCGGCCACACGCCGGTGTCCTGCGGAAGCCACCGCGGATTCGTCTGGCCCTTGAACGCGACCCACGCGGCGCACGGCACCCGCTCGGCGATCGATCTGTCGGGATTCAAGTGGAGACGGGTCACCTCGAATCCCAGACAGTCCGGAATCTTTCCGTCGGTGTCCCAGGCGACGTAGGCGACTTCATTGTTGGCGTAGGCGTGGGCGGCGGTGATCTTGGCCATGACATCGATCCATCGTGTTGGTGGTCGGAAGGCGCGGAGTATATACCTGAAAATGGCGGTGTGACGCCTGCAGGGCCTGCAGGCGCCCGAACAGCTCTTCCGAGAACAAAGGCGGGTCTGGCCCGCTAACGCAAGAGCTGACGGGTTGAGACTCGGTGGACGCTGACCGGCCAACGCATTGGCCGCACCGGCCAACTTTCCGCGTATTGATCTTTTTTCTCGACTTCGTACACTAGCGTTCTCTCCAAAATCTCGCGGCCTCGCTCCAGGACAGGAATGGGAGGGTCAGTGGCAGCGCCTCTGAACCGAATCGTGCGATCGACCCGTGTGGCTCTGATGAGCGCGGCCGCCTACGCGCTCGTCTTCACGGGGGCGGCGTGGTGGTGGGGACGCTCCACCTCCTACAGGGGCGGCAATCCGACCACCACCATCACCGCGCACCCGAATTCGATCGACTTCGCCGACGGCAAGGTCGTCGTTATCGAGATCTACGGCTGGATGGTGCAGCGATGGCGCATCGATCCAACGGCGCACGTCACGGCTGCGCCGCGCCTCTTTGACTTGGAGGTGCTGACGGATCGCGCTCCACGCGCGCCGCAGGGGACGCCTCGCGCCGAACTCGGTCCGCGTGGAAAGGGCGCCGGCTCCCCGGTGCCGCCGCTGCAGCAGACGGCGCAGCAGATGGTGCAGACGCAGCTCGGTTCCGCGTACGCGACCCAGACCGCGCCGACACCGCCGCCAGGCCCGTCGGTCAGCGTCGGCCCCGACGGCAACATCGCGGCGTGGGTCTACGGACGCGAGCTGTTCGTGTCGGCGCTCGACAGCAGCGACGCGCCGTTTGTCGCCCCGCTGCAAAAGAATGGCTGCGTGCCGGAGCTCGGCGACGGAGCGCTGGCGCTCGCGTGCCGCGACGGCAGCGTCGAGATCCGCGAGGTTCGCGGCCGCGTGCGCGGCGAGATTCAGCGCGAGACGCCCTGGGCGCTGCTGCGCGATCGCGGAAACATTCTCGCGCTCTCAGGCTCCGATCTGTTCGAGATCCGCAAGGCCGGCGATCCGTACACGCGGGTCAACCTCGACGTCGCGAAATCCATTCACGCGATCGCGCGCTCCGACAGCGGCATCGCCATCGCCTCGGGCGACGGGAAGGTCCTCCTCGGTCCCGAGGACGGTCCCCGCGTCGAGCTCACCGCTCCTGGCGTAGCCGACGCCGTCGCCTTCTTCGATACCGACAGCGTGCTCGTCGGTGGATCGTTCCGGGGCGTGTCCCTGCTACGGCCTCGAAAGACCGCCGAGGTCTTCGATCCCGAGATCGTCGGCGTCCGAGCCCTTGCGGTCAGGGACGGCCGGGTCGTATACGGCTTCAACAACAGCGTGCGGATTGCGCCAGTGGTCAGCACCCGATCGTTCACATGGCTTGGCGAGACCCTCCTCGGCGCGGCGCTGCTCTTCGTCATAGGTGGCGTCGGGCTGGTGTTCTGGCCGGCGGAAGTCCGTCGCGCTGCGGATCTCGGCGTCGCCGAAATCACCGATCCTCGCTTCGAGTTGCCGCTCCCCGACCCGCCGGACGGACTCATCCAGGCGTGTCTCGCGGGCGACTGCGTGCTCTACGCGGGCGCCGGCCTCAGCGCGCAAGCCGGGTATCCAACGTGGCAGCCGTTCGTCGAGGACCTGCTGAAGTGGAGCCGCGAGGATCGCGATCCGCCGATCGACGCGGGATTCGCGGAATCGCTGCAGGCGGCGCTTCGCGGCGGCCAGGTCGACCCCGTCGCCGACTCGCTGGTGAGCGCGATCGGGCGCGACCAGGTCATGAAGCGGTTGACCGAGACATTCGGAGGCGAGCGGCGCATCCCTGAAACGCATCGCGCGCTCAAGCGGATTCCGCTCTGCGCGGCGCTCACGACCAACTTCGACACGCTGTTCGAGCGGACGTACCCGGAAGCGGCCGACAGGGTCTTCACGCCGCGCGATGCGGACCGCCTCATCGAGCTGCTCGGACGGCGCACGTTCTTCATCTCGAAGCTGTACGGAAGTCTCAGCGCCCCGGAAACCGTGCTCTTCGGGCCCGCCGATTACACCGACACGGTCGCGCGCAACCTGACGTTCTCGCGCTTCATGGAGGGGCTGTTCGTCTCGCGCACGCTGTTCTTCGTCGGCGCGGGCCTGGCAGGCATTGAAACGTATCTCAGCGGGCTGACCTTCCGCGGCCAGATGACGCGTCCGCATTACGCCCTCGTGGCGGTCACCGATGCGGGATGGCGCGCGAAGGGGGATCTGCTCCGGCGGCGATACGGCATCGAGGTCGTTGCGTACACGGCCGGCCGCGGATTCGACGAGGTCCCGAGATTCCTGGAGCAGGTGGCGCAACGCACATCGGCCGTCTCGATCGAGTCTTCCGCCGCCCCCGGCGTGAGCCGCGGCGCCAGGTCGCAAGGTGTCCGTAAGCTCCATCTGACGAACATCGGTCCGTTCCCCGATCTGTCGCTAGACCTTCAGTCCGACTGGAACGTGATTCTGGGCGACAACGGCGTCGGCAAGTCGAGCATCCTCAAGGCCATCGCCGCCTGCTTCTGCGGAAAAGACGGGGAAGTCTACGCGGCGAGACTGGTCCGCTCCGGCGAGACGAGTGGAACGATCGTCCTCGAGACCGCACGCGAGACGTACCGCATGGACATCAAGATGAAGGACAACGGGCTGGCCGAGGTGTCCATGCTTCCAACCCGGCCGCTCGAAGTAGAGGGAATGCTCGCGCTCGGATTCCCGGCGCTCCGTGCGGTGAGCTGGAGTCGCCCGCCGGGCGCGACCGCCGAAGGACGACAGCAGCCGGTCGTCGAAGATCTGCTGCCTATCGTGAAAGGCGATCCCGATCCCCGCCTGGATCGCCTGAAGCAGTGGATCGTGAACCTCGATTCGCGCATCAACTACGAAAAAACCCACGACGGCGACAAGCGGTACGAGCGCCTGCTGCAGCGGTTCTTCGACATCGTGGATCGCGTGACGCCCGGCATGTCGATTCGGTTCGGTCGCGTCAACCAGAGCACCCGCGAAGTCACCGTCATCACCGACGACGGCCAAGTCCCGATCGAGCTGATCAGCCAGGGATCCGTCTCGCTGATGGGGTGGATCGGCGTCCTGCTCCAGCGTTTGTACGAAGTCTATCCAGACGACGGCGATCCCACGCAGCGCTACGCCCTGGTCCTCATCGACGAGATCGACGCGCACATGCATCCCGAATGGCAGCAGTCGATCGTCGACGACATGACGGGCATCTTCCCGAACGTGCAGTTCATGGCGACGACGCATTCGCCGCTCGTCGTGGGCGGCATGAAGGGCCGACAGGTCGTGCGGTTCGTCCGCGACGCGCAGGGCCACACCTCACGCATGGACGTCACCGACGACATGCTGGTCGGCCGCGCCGATCAGATCTTGACCGGCCGCCCGTTCGGGATGAAGACGACGCTGGACCAGCAGACGCAAGGGGCGATGGAGGAATACAAGACGCTCCTCGGGAAGGCCTCGCGCACGCCCGTCGAGGAGCAGCGGTTCCAGGATCTGCACCGGGATCTCAAGTTCAGGATCCCCAACGCGGAGGAGACGGCACCGGCGCGGCGCGCGTTTGCGCTCGTCGAGGCCGTCATCAACGACCAGATCGGCGGCAGTGTTCCGGAGGCGCGCCAGCCGCTGCTCGACAAGGCGCGCGCGCTGCTCGACGAAGTCTCGGCACCATCGAACACGAGGGCCCTATGAAACGCATCAATTTCGATCCGGCGAAGCTGACCGGCGCGCAGGCCGACTGGTGGAAGGCCTGGCAGGACCGTGCCGACAAGGCGACGATTGACGACCTGAAGGAGTGGCTGCTCGACAACGTGTTCAACGGCAAGTGCGCCTACTGCGAGACGAGCGCCGTGCGCTGGGCAGGGCACGCCGAACACTTCCGGCCGAAGGGACGCGTCGACGTCCGCGACCAGGCGACCGGCAAGTCCGTCCCCGCGTCGGTCGAGTGGCCGGACGGGAAAGTCGCGACGCATCCAGGCTATTTCTGGCTCGCGTACAACTGGAAGAACCTGCTGCCGGCGTGCCAGGGCTGCAATAGCGGCCGCGGCAAGCAGAACCAGTTTCCGCTGACGCCGCCCCGGCAACCGACGCTCGTGCCCAGGCTCTCGCCGGCCGACGCCGCGAAGCTTGCCAACGATGCGCGCGAGAGCGTGAAGTGGAAGCAGCGCTACTACCTGAATCCGGACGCGCTCGACGCGCTCGAGATGCGACAGATTCTGAATCCGTACGTCGACGATCCTCGCCGCCACATTCGCTTCGGCGACAAGGGCATCATCGCCGCGATCGACGACAGCCCCTTGGGTAAGGAGTCGATGCGCGTCTATCGGTTGGAGGACGACACCTTGCGCGCGCGGCGGCAGTCGCAGCAGGAAAAGGCCTGGCTTGCCTACAGGGCGAAATACTTGATGCTCGTCCTGGGAGCGGGTCCCGGCGCCTTCAAGTCGGCGACCAGGGACGCGTACAGCGCGCTCGCCGATTTCGAGAGCGGCAAGGAGGAGTACTCGATCGCCGCGCTCGACTACGTCGATATCGCGCTCGTGGCGACCTCAGCTACGGTAGCGCACGGAGGTGGAGAGTGACGCGCGGAACGTTTCATTTCGACGTCACGGCCTCCGGCGACCTCGTCGACAGCGCGGCGAACGTCGAAGCGCTGCGGAAGCTGTGGCTCGATCGCTCGACGATCGACGGCGACGATCTCGGCCCTGGCGACGAGGGAGATTTCGACCACGGCGCGTGGCACGTCGCGTGCCACCTGATCGGCGCCGGCGGCGCGCGTCGTGCGGCCGATGGACGGTTGCTGTGGCTGGAGGTCTCGCACGACCATGTGGCCGACCTCTACTTCGGCAGCGTCACCGTGGCCGGCGCGGCGACGCACCGTCTCGACTCGGCCGACGGCCGCGGCCTCCTGACCGGCTCGACGCTCCTCGGTTTCGTCGAGGGGAACTCGGTCGGCCGCATCTCCGCGCGCGGCGTGCACGATCCCGCGACGCGCTTCAACAAATGGAAGCGGCAGGCCTTCAATCAGCCGGCCGGCAGCGACAAGGACGGCGGGAAGGTCTGGGAGCACTGGCGCACGGTGCGCGATATCCGGGCCGGGGACGCGATCGCCGATTCCGTCCTACGCGCGTATGTATCGGTCGTCGCGGCGCTCGGCGACTGGTTCGTCCCGACCGTCGCACGCGGGCGGCGCGACTACGGCCATCCGAAACAGCTCTGCGCGATGGTGCTCGCCGGCCTCACGAGCGAGGCGTCGGCGGCCTGGGACGTGCGACCAGATCGCATTCCGCCCGCGGCCGAGGCGAAGTTCCTGGAGGCGACGCCGGCGGACGAAGTCGCGGCCGCCGCGACGCTGCCCTGGGTTCGGCCGCCGCACTACTACATGTTCGCGCGCCGGATCCGATCCTGGAGCCCGGCCGCGAAGGTCCGCAAGGACCTCCGCGCGTTTCAAGGAGTCTGATCATGCGCCAGCCGGCAAGAAACGGCGACCTGTCCGTCCGGGCGATCGCAGGGTCTTACGTCACGCTGCTCGGGATCGACATCACGGAAGGCTCGCCGATGCTCGACGGCCTCCTGGGGTTCGCGCTCTGGCGGCGCGACCGCACCGCCAACACCGAAGGCTGGCTGCCGGGTATGAAGCGATTCCCGAACGACAACGAGGATCCGCATCCGGCGAAGCTGACGAGCACGCAGGCGAATCCGCTCCAGGGATTTCTCTGGGGAGACTACTCCGTGAAGGCCGCTCATCAGTACACGTACCGCGTCGTACCGATGTACGGCGCGCCGGGCGCGCTGACGAAGGGAACCTCGGTCGAGGTGGAATTCACCACGGAGCCCGAGATTGGTGACGGGCACTCCGTCTACTTCAATCGCGGCGCGGCCGCATCGCAGGCGTACGAGCGCAAGTTCCACAACGAGCCGCCGGATCGCGTCAAGAATCCCGACGCCTATCCGTGGCTTTCACGCGGGCTCGAAGAAGGCATGAAGCGGTTCATCGGGCGCGCGAAGCCGGAAGGCCTGAAGATCCGCGCGGCGGTCTACGAGTTCTATTACGACCAGGTACTCGCCGAGCTCGCGCAGGCCGCGAAGGACGGCGTGGACGTCAAGATCGTCTACGACTGCAAGAAGGGAGACGGGAAGCCCGGACCGCGGAGCACGCAGGCGATCAAGGACGCGGGCCTGGACGGCGTTGCGGAGTGCCGGTCACGCGCGTCGAATCCCAGCTACATTTCGCACAACAAGTTCATCGTCCTGGTGAACGGCCAGAAGGCGGTCTCGGTGTGGACGGGATCGACGAACATCACGGAAGGCGGCATCTTCGGCCACTCGAACCTCGCGCATATCGTCGACGATCCGAGTGTCGCGGGCACGTACCTGAAATACTGGACGCAGCTGTACGACGATCCCGCCGCAAAGGATCTGCGCGAGTGGAACGACGAGAACACGCCGGTCCCCGACGGCAAGCCGCCGAAGGGGACGACGGCGATTTTCAGCCCGCGCGCGTCGCTCGACGCGCTGCAATACTACGCGGACCTGATGGACGGCGCACAGTCGGGCGTGTTCTTCACCGCGGCGTTCGGCGTCAACAAGCTCGAGGACCGGCCGAACGCGGACGACCCCGAGATCGAGATGTACCGGCGGGATCACGAAAACCTGATCGCGGTCGGAAGCTTCCTCGACGACGACGTGCTCGTCAACTGGGTGCGGACCAACTTCGCGCATGAAGACCTCAGCGGCCTCAACACGCACGTCAAGTACATCCACACGAAGTACATGCTGATCGATCCGCTGGGCGACGACCCGATCGTCATCACCGGCTCGGCGAATTTCAGCGACGCATCCACGAGGAACAACGACGAGAACATGCTGATCGTCCGGGGGGACACCCGCGTCGCCGACATCTACGTCGGCGAGTTCATGCGGCTCTACGCGCACTATCGCTTCCGCGCGTTCGCGCAGGAACAGGCGCGCGAGGGAAAGACGCCACAGAAGCTGTTCCTCGCCACCGACAACGGCTGGACCGAGCCGTACTACGACGCGAAGAGCGTCAAACGTCAGGAGCGTCTGATGTTCGCGGGGGTTGTATGAGCGGCCGGGGTTCCCGCCGTTCGAAGCGTCGGCTTCTCGACGGCACGCGCGTGTACCTGTCCGGGCCCATGGACTTCGTGGCGTCCCGCGCCAACGAGGCGAAGTTCGGCTGGCGCAACCGTATCGGGGAGTTCCTGGCGCGCATGGGCGTGACCGTCTTCGATCCCTGGAACAAGCCACAGGTGCGAGGGCTGCACGATTACGGGCGCGAAGGGATCGACACCAACGACGTCCGGAACGCCTGGACGTTCGCCCGCGGCGCCCGCGGGGCGAAGGCGAGGGCGAAGGTCTCGGGGAAATTCTGGGAGACGCAGCACATCGACCTGCGGATGGTGGACACGTCCGACTTCATCGTCGCATATTGCCCGACGAACATCTACAGCGTCGGCACGCCGCACGAGATCATCGTCGCGCGCGAGCAGCGCAAGCCCGTGCTGTTCGTGAGTCCACGGGTGCGATTCGACGCGGTAGACGAGCTGCGGCGGCACCTCGTCTGCGACAAGAAGGGGCTCGGACTCCTCGACAAGCTCGCGGCTGAGGTTCCGATCAAGGACAACCAGGCGGGTATCCCCAGCCTCTGGTATCTGCCGCTCGTCGGCGGCGAGAACTTCTTCGACGGCTTCGGGTTCGCCGCATACCGCCGGCGATTCGGCTGGCCTCGCGTGCCCCTCGACGACTATGAAGCCGCGGCGCCCCCGAAGAACCCGCTTCTGCCATTTCTCGAACGCGTGCACGCGGGACGCCTGCCGCGGAAGTGGGACAACCGCACGAAGAAGTTCGTGAGAAACGACGATTGGTTGCTGTGGAAACTGCCAGCGCGGTTGTCGGAGAAGCGATGACACCGCGGGAGGACCGACGGTTCGCGAATGACTGTCTGAAGACGATTGCCGCCTACCGAAGGGCGATCGCCCGCGGGAAAGCCTCTTCCTCGCTGAAAAAGCGAGCGCGACGTGCGTTCCTCCACCTTGGGGGCGATCCCGCGCGATCGACGGTGTCGCTCAGAGACTACGACCATACTCGCTATGGGCCGTTTCTTGGCGTCAGCGACGAAGGTAGCGCGGCGGCCGCGATTCGCGCGGCCGCGTACGAATCGCCCAAGGCGTTGGCGCTCGGCGCGCGCCGGA
>WNGK01005031.1_pt1 | contig 14047 bp, 8 predicted proteins | sample 5400601 | NCBI WGS metagenome assembly WNGK01 (sample SAMN13153376, study PRJNA577476) | soil metagenome | isolation source: 60 cm soil or saprolite under Garry oak tree replicate 1 | place: USA:California | collected 2016-06-15 | reverse complement strand
GACTGCGAGGTCCGTATTGAAGAAGCTCGGTCCAAAGTAGGTGTTGCCGCCCGCGTTTCCAATCTTGTCGAGACCCGGGAAGGAGAAGACGCCTCCTGTGCGGGGCTGAGCAGTGAAGAAGGAGCGCGAGTGCGAGGCCGCATCGAACTTGGTCAAGCTCGTCTTCATGTGACCGTTAGCATTCGGACGGCACGGGGCTGCCGTACCGCCGACGTTATATTTGCAGTCTTGCGGGTCGCCCGAACCGGTGTTGTTGAAGTCGCTGTAACCAGCGGTCCAAGGTAGGCCGCTGGACCAGTTGAGGGTACCCGAAAGCTGGAACCCGCCAATGAGCAGATCTTCCAGCTTTGTTGCGTTAGCCGCGAGCTGCTTGCCTTTGCCAAACGGGAGGTCATAGCTGCCGTAGGTGGTGATCTGCTGGCGACGTACGTTGGTGTCGCGAAGGTGAGTTACATGATGATCCCAGGTCCAATAGCCGTTCTGGTCTCCGTAGGCACTCGCCCATTGGTAGTTGCTCGTGACTGCAAGTCCCTTGGAAAACTGCTTGGCGAGGGTCACCTGCATGGCGTCGAACTCGGTGTTTTCGTCATCGCCGTAATTTTGGATGTCCTGGTCCCAGCCGCACATGCCGGGCTGGATGTTGGCGTTGGTCGGCGTCGCGTAGTTGGAGTCCCTGCAGGCCGCCAGAGATCCGCCATAGTAGCGTTTCAGGAAGTTAGAGTTGGAGACGCCGCCCGAGTAGCTTGAGGCGAGCGTGCCGCTCGGACCCTTTGGATCCCAGTTAACGGTCTGTCCAGTGACGCTGTATTTTCCGGGCAGGAACAAGGCCGACTCATTGGGGTTGGTGTTGTTCTGGTCAGTATCGCCCAACGTGTGGGTGCCCTTGTTGGCAACATAGGCCATGGTTAACGTGAGGGTTGGGGTGAGGGCGCGTTGCACGCTCAAGTTCCAGGCATCGATAGTCGGGAAGCGGAGCGGGTTCGGGCGAGCCTTGGCCTTTATCGCGTAGCCCGGCGCGGGTAGCAGGCCGTTAGAGGGAACCGCAGGCAATGTGGCGGCCGGCGGACCCTGAGCCAGGGTGAAGACGGACTGCGACGCAACACCGGTGCTGACGCTTTGGTTGGCCAAAACCGGCAGGTTCTGCGTGACCACGTGGCCGAAGATCGAGCCGAAGACGCCGAGATCGAAGCTGCGTCCATAGCCCGCGCGGATGACGGTCTTGGGGTCAAGCTGGTAGGTGATACCGATACGAGGAGCCAGACCCTTGGCCTTCTCGGTCTTCCAGCCCATGTTGAGACCGTTGTTGCCGTAGCCGGCCACGTGCATGTAGCCGTCGGCCAGATTCAGCAGCGACCCGTTGCCCTTGGCATTGACCGCTTCAGGAGTGTAGAGCTCCCAGCGGAGTCCGAGGTTCATGGTCAAATTGTGGGTTACGCGCCAGGTGTCCTGTCCATAGAAGAAGAGGCGCTTTTGGGACTCCTTGGCGTTGGTTGAAACCGATACGTAACGGCCAAAGTTGTTGACGTCACCCAGCAGGAAGCTGGCCCAGGCGAGACCGTCTTTGTTGCCGCCGTTGGTGGCCGTCTGGCCGCTTGCAAAGTTGATCTGGCCGGCGCGGTCGGTATCCGAAGGAACGCGCAGGTTGTTGGCAAAGCGGAGATCAACACCCACCTTGACTGAGTGGTTGCCGAGTACCTTGGTCCAGTTGTTCACAAACTGCAGCTGGCTCTCTTTCTCAGTCAGCGGGCAGTTGCAGCGGCCGATGTTCAGGCCCGCGCCGAGGTTCGCGTTATCCGAACCAACGCCAGTGGGAATCACAAATCCCGGAGCGCCGGAGGTGAAGTAGCTTCCGGTGTTGATGCCGGGGATGCCAAGCTGGGTGGCGAAATCCTTGCCCTGATCGTACTTGGCCGTGGTGATGTTGTACCGATAGTAGCCGATGCGCCAATCGGTGAGCAGTGACGAATTCAAGGCGATGTCCATGCCCGAGGCCAGGCTGTCGTTGGATCCTTTGGAGCTGCCGGCGAGACCACCGGTACCGAATCCCACGCCGCCCGCGTCCCCGAACATTGCCTTGCCCGAAAGTGTATCGGTAAAGCGGGAGAAGCGAGCGAAGGCGTGCGCCTTCTCATTCACCGTGTAGTCGCCGCGAGCCGTCCACGCGTCGCTATTGAAAAGCCCGGTGCCGGTGCCGCTGAAGTTCTGGTCGATAAAGCTCGTCGAAGTAGCCGGAGCGCCGTTATTGGGCGTGTAAGGCTTCATCAGCGTGAGGAGGGCAATTGCCTGAGGAGACAACTGTGCGGTCGGAATCACGTTATTGGCGTACGGAACAGGAGTCACCCCCGAGTTGTCATAGATCAGCTGCTTGGTGACCTGGTTCGATGCCAGCAGGTTAGCGTACTCGCTGAAGTCGCAGCCTGCAACGCTACCAGCGAAAGGTGCTTCGGTGCCCAGGCAGCTGGCCACGAGATGCGCGGTCGGCACGGTGACGCCACTGTTACCGGTGCCAACCTTTTGACGCTGCGCCTCGTAGTTGCCAAAGAAGAAAGCCTTGTCTTTGAGGACCGGCCCGCCGATTGATCCACCAAAGCGGCTATTGAGTCCCGCAGCAACAGGGTGCGCAGAACTGTTAAAGGGGTCCTTTGCCTGGTTCGCGCTGCTGGTGCGGAAGTCGTATGCACTGCCGTGGAATTTGTTGGTGCCCGAGCGCGTCTGGGCGGTTACAACCGCAGAGACTGCCTTGCCGAGCTCGGCGTCGAAGTTCTGGGTGGTGATTTTGGTTTCAGTTACCGCGTCCAACGCAGGATTGATGACGATGATGCCCAGAATCGGGTCCTGGTTATCGGTGCCGTCCAGCTCGAAAGCGGTACCGCCGAAGGCCTGGCCGTCTATCTGGATCTGCTTGGAGCCCTGTGGGTTTTCCGTGGCTGCATGGGACCAACCAAGTTGCTGGGCGCCGGGGAGCAGGAGTTGGAGGTTCGTGAAGTTCTGGTCGCCGATGGGAAGGCTCGAAACTTGTTGCTGATCGAATACGGTCGAAACGTCGGCGCGGTCGGTCTTCAACTCCGGCTGCTGATCGGCATTCACTTCAACGGTCTCGGTGCTGCCGCCGATATCCAACATGGGATCAATGCGCGGCGCGGTATCCGCAGACACGCTGATTCCCTTGGTTTCAAATGACTTGAAACCCTTGGCCACAACTTTGAGGTCGTAAACGTCTGGAATAAGGTGAGGGACGCTGTAGTCGCCCGAAGCGTTCGATGTGACAGTAACGACGGTGCCCTTGGCCTCGTCCGTTACCGTAACCGTCGCATCCGGAATTGCCGCCCCGCTCTTGTCCGTCACCGAGCCGAAGATCGATCCGTAGACCGATTGGGCATGCGCCGAATCATAGAGCAGCAAACTCGCGCAGGCGAATAGCGCCAGCACGAGGGCTGTGCGAAGAGTCTTGTTCATGCGGTCTCCTAAAAGTGGTGCTTTCGTTTTTTTGTGTGAACTTATGGTGTGTCTGTCGGCAGGTTGCTTCAACTAGCCGTCATTCAAGGCTTACCCACCGCGATGGCAGGGTCGCTAAAGACCTAAGGAAGCTGCTTCCCAAAGTGAAGATTGACGGGAGCGAAAAAAGGCTTTCCGAAGAGCAAATCGGAACGATACTCAAAACAACCGTCCGCTGTCAACGACCAAAATCAGCGCGCATCGGCGAAGAGAAGGTGAACGGATTGTTCAGCTAAATGGAAACGATTACCACTGTTACATCCATCACACTGTTTCGTCCGTCCGGCGTTAACATTCTCAGGATGAAAGGATTAGCAAAAAGCGATTTATCAGATCGCTTACCTCCTTGTCCTCCCTAAACCACACAAAGCAAATAGAAAGCTGTGGTAACGTTTACTTCGAGTCGCCGACCTACTCTCGGGTGGCGCCAGAATAGTAAACTTCGACGCGCTGAAAACCCGTCTCGAGCCCGCCGTCGCCGAGAAACCAGCACCCAAGGAGCCTGGGCCTCTCACGCTTTTTTCCGCGCCGCCGCCAGCGCTTCGTTCTTCAGCACCTTGCCGCCCTCTTCGATCACATAGAGACGGTTCACGTCCAGGTCCTTGAGCGTGTCGACCGCCCCGGAGGGCCACCGAAGCTCGACAACATCGACCTTCTTGGCCTCGCCAAGTCCGAAGTGAATCCTTAGGTCGCTGGCGGAGTAATAGCCATTGCACGAGCGGACTTCCTCAACCTGTGTCAACGGGGTCCCTGCGGACGGGTCCTTGTCCGTGGGGTGGTTCAGCGGGGTCCCCGGTTTGGCGCTCACCACCGGAGTGCCGGTTTGCGCCACCACTTTGATCTTTGCGCCGATGCCCGTGCGGTTGCTCTTCGTGCCCACAACGCGAATCTTGATCCAGTTGCGGTTCAGCGTCGAGTCGCACCGCAGCAGTTGCGGAACAGCATTCACGCAGTTCACCACCGCATCCATGTCGCCATCGTTGTCAAAGTCGCCAATGGCAAATCCGCGCGCCTTCACCGCCGCGGTAATGCCGCTTCCGCCACCCATGCTCACATCTTCAAATTGCCCGTTACGCAGGTTGCGGTAGAGATATTTGCGCTCGGCATAAGCCGCGTCCACTTGGGTTCCGTCCACTTCGGGATACACGTGGCCGTTCGCCACCAGGATGTCCAGCCACCCGTCATTGTCAATGTCGATAAAGCTCACGCCCCAGCCCAGCAGCCGCGTGTTGATGCCCAGACCAGCCTGGTAAGTACGATCGTCGAATGACCCATCGCCCAGGTTCATATACAGCGAATCGGTGTCGCCGGCGAAGTTGGTTTTCACGATGTCGAGCAGGCCATCGCGATTGTAGTCGCCAATCGAAACACCCATGCCAGCCTGCGGCTTGCCGTCGGGCGAGTACGCAACGCCCGCTTCAATCGCCTGGTCTTTAAACGTGCCGTCTTTCTGATTCTGATAAAACGTAGCGGAAGTGGAATCGTTGGCCACGTAAATATCCGGCCAGCCGTCATTGTCCAGGTCGGCCACGCCACAGCTCAACGCGTAGGTGCCCAATGTCCCCCACAAGCCTGCCTTCTGGCTTACGTCGCGAAACGTGCCATCGCCATTGTTGTGGTACAGCAGGTTCTTGCCGCCATCCAGTCCCGGCGGCCCGCATGCCACCTGGATGCCCTTGTACGTGCAGTTCGCGTCTTCAGGCAGTGGCGCGGTCTTCACATCGAAGTCGATGTAGTTGCCCACAAACAGATCCAGCCGACCGTCCTTGTCGTAATCCAAAAATGCGCAGCCGGAGTTCCACCGCAGCCGATCCTGCAGCAGCCCCGCCTCTTTCGTCACATCCGTAAAGGTCCCGTTGTTGTTGCGGAACAATGCATTCTGCCCGTAATAGCTCACGAACAGGTCGTTCCAGCCATCGTTGTTGTAGTCGCCCACACAGCAGGCCTGTCCCCAGCCGGAGCGCGCCAGTCCTGCCTTGATCGTCACATCGGTAAATGTGCCGTCGCGATTGTTCTTGAAGAGGTGACAAACCGGTTCATGTCCCTTGGAAAATCCCTCAAGACGCCAGCCGTTCACCAAAAAAATATCCACCCAGTCGTCCTGGTCGTAATCAAAAAACGCAGCGCCGCAGCCCGTTGTCTCGAGCAGATACTTGTTGCGGTGTTCGCCGCCAAAGATAGTCTCCACATTCAGGCCGGCTTCCTTCGCCACGTCGACAAACTGCACTCCAAGCGACGTTCCTGCCACTGGCGAAGCAGTTCCCTTGGGTGCGGGACGTGCCGGAGCCTCGTAAGCCTGGCGAGCGCTGCCTGCGGGCTTTTGCGAGGCGGCCTGTTGCGCGCCAAACGCGGGACGACCCAGCGCCAGCACATCTTCCAGCGATAAAACCAGTGCGGTCCTCGAAAGCGACTTCAAAAATCCACGGCGGGTAAAAGGCAAACGCAAATCTCCACTAGCCGCGCCGCTCTTGTGGCTGCAACTACGGCCCGAAGACCGAGTATAGCGAAACCAGATTGCCGCATGGCGACCCCGCTGGAATGCACGCAGTGGGATGCGCGCCACTCATGACGGTGACTTGCGTTCATCTCAGGTTCGAGATCGAAGACGAGGCGCGATTCCCACCGGATGGCATGGCACTCCCTCAGCAACCGTCGCTGCGGACATTCGGGGGATCATCTTCCTCGGAAAATCTTTGTATGTTATTTATAATAAATAACTTATCTGCCAGCTAACTGCTCCAAAAGAGCATCAAAGTCTTCCAGCTTTGCATACTCGATAATCACCTTACCGCGACCATTGTGGTCTTCAATGCTGACCTTCAACCCGAGCGCTCGCTGCAGGCGGTCCTTCACCTCGCGCACGTTAGGATCAACCACAGGCTCCGGTTTCGGCTCCTTCTTTGTTTTTTCGGGATGCAAAAGCCCTTGGACATACGTCTCTGTTTGGCGAACAGAAAGCGAAAGAGCAACAACGCGCTGCGCTGCCTTTTCCATCTCTTCGACATGCTCAAACGCCAGCAACGCCCGGGCATGTCCAAAACTCAGATCGCCCCCCTCGACCCGCGATTGCACGGTAGCAGGCAATTTCAGCAGCCGGAGGAAGTTCGCAACACTCGCCCGGTCTTTGCCGGTGCGCACCGCCATCTGTTCCTGGGTCATGTGGAACTCGCGCGACAGTCGCTCAAATGCCCGCGCCTGCTCCATCGGATTTAGATCGGCTCTTTGCAGGTTTTCGACGATGGTGATCTCCATCGCCTGCTCGTCCGACACCTGTCGCAAGATCGCCGGCACAGTCGTCTTGCCTGCCTTTTGCGAAGCTCGCCAGCGCCGCTCGCCCGCAATCAGTTGAAAGCGCCCATTCGCCTGCGGCCGCACCAGGATCGGCTGCACGACCCCGTTGGCTGCGATCGACGCGGCCAGCTCCGCCAGCTGCTCCTCGTTTACCTGCGATCGCGTTTGAAATGGATTGCGGTCGATCTGATCGATGGGGATCTCGCGAGGCTTCCCGCCCTCATTCTCGACCTGGTGCACCGCGGGTGCGGCCGGCTGCACGCGGGGAAGAAGAGAATCGAGCCCTTTGCCCAAGGCGCGGCGTTTGGTATCTGGAGTAGCGGTCGTCATCATTTCCAATATCCTTCATTCCAGCGCTCGGCCGGATCGTCTCTTGCCCCTTAGACGCGAGGAGCTGTCGTCGCCCTCAAGAGTATGGCCAGAACCGCACCGTCGCCTTTGGTCTAGTCTTCGCTGCGGCCTTGCGCGCAATGCTGCGCGGGCTTTCCGTGTTGTTCCGGGCGAGGAATTCCCCGGCAAGTTCAAAGTAAGCCTCGGTTCCCCGCGAACGCGGATCATAGAGCGCAACCGGTTTACCGTGGCTCGGCGCCTCAGCCAGCCGCACATTCCGCGGAATCACTGTGCTGAAGAGCCGTTCCTGGAAATACTCTTTCAACGTTTCTGTGACCTGTTGCGCAAGGTTGGTGCGATCGTCGTACATGGTCAACAGCACGCCCTCAATCACCACTTCAGGATTGAATGCCGACTGCACCCGCTCCAGCGTCGAGATGAGCTCTGAAACGCCTTCAAGGGCAAAGTATTCTGCCTGCATGGTCACGATCAGCGTGTTGGCCGCGGCCAGCACATTGAGCGTGAGCAGGTCGAGCGCGGGCGGGCAATCGAGGAAGATCAGGTCGTACGTCTCCCGTACCGGAGCCAGAGCCTCTCTCAGGCGCAAAGCCCGGTCGTCCGCGGAGGCAAGCTCGATGTTCGCGCCGGTCAGGTTCTTCGAGCCGGGAAGCAGGGACAGATTATCTACATCTGTAGATAAAATCACCTGCTCCGCTGGGGACAGGCCCATCAGAACGTCATATACCGAATGCCGCGCATCATCCCGTTGAAAACCGAGCCCGGAAGACGCATTTGCCTGGGGATCGCAGTCGACAACGAGGACCTTCATCCCCTCGATCGCCAAGCACGCGGCGAGATTAATAGCGGTAGTGGTTTTACCCACCCCACCCTTCTGATTGACGACGCCAACTATCTTCCCCATGGCATTTCAGACTAAAGGTCCGAGGTGTTTTGGGGTAGCGAGTTGACCTGTGGAGAACCGCGCCAAGCTGTGGAAAGCATTTCTTGCGTGTCCAAAGATTGCTTGTCTAACATCCTGCATCCAAAAGGCTTGGGGCGGACGTTCACGGCGAGTAATTCGGCACTCCAACTTCCGGTCCGTGGTGGAAAACTCGACTGTCTACTCGTCAAAGAAGGAGCGCTCGTCACGGCACTTCAGAACTCAATGTTTCACGTGGAACATTGACGTAAATTGATCCAGATAAACCGAACAATTGTTCCACGTGGAACATCAAGAAGCTTCGTGTTGCGCTCTAGGCGTCGAATAGTTAGGTCGGCGATCGATCACTGCCCGCCATACCTGTCCAACACGTCGGCAGACCTACCTAGCCCGGCTACCCAATAGAAGAATCCGCTGGTCGCTTCCGGGAAGCCGAATCGGCTCCGTCCAGGAAAACTCACCCCCAGCCGCATTCTTCAACCCTCGAGCATCTTCTCTGGATGTGAGAAGACCCAGCCATCCCTCCGACGAAACCAGGCTTTGGGCCATAGCCACCGCTTCCTCCATACGATCGACCGCCCGCAGCGTCACACAGCCAAAACTTTCCTTCAGCCTCTCTGCGCGGCCAACATGAACCCGGCTCCGCAACTGGAGCATCCTCACAGCTTCTTGAAGAAATGCCGCCTTCTTCCCTTGGGATTCAGCAAGAGTAACCGCAATCTCCGGGCGGCACAACGCGATCGGAATCCCCGGCAAACCGCCCCCAGATCCAAAATCAAGCAGGGAGGTGATGCCAGGCGGCAAAGCCTTCGCGCAGGCTATCGACTCGACAAAGTGGCGCTTGAGAATCCCATTCTCGTCCCGTATCGCTGTCAGGTTCGTCCGGCCGTTCCAGCGCAGCAGCAGTGCCAGATAGGTTTCGAACTTCTGGATGACTGATGGATCTAACTGTGGCAGTTCGGCCTCCACCAACAGCCGGGTCAGCCTCTCTCCGGCTTTGCCACCGGCTCCGCGTCGTTCGTCTTCCAAGGCACCGCTCATGATGAGGCGACTGACTCTTCGATCCGTCGCGGATGCCACGCCGTAGCCGCGGAAACAAAGGCCGCGAAGATGGCTCGAGAAAACGCGCTCGACGTGTAGGTCCGCTCAGGATGCCATTGCACGCCCACGACGAAGTGGTCCCCGGATTCGAGTTCAACCGCCTCAATTACCCCGTCAACGGGACAAGTGGCGGTTACAGCCAAGTTATCGCCCACCGACCGCAGGGCTTGGTGATGGCTGGAATTGACCTGTATCGTCTCGCCGCCCTCAGGAAGAAACTTCGCCAGTTTCGATCCCGGAGCGACCTTAATGGGGTGCGCCTCGGTGATCTGTCGGCCGGGAGCATGGTTCGTAAGGGTCTTGCCGTCCTGAGCCAGATCCTGAATCAGCGACCCGTTACGCCAGACATTCAGGGCTTGCACACCGTAACAGATCGCGAGAATAGGCTTGTGCAGGTTAAACGCGTCCTGCAACAGCAGCTCATCCACTGCCGTCCGGCCCGGATCCGGCTCACCGCACGCCGCGATTCGATCTTCGCCATATGTTTGCGGGTCCACGTCAAACCCCGATCCCGGAAGCAGAATCCCTTGGACACCGGCCAGAAGACGCGCCACCCGGTCCTGGCGTTCATGCAAGGGAACCACTGTCGCTGTCGCTCCGGCAGACTGAAGCGCCGCGATGTACTGGGGAAGCGAACGCGCATTATAGGCGTGATCGCTGCTGGTTGGTTCGGGTATGGCGATGCGAAGGGTCATTGAAGCATAGTGTAATAACTTCCGCAGCACCATGGATAGGGCGATTTGCGCCCTTCGATTTATACCTCTGAGCGTAATTCCATTGGAGCGCTGCCCACAGGCGCGCCTTCAGGCTGGCAGAGTCCCTCGATAACGTTGCGTACTCTAAGGGTCAGAGCCTCTGTATCGCGCGGGGTCATTCCCGTCGTCTCAATCGGCTCAGCCACTGAAAGCGTCAACTCTCCGGGATAAAAGTGCCGCGTATGGATCGGCAGCAGGTCATAGACACCGCTCAGCGCGATCGGCACCAGCGGAACCTGTGCCCGAATCGCAAGGTACGCCGCACCTGAGAGGAATGTCTGCAACTCGCCGTTCGGGGTCCTCGAGCCCTCAGGAAACACGAACAGGGGCATTCCCACGCGCAGAGCCTTCACCCCCACACCCAGGCTCGAAAGCGTGGCGCGTGGATTATCGGTGTCGATCGGAATCTGCCCAGAGCGATTTAAGTACCATCCTATGAAGGGCATAGACCATAATTCCTTCTTTGCCAAGATGCGAAACTGGAATGGCAATGCCGCAAAGATGACCGGCGTGTCCATGTACGAGGTGTGATTTGCCGCGTATACCGCCACTGGCTGCTTGTGCAGATTCTCAAATCCTCGCACCATGAGCTTCGAACCGGAAGCCCAAACGCAGGTGCGCGCCCACACCCGGGCAATCCGGTGTTGCGCCCTACCGCTTTTGTCAATCAGCGATACCAGTAGCGAGACACTGCCAAACACTGCCGTGGAAAGAAAAAACAGGGGCGCCTGAATCAGGTTGGTGCGCCACCGGTGCAGTCGCGGCATAGGCTCCGGGCGTCCCATCATAATATAACCTCTTTATTTTGTTTAACTTGCTGTAATATTAAACCGCGTGCTTCGCCCACCAGGTAAACCGACCCTGAAATCACCACCACTCCGCCGTCGGCACGCTGCTTTGCCATCTCGAGCGCGGCTTCCACCGACCTGGCCGCGACTGACGCGGCTCCTGTCGCCTCTGCCGCTGCCATCAGATCTTCCAGCGTGGCCGCACGCGCGCTGTGGATCGGCGCGAAGATCACCTCATCGAACAGCGGAAACAGAATCTGCGCCAACTCCGCCAATGGTTTGTCTCGAAGACAGCTGAAAATCAGCGTTCGCGGTCTCGCGGCAGGCTCTCCCTGCTCCAATATCTCGCGAAGCCCGGCCCGCAACGCCCAGGCGCCGGCGGGATTATGCGCCACATCCAATATCCACTCGATGCCGCCCCGCCTCACTCGTTCCAGCCGTCCCGGCCAGCTTGTCCGGCGGATCCCCGCCTCAATCGCCCCCGGAGTTACGGGAAATCCGTGCTTTTGAGCCAGTTCCACTGCCGCAGCCACTGCCAGCGCAACATTGCGGTGCTGATGCGCTCCAATCAAAGGCGACGCTACCTCGACTGAAGTCCCTAACGCCTCCACCGCGTAGGAATCTCCCGGCCTCAACCCCAGCGGCGGCATGTAAGCGGTCGCGCTCACCCCCCGCACATCCAGATCCGCCGCCACTTCGCCTAATGCCTGGTTAGCCTCAGGATGTTGAGGCAGCGTAACCAGCGTTCCGCCGCGTCTCAGAATCCCTGCCTTTTCCCGGGTGATCTCGGCGATCGTCGTGCCCAGCCACTCCATGTGATCGAGAGAGATGTCAGTCACAATCGAAAACAGCGGATCGACGATGTTCGTCGCATCAAGCCGGCCGCCCATGCCCACCTCGAGCACAGCGATCTCCACGCCCGCCTCGGCAAAATGCAGAAAGGCCATGGCAGTCAGCGTCTCAAAGAAGCTTGGCAGCTGCTCCAGCTTCCCGCTGAGCACCAGGTTCTGAGCTACATCGTGTACAGCGAAGTAGCGCCGGGCAAAGTCATCGTCAGAAATCTCCCCTCGATCGACACGGATCCGTTCGTTCACTCGCTCCAAGTGCGGAGACGTATAGAGTCCCGTCCGCACTCCCGACTCCGTCAGGATCGAAGCCAGGGTCGAAGCCGTCGAACCTTTGCCATTCGTGCCCGCAATCAACACAGAAGGGAACTGCGTCTGCGGATCTTCCAGCGCCTTCAGCAGCACCCTGATCTCGTCCAGCGAAAATTTACGCCGCGCGTGGCCCGGCTTGGTGAAAAGCTCCGGGACCATGGCGTTCAATTCATTAATGGCTGCTGTGTAAGACATGGAAACTTCAGTATAGAAGACCGGCGAATAGAAAATGGGCAGTGGGCTTATGCCGTTCTCAATGACGCAACAGTAGTTGCAGCGCTTCACGCGCACTCTGCAGGCAATGCCGCGCTTCATCTTCTGACAACAGCCCTTGGTGCACGGCCTTCTTTCCCATGTCGTTCACCTGGTTCGCCACGCGCGGAAAGCCGCCATCGATACCTGTCAGCTGAAGATTGTTATTCACCTCGTGCAGCAGGTTTCCCAGCGTTGCCGCATTGCGATAGCGCGTCCGCACCAACTTTGCCAGCGTCAGCGGCAGCTTCTGTTTAATCGCTTCCTCCAGCACCGAGCGGCACATCACCGCGCACGCCGTGTAGAGCCCAAAGAAGTAGCAGCGTGTCGCCTCATCCAGGTACCGGTCCGCATCTTCTGAACTCGCCGCGGCAACAACACACTCCCGCAGGTGCGTCGCGCGCATCACCGCCGGCTCCACCAGTTCTAAAAGCTCAAAGGCAAATGCCGCTCGCAGCAGATCGTTCTCCTGGCTGTCCAACGCACGCTGAATCTCCTGCCACGACGGCGTAGCTGACACCTCGCCCGCATGCTGCAGCCGCGTTAGCGAAGTGAGCCTCTGCCGCGAGTGCTGGATGAATCCCTGTCGCATCTCGCGGGCAAGGCTTCGCCAGCCCTCGACAAACGCTGCGGGATTCTGCTGGTAGCGCGTCCACAGCTCCTCGTAAACGATCTCCGGCAACTCATCGCGCAGTTGGACGAATCGTCCTGTCCTCGCCAGCTCCGCAATCGCCTCGCAAAAATCGCGCCCGGGTGCGTCCATGGCAGACATCTGCACCAACTGGTCTTCCAGACGTCCTATGTTCATCGCCATCGCCTCGGTCTCCCACCCCTCCAAAAGTGTAGGGGCGAAGCACGTAGAACACTCGCAATCAACCAAACTTAGTCCACGTGCCTGATGCTGGAATGGGAACCTCGCCGTTCGCAGCCCTCGATGGGAACCGCGATTCTGTCCTTCTTTTCCTCAGCCTCAACCCTGCCCTCTTGAAGGTGTGGAAGTCACGTCCCCTGTGCATCGCGCGTTCTCTGCATCGCCTTTATTTATGCGCTCGCGGACGCACTTTTAACAAATGCAGCCAGCTTTTCACAGGCTCTTTTCGAACCCCTGTGAAAGACGTGGGAAAGATGGGCCGCCTCACCCCTCCTCCGTCGTAGTTTTCCAAAAGTCCTGAATTGCACAGCCATGTTTTAGAAAACTCTCATCACAGTCAAACCAAACCCTGCAAACCACTTCCGCTGCTTTTCCACTTTTACTTGCTCAACTACGGAGACTACTGTCTTTGTTCTTATATCAACTACACATTTCCTCTTCCCCGTCGCGACGCTTTTCAGCAACCGGAGCTTCCCTTTCGCATTGCCCGCCCGCCTCGGCGTCATTGCCACCACAACCCTCATTTCTCTCCAATTGCCCCGCGGCCTCAGAATCCAGAGAAGTTCCCTGTTTTCCACGCGATCAATTCCCATACAATCAAGAAGAACCGAAACAGGCGTTTCCGGCGCAGGGCACGGTGTTGTAGAGTGTGGGCCAGCGTATGGTCGGCGCAAAGCCGGCTTTCCAAAGAGCAGCACAGCGAGGGTGGGTCTATGTCGATCATGGAAACTGAAGTGGTGCAACCAGCCGCGCAGGGGGCAGCGATGGAGATTACCGTAAGCCGCCAGGAACTGGTGAAGGAACTTACCGCCACGCAAAGCGTCGTGGAGCGCAAAACCACCATTCCCATTCTCTCCAACTTCCTCATCGAAGCCGACGGCGACCGGCTCAACATCACCGCCACCGATCTTGACCAGGCCATCCGCACCAGCGCCGCAGTCAAAGTGAAAAAGCCCGGCTCCTGCACTATTCCCGCGCGCAAGCTCTACGACTACATCAAGCTGCTGCCCGACGGCGACATCTCCATCAAACTTCTCGACAATCACTGGGTGCAGATCCGCTCCGGC
>WNGK01006606.1_pt1 | contig 14050 bp, 12 predicted proteins | sample 5400601 | NCBI WGS metagenome assembly WNGK01 (sample SAMN13153376, study PRJNA577476) | soil metagenome | isolation source: 60 cm soil or saprolite under Garry oak tree replicate 1 | place: USA:California | collected 2016-06-15 | reverse complement strand
CCGCTCGACCGGATGGCGAGCACCGCCGACATGATCACCAGCCGGGGCGACCTGACCGCCCGGATGCCCGACCCGGGCGACCACGCCGAGGCGGGGCGGCTGGCCGGGGCGATCAACACGATGCTGGACCGGATCCAGCAGGCGTTCCGGGCACGCTGGCAGTCCGAGCAGAAGGTGCGGCAGTTCGCCGCGGACGCGTCGCACGAGCTGCGCACGCCGCTGACCACCATCCGCGGGTACGCCGAGCTGTACCGGCAGGGCGCGCTCGGTGAGGATCGGCTGCCGAACGCCATGCGCCGCATCGAGCAGGAGGCCGACCGGATGTCCAGCCTGGTTGCGGAGCTGCTCGAGCTGGCCAGGCTGGACCGGGACTCTTCCCTCGACCTGACCGAGACGGACCTGTCCGCGCTGGTCGCGGACGCGGTCGAGGACGCCCGGGCGGTGGAGCCGAACCGCCCGGTCAGGGCCAGCACGCCGGCCAGCCTGGTCGTGGTGGCGGACGAGCCGCGGATCCGGCAGGTGCTGGCCAACCTGCTCGGCAACATCCGCGAGCACACCGCCCCGGACACCCCGGTGGCGGTCCGGCTCTCCGCGGCCGGCCAGGGCGCGCTGCTGGAGGTGACCGACTCGGGCCAGGGCATGGACGCGGAGGCGGCGGCGCGCGCCTTCGACCGCTTCTACCGGGGCGGGCACAACGGCAAGGACGGCCACGGCAGCGGCCTCGGGCTGTCCATCGTGCAGGCGATCGCGACCGCGCACGGCGGGCACGCAATGCTCAGGTCGGCGGTGGGGGCGGGCACCAGCGTGCAGGTCTGGATCCCGTTCCAGCCTCCGGCCCAGGTCTCCGAGCGGATGCCGCCGGGCCGAAATTAGCTGACTACCAGCCAATACGCTGACGATTCAACTACGGTTTGGGCATGGAGGACCGCGAGATCGTCGCGGCCATCGTGGTCGGCGACCTGTCCGGCCTGGCCGCCGCCTACGACGAGCACGCCGGGTCCCTGTACGGTTACTGCCGCTGGATGCTGCCCGAGCCGGAGGATGCCGCCGACGCGGTGGAGGACACCTTCATCATCACCGCCGGCCGGCTCGACCGCCTCCGCGATCCGCGCAAGCTCCGGCCGTGGCTGTACGCGGTCGCCCGCAACGAGTGCCACAGCCGGCTGCGCGCGTCGGAGGTAGGTCTCGGCGAAGACACCAGCCTGCCCGATACGCCCTCCGACACCGGCGCCGGCGCCGGCGCGCGGGGAGGCGCCGAGCGGGCCGAACTGGCCAGGCTCGTCCGTACCGCCCTGGACGAGCTGAGCCCGGGTGAGCGCGAGGCGACCGAACTCGACCTTCGGCACGACCTGCAAGGTGCCGACCTCGCGGCCGTTCTCGGCGTGCCACGGAACCAGGCGCAGGCCCTGGCGTCGCACGCGCGCGGCGAGCTGGAGGCGGCGCTCGGCCCCCTGTTCGTGGCCCGCAGCGGGCGGCGCGGCTGCGCCGAGCTCGACCTGTTGCTCGACGGCTGGGACGGCCAGCTGACCGGGTCGACGCGCAAACTGGTCAGCCGCCATATCGAGCAGTGCGCCGCCTGCGACGACCGCAGCCACGGCGCGCTGCGGGCGGCCGTGCGCTACGGCATGGCCCCGCCGGCCGTACTCCCGCCCGGGCTGCGCGACGAGGTGCTGGAACTGTGCACTGACCCCAGCCCGGAGACGCTGTCGTACCGGCGTGACGTGGCCCAGCGGGCCGGAGCGTTCCTGCCCAACGGCTTCCCGCAGGCGATTCGTGCGCCCCGGCGGCGGATGATCGCGCTGTCCGGGGCCGCGGCGGTGGTGGGCGTCCTGGTCGCGATCATGGCAACTGGGATCGTCACGGTGCTGGCGCTCACCGGATCGCATTCCCCGCGGTCGGCCGAGGCCGACCGGGGATCCTCATCGGGCGCGACGAGCGCCCCGGCGACCGGGGATACAGCAGTGCCCAGCGGGATATCCCCGGATGAGTCACCGGTCACCACCGTGTCGCCGGCCAGCAGTGCGCCGCCCCCGGCGGCACCCGCGCCTGCCTCGCCGAGCCGGGCCAAACGTTCGCATTCGGCTGCGCCTTCCCCGCCCGACCTCCCGACGCCGCCGTTCACGACCCATCCCAGGCCGACGGACACTTCGACCGCAACCTCGACGGCCACCAGCACGGCGACGCCGACGTTCACGTTCGGGCCGCCGGCTAGCGCCGGTTCCGCCGTCGCGACGCCCTGACCGCGGGCCAGCAAGGTCGGGCTGACCACGCACATCGTCGTGCAGCCTGGCAACCTCACCGTCACGGTGGTCTACAAGGTCAAGCCTGCGCCTCCGCCGCCGCCCAAGGCTTAGAAGGCGAGGAACTGGTCGAGTTCGGCCCGAGTGGGTGAGGTGGCCGCTCCGGCGCGGGTGACGGTCAGTGCGGCGGCCGCGTTAGCCCGGCGGGCGGCTTCCCCCACGGTCAGCCCGGCGGCCAGGCCGGCCAGGAACACCCCGGAGTGGGCGTCGCCCGCACCGGTGGTGTCGACCGGGGCAACGGCGGGCGCCGCGATGTGGCTCAGCGACAGGCCGTGGCCCGTCCCTGGACCAGGCACCCGCATGGCCACCACGCAACCGTCGGAGCCTCCCCGGACGATGACGTCGGCCTGGATGGTCCGGCGGACCACCCGGCGGGCTGCCTCGGCCGCGTCATCACTGCCGGTGAGCAAGGCGGCTTCGCGCTGGTTGCAGCTCCACCAGTCGCAGCGGGCCAACACCGGGTCGAGCACCGCCGCGGGAATGTCGGCGACCAGCGGCCCGGGATCGACGAACAGCAGCACCCCGGCCGGCAGGCTGGCCGCCCAGGCCCCGAGAAGCTGGCCCGACCCGGGCGGGACCAGGCCATAGCCGGAGACGTAGACCGCGTCGCCGGGCCTGACCCGGACCAGGTCCCACGCGCCCGGCTCGGTCAGCGACTCCGCCCCCAGCGCGGTGACGAACGTGCGCTCGCCGCCCGCCTCGACCAGGGCCACGTCGAACCCCGTGTCCGCGTCCGGGTCGGGCGTACGGAGCGGTCGGATGCCCTCCGCCGCCAGCGCGGCGCGGACCTTGTCCCCCCACGGCCCGGTGCCGTGGCCGCCCGCGTAGACGACGGGCAGGCCCTGCCGGGCTGCCGCGGCCATGACGTTGAACCCGCCGCCCACCTCGATGGCGGCCGCGTCCGCGAGCATGTCGCCGCCGCGTTCGGGCAGTGCGGGCACCCACATCAGCAGGTCGACGATCGCCTCGCCCGCGAAGACGAGGCGGTTCAGCACCGGCCGGCTCATCGCGCCTCGCTTCCGTATCCATCGCGCAGGGCGAGCAGTTCTCCGGCGAGCGCGGCCAGGCGGAAGCCCTGCGCGTCGATGGCCGCGATGGCCTCGGGCGGGAAGGAACCGGCGCCGTGGCAGGCACCGGCGATGACCCCGGTCATCGCGGCGATCGTGTCGGTGTCGCCGCCGAGCGAGGCGGCCATCCGGCAGGCCCGCCACGGGTCGGCGGGCACCGCGGCCAGCACCGCGAACGCGGCCGGCACCGACTCCTGGGTGGCCAGGCTGGTGCCGACCAGGGTGTAGATGAGCCCGGCGGTTTCGGCCTCCCCGGCGGCCTCCCCGGCGGACTCCAAGCCGGACTCCCAGTCGGCCTGCGCGCGGCCCGTGACCAGGCCGGTGGCCCACTCGATGCGGGCCGCGACGTCCGCGCCCGCCATCCAATGGCCACGGCCGCCCGCGAGGCGCGCGGCCCGGATGCCCAGCGTCGTGGCCTCGGCGACCGTGGCGCCGGAGACACCCGCGCTCACCGCGGCGGCCACGGCCGCGGCCCCGGCCAGCGCGACGCCGGTGTTGTGCGTGACACTGCTCGCCGATACTACATGGTCGACCAGGGTCGACAATCTGGCTTCGTGAGCGGGATCATGAAAGGCGACGGGAACGGCGATGCCAACCGGCGCGATGCGCATGGCGGCGCCGTTGGTGGTGCCGGTGGCGCCGGCTTCTTCCGGGGGCACGCCGGCCAGGATGGCGGCGACGGCGCGTTTGGTGGAGGGGCCGAGCAGGTCGAGCGAGCCGCGTTCGGCCATGGCACGCTCCCACGCGGTCAGCGCGGCTGCCAACTCGTGCGGGTCGATCGTGCCGCGGCCCTTGACCAGGAGCCTGGCCAGCAGGACAGCTTGCTCGGTGTCGTCGGTGACCGTGCCGGCCGGCATGCCGCCAGCAATGGGGTGACCGGGCGGGGCGGGCTCGAAGCCGGGCACGAGCGGTCCCCAGCGCCGGACGATCTCGGCCCGGGAGAGCATCTGCGTGGGCATGCCAAGCGCGTCGCCGATGGCCAGCCCGTACAGCGCACCCCGGGCGCGCGTGAGCATTTCCATGATCACGAAGACTTTAGTACCGCAGGGAGTAGTAAATCCTTCGCGATCATCGAGGAGCCGATACAGGGGTGGTTCACGTTAAGGCTGTTACTCATAGGACTCGCGGCGCGGGGATGCTGTGGGCTCGGGGCGGGCATGCGGTGGACTTGGGGCCTCGGGAAGCGGTGAGCGCCTCGGGGAGCGGGGCTTCAGAGGACGTGGCTGCCGTACATTTCGCCGAGGGGGTCGGCGAGCAGTTCCAGGCGGGCGCCGTCGGGGTCGCGGAAGTAGAGCGAGGTACCGCTTTCCTCCATGTACTCCACGCCGGCCGCCTCGAGGTTGGCGCGGAGGCCGGCCCACTTCTCCGGCGTCACCGAGATCGCGATGTGGTGCAGGCCGCCGAGGACTTCGGCGTACGGGCCGAGGACCAGGCCGGGGAAGTCGAAGAAGGCCAGCAGATTGCCGTTCCCGACGTCGAAGAAGAAGTGGTTGGACCCCTGGTAGTCGCGGTTCTCGATGATCTCGGTCAGCGGGAACTCCAGGACCCCCTGGTAGAAGCGGATCGTCCGCTCCACGTCGGAGCTCAGCAGGGCGGTGTGATGAATGCCGCGGGCGCTGCTCGACGGCCGTTCGGCCTCGACGTACTGATCGTGCAGCCGGGCCCGCTCGGCTTCGATGGCGGCGAGATCCATGGTGCCGAGCGTAACCCAGCGGCCGGCCTCAGGGAACGCGCAGCTCAACGCTGATGTTGCCGCGGGTGGCGCGTGAGTACGGGCACACCTGGTGGGCCGCCTCGGCGAGCTCGCGCGTCTGCTCCCGCTCGAGCCCGGGGATGTGAATGATCAGCGTGACCACCAGGCCGAACGCATCGCCGTCGGGCCCGATACCCACCTGGGCGGTCACGGTCGAATCGCCCGGGTCCACCTTGGCCCGGCGGGCCACGATCCGCAGGGCGCTGTGGAAGCACGCAGAGTACCCGGCGGCGAACAACTGCTCCGGGTTGGTGCCGTTGCCATCGCCGCCCATCTCGGTGGGCCGGGCCAGATCGAAGTCGAGGCGATGGTCCGACGACACGACGTGGCCGCTGCGGCCATCCCCGGTCGATATGGCCTCCGCGGTGTACAGGACCTTGTCGGGCATGAAAAAACCCTACCGATCGTGGTTGAGTGATGTGACAAGCGCGGGCAAACCGGGCACTGGGCCGCCCTCGATCAGCCGGCTCAGCCCGGCGGTGTCCAGGTGCGCCGTCACCAGGTCGGCCAGCACGTCGAGCCGCTCCTCCCGGATGGCGGCGAAGCTGGTGCCGGGCGCGGGCGTGAAGTCCCGGCCGGCCAGCGCCGCCACCTCGGCCAGGAAGAGCCGCCTGAACTCGTCGTTCTCCAGCGCGCCGTGCCAGCTGGTGCCCCACACCGGTCCGCGGCGGCAGCCGTCAAGGAAGGGTTCGGTACCGTAGCCCGCCGGGTCGGTAACCTCGGCGATGCCATGGTGGATTTCGTAGCCGGCCACCGGCGCGCCCAGCGCGCTCCCCCGCCTGCGGCCGAGGATTTTCTCCGCGCCGAACCGGACCCGCACCGGCAGCAGCCCGAGCCCGTCGACCACGCCACGGCGCGACTCCACCTCGTCCTCGATCTGGCCGGCCATCATCTGGTAGCCGCCGCAGATGCCGAGCACCGGGCGGCCGGCCCGGGCCCGCTCGGTGACCGCGGCGGCCAGGCCGCGGTCCCGCAGCCAGGCCAGGTCGGAGACGGTCGCCCGCGAACCGGGCAGCACTACCAGGTCGGCGTCGGCCAGGTCGGCCGGGCTGGTGGCGAAGCGCACCAGCACGCCGGGCTCGGCCGCGAGCGCGTCCACGTCGGTGAAGTTGCTGATCCGGGGCAGCCTGACCACCGCGACCCGGAGGAAGTCATGGTCGACAGTGGTCGAGTAGCCATAGGCAGGCGCGGGCGCGGGAGTAGGCGGGAACGCGGGGGTGGGCGGGAACGCGGGGGTGGGCGGGAGCGTACGGGTGGACAACGAGAGCGAATCTTCGGCGTCGAGCCAGAGGCCTTCCTGCCAGGGCAGGACGCCGTAGACCGGGCGGCCGGTGAGCTGGCGGAGCATGGTCAGGCCGCTGTCCAGCAGTTCCGGGGCGCCGCGGAACTTGTTGATGACGAAGCCGCAGATGAGCGCCTGGTCTTCGGGTGAGAGCAGGGCCAGCGTGCCATACATGGCGGCGAACACGCCGCCGCGGTCGATGTCGCCGGTCACGATGACCGGCAGGCCGGCCGCGCGGGCCAGGCCCATGTTGGCCACGTCGGTTTCGCGCAGGTTGATCTCGGCCGGGCTGCCCGCGCCCTCGCAGATGACCACGTCGTAGGCGTCCCGCAGCCGGGCCAGGCTGTCCAGGGCGACCTGCCGCAGCCGCGGCGCGTGCGCGCGGTACCCGACCGCGTCGGCTTCGGCCTCGGGGTGGCCGAGCACGACGACCTGGCTGCGCCGGTCGCTGCCCGGCTTGAGCAGCACCGGGTTCATGTCGGCGGCCGGCTCGATGCCGGCCGCGGCCGCCTGCATGGCCTGGGCCCGGCCGATCTCGGCACCGTCCACGGTCACGAACGAGTTCAGCGACATGTTCTGCGCCTTGAACGGCGCCACCTTCACGCCCTGCCGGGACAGCCACCGGCACAGCCCGGCGACCAGCACGCTCTTGCCAGCGTCCGAACCCGTCCCGGCCACCAGCAGCGTCCCTCGCACGGATGTAGGCTACTGCGCTGGCCCCGGGAGGCGACCCCCCGGAGCCAGATGTTTGACAAATCCTCCCGGGGTACTTGCAAGCCAATCAGGCTTTAGAAGGAGGCCCGCAATGTTGCTCTTGCTCCTGGCCCTGCTGGTCATCCTGGCCCTGTTCGGTGCCGGGTTCGCGCTGCACCTGCTGTGGTGGGTGGCCATCGTGGCACTGATCGTCTTCGTGGTCGGTTTCTTCATGCGCCGGTAAAGACGCCAATCCCCGGCAAGCACTGCTAGTACAGCCAGGGCGGTCGCCGATACGGTGACCGCCCTGGATAGCAGAACGGCGCGGCGGATGTCTTCCGGCTCCGGGACGCGCCCGTCTCCCAAGTCCGGGCGCGTCTCGGTCACGCCGCCGTAGACGTTCGTCCCGCCGAGACGCACACCAAGGGCAGCCGCGAAGGCGGCCTCGCATCGGCCCGCGTTCGGGCTGGGATGGCGGCCGCCGTCGCGGCGCACGACGTTCAGCACGGATACGGGGCTGGTCCTGGTCACCAGCGGGGCGCAGGCCGCGGTCAGCGCGGCGGTGACCCGGGCCGGGATCCAGTTGGCCACGTCGTCCGTCCGCGCCGCGGCCCAGCCGAATCGCAGGTACCGGGCCGAACGGTAACCCACCATCGCGTCGAGGGTGTTGACCGCGCGGTAGGCCACCAGCCCCGGTATCCCGGCGACGGCTCCCCAGAGCAGCGGCGCCACCACGGCGTCCGAGGTGTTCTCGGCGACCGACTCCACCACCGCGCGGGCCATCCCCGCGCTGTCCAGCGTCGCCGGATCGCGGCCGCACAGGCTCGGCAGCACTGCCCTGGCCGCGGCGAGGTCACGGCGGCGGAGCGAGGAGCAGGCCCGTTCGGCTTCATGATGGAGCGAGCGGGCCCCGGTGACCGCCCACACCGCGGTCGCGACCGTTATCGCTTGCCACGGCGGGCGGCCTCGCGTACGGCGGTGCAGGGCTACGGCGGGGGCGGCGACGGCCAGCACGCAGGCGGCCGCGTGCGCGGCGCCGCGGCGGCGGCTGTCGGCGTAGTCGCGGGCCTCAAGCGCCGCGGCGGCCCGGCCGAACGCGGCCACCGGATGGCCGCGGCGCGGGTCGCCGATCAGCGCGTCGAGCGCCACGCCGGCGATCAGCCCGGCGGCGACGGGCCATCGCGGTTGCCTGGACATCCGCTCATTGTGGCCTAGGACCATCGGCTTACGCGGGCTGGGGCGGGCGGCCGATGCGCGCAGGCCCGGGTGCGGGCAGGCTGGCTCTCATGAGAACCTACGCGGAGCTCCCCGGGCTGATGACGCAGATGACCGGGGATGAGAAGCACGGGCCCAGCGCGACGTCGACGCTGGATGTGCTCTGGGTCCTGTACGACCAGGTGCTCCGGGTGTCGCCGGATACCGTCGGCGACCCCGGCCGGGACCGGTTCCTGCTGTCCAAGGGGCACGGGCCGGCCGCCTACTACGCGGTGCTCGCGGCCAAGGAGTTCTTCCCCGAGTCGTGGCTGGCCAGCTTCGGCTCGGCCGGGTCGCGGCTGGGTTACCACCCGGATCGTTCGCTGGTGCCAGGCGTCGAGATCGCCAGCGGGTCGCTGGGGCACGGCCTGCCGATCGGGGTCGGCGTGGCGCACGGGCTGCTGGCGCGGGGGCTGCCCGGCCTTGGTGATTCAGCGCCGCGGGTGTACGTGCTGACCGGCGACGCCGAGCTGGACGAGGGCAGCAACAACGAGGCGATCGTGTACGCGGGGGCGGTGGGCCTGCCGAACCTCACCGTGGTCGCGGTGGACAACCAGTCCTCCACCTACGGCTGGGGGCCGGGCGGGATCGAGGCGCACTTCGCCGTCGGCGGCTGGTCGACCACGCGGGTGTCTGGGCGGGACCATTCCGCGCTGGCCGCCGCGTTCCGGGTCACGTCGGCGGGGGCGGGCTCGGCTTCGGCTGGTCCGCAGCTCGTGGTGGCCACCGTCGAGGGAAGGGAGAACGGGTCGTGACCGATATGCGGACGGTGTTCGCGGAGACGGCTTCGGCGCTGCTGGACGAGGATCCGCTGGCCGCGGTGGTGCTGGCGGAGATCTCCGTGGATATGTTCGGCAAGGCGGCGGCGAGGCACCCGGACCGGGTGCTCAACGTGGGCATCAGGGAACAGCTGATGGTCAGCGTGGGCGGCGGGCTGGCGCTGGCCGGGATGCGGCCGATCGTGCACAGCTACGCGCCGTTCCTGGTCGAACGGGCCTACGAGCAGGTCAAGCTGGACCTCGCGCACCAGGGCGTGCACGCCGTGCTGGTGAGCATCGGGGCGTCCTACGACGGGGCCCGGTCCGGCCGGACGCACCAGGCGCCGGAGGACGTTATCTTGCTGGACAGCGTTCCAGGATTTTCCGTGGTCGTGCCGGGGCATCCGGCCGAGGTGGAGGCGCTGCTGCGCGGGGCCGTGGGTGCGCTGGACGCTGGCTCTACTTATCTGCGGCTGTCGACCGAGACCAACCTGGAGGCGCGGCCCGCGTCGGCGTCGCTGCAGGTGGTCCGTTCGGGGCGGCGGGCGGTGGTGGTGGCGGTGGGGCCCATGCTGTCGCCGGTGCTGGAGGCCGTCGCCGATCTGGACGTGACCGTGGCGTACGCGACCACGGTGCGGCCGTTCGACGCGGCTGGGCTGCGTGCGCTGGAGGCGGGGTCGGGGGCGGTGGTGCTGGTTGAGCCGTACCTGGCCGGGACGTCTGCGTTTGCGGTCGCCTCCGCGCTGGCCTCCCGGCCGCACCGGCTGCTGAGCCTGGGCGTGCCGCGAACGGAGCTTCGGCAGTACGGGACGCCCGCTGATCATGCTTCGGCTTACGGGCTGGACGCGGCCGGCATCCGGCGCTCGGTGACCGGGTTCCTCGGCTGGACCTCTTGACTTAGAGCGTTCTCTATTTCCGACACTCTGTTCATGAGATACCGAACGATCGGAACTGACCCGGCGACCCAGCGCTCGGTCTCCGTCCTGAGCCTGGGCGCGATGCTGATGGGCAGCCGGACCGACGAGGCGACGTCGTTCGCGATCCTGGACCGGTTCGTCGAGGCCGGCGGGACCTTCATCGACACGTCGGGGAACTACGCCTTCTGGGTGAACGGCACTCAGGGCGGGGAGAGCGAGGAACTGCTCGGGCGCTGGCGGCGCAGCCGCGGCATCGGCGACGAGATCGTCATCGCGACCAAGGTCGGCGCGCGGCCGCTGGCGCCTGCGGCGGATTTCGTTCGCTCCGATGGCTCGCTGATCGAGATGGATGGCTTGTCCGCCAAGGCGATCAGGGAGTCGGCGGAACGGAGCATGTCGCGTATGGGAGTGTCGCGGCTCGACCTGATGTACGCGCACATCTCGGATCCTGCTGTGCCCCTGTCGGAGACCGTCGAGGGGTTCGCCGAGCTGGTTTCGTCCGGTTTCGTCGGGCTGCTCGGGGCGAGCAACCACTGGGCGTGGACGGTGGAGCGGGCCCGGGCGCTGGCTGCTGCTTCAGGGCTGCCGGGCTACGAGGTACTCCAGTACTGCCACACGTACCTGCGGCAGCGGGCGGATTCGCCGGGATGGCTGTCGCCGGACGGCGAACCCGGGGCGGCCGGGCCGGACCTGCTGAGCTATGTGCGGTCCACCGGGTTGCCCCTGGTGGCGTACTCGCCGCTGCTGAGCGGGGCGTACGTTCGGCCGGACAAGCCGCTGGGGCCTGAGTTTTCTCATGCGGGGACACCGCGGCGGCTCGCGGCTTTGTCCGCCGTGGCTGGTGAGACGGGGGCCACGGCCAACCAGGTGGTGCTGGCGTGGCTGATGGGCGGTGAGCTGCCGGTGATTCCGCTGGTGGGAGCGTCCTCGGTGGCGCAACTCGAGGAGAGCCTGGGCGCGGTGGACCTTACGCTCACGACCGAGCAGCGGGAGCGGCTGGATCAGGCCGGCTGAGCTGGCGGCTGGAGCTCCCCTGGAGGGCTGGCGCTCCCATGGGGCGGCTTTCCTAGGGGCGGCGCTTCGTGGTCGCGGGCGGCGCTTCGTGGTCGCGGGCGGTGCTTCGTGATCGCGGGCAGTTCCGGTGACCACGCGGCCGAACTGCCCACGATCATGAAGTTACCCGCACGGGGTGCTCGCGGGGGTGCCGGGGTGGCCTCATCACTGGGATCTTTGATGCCCCTGCGCTCCGGGTTTTCCTACGTGACCGGTGATAGCTGTTGCCGCGCATCCCTTTAGGTGTGGATGCCGCGGTCATGCTGCTGGAGCGCAAGGTTGCTTGGCGTGCTGGCGCCTTGGATCGGCACACGGGACGCAGAAGGCGCTTGAGTCACTGCCGCACCTCCCACGCCGGGGTCGTACTGCATGGTTGCCGCGTTCGTGCAGTTGTAGCTGCATGGCTGGGGCAACCATGTCGTAAGGACGGGGAGGACCGGGGCAGCGGGTGGGGTATCAGCGGTCATGGGAGCGTGCAAAAAGCGCACCAGCACCAGGAGTACGGAAAGGACCCTCGATATGGCCCGGCCCATGATCGACTCAAGCTGCTGGGTGAGCTGGACGCGGTTGGAACGCGGCGATACGGCCGGTGCGTGGCATGAATCCCAGGCCACGTTCCTGTCCAGGTGGTTGGGCCGCATTTCGAGACTGTCTGCCGTGACTGGGCACTGTCTTCGGGCGCTGTGTGTTCGGCACGGCGCCGGGTGAGGTCGCGGCGGGCGTGGCAGCCGATCGCTCCGGCGCGGCCAGATCCAGGTCGACATGGCCGTCTTCGCGCCAGACGAGCCGGGGCGCCCGCGCCGGGTGCTGTCTCTCGGCGAAGCCAAGTGGGACAAGGTCATGAACCCCGGTCACCTCGAGCGGCTACCCCGGGGCCCGCGACCTGCTGGCCGTGAAGGGATACGACACGGAGCAGACGAGACTCACTTGTTACAGCGGGGCGCGCTTCGACGGCTATCCGCTGATCCAGCTGCTCAGCCTAGAGGAGCTCTACGCCTGACAGCAGGGTGAGGTACCCTCGGCGATTGGGGAGTCCTCGGGGACTGACGGCTTGCCGTTTTCCGAGGTGGCACGGCGTCAAGGTCCCACACACTGCGACCTTCGTGTAGCCGTCACGTGATCTTCGCCGTGCACAATTACGTTTCGAGCGCCCGTAGCTCAGCCGGACAGAGCAGCTGCCTTCTAAGCAGCGGGTCGCGGGTTCGAATCCTGCCGGGCGCGCAAAGCGGCTCTGACCAGCGGAAACGCTCACCAAGATCTGCTGGGCGGCGGTGTTACGGCGCTTCCAAGGCCAAGGCAGCCGGTCACGTCCGGCCGCCGAGCGCACGTCCGGGAAACGGCGTCCTAGCTGCGGAGACATGCCGCGGCCCGGTCTGTCACTGCCAGCTACAGCGCTCATGCAGCAGATAACTAGATAACCTCCTGCAGTGCCGACAGCCCTCGCGGCACCCTATGCCGGCCGCGTGTTTGCGAGGGCAGTACTGGCCGAGCGGCGCTTCGGATGCGAAGGGTCATGGCGAGGCCGCGTGCGGGCGGCGATGAACTGCCAGGGCTGTCGACGGCAGGTGAATACTGACCCCGGTGTGGCATCCGAATTTTGACCCTTCTTCCCGAAATCCTGGCTCGAACCGAGCCAGGGAGGAAGCTGGTGATTTCAGTGGAGGACTGGGCCGAGATCAGGCGGCTGCACCGGGCGGAGGGGCTGCCGGTCAAGGAGATCGCCCGGGTGAAGAACATCTCGAGGAACACGGTGCGGGCGGCGTTGCGGTCGGATGGGCCGCCGCGGTATGTGCGGGCTCCGGCGGGGTCGGTGGCTGATGAGTTCGAGCCGCGGGTCCGGGAGCTGCTGCGGGCGTTTCCGGCGATGCCGTCGACGGTGATCGCGGAGCGGATCGGGTGGCCGTATTCGGTCCGGACGCTGAGCGGGCGGGTGGCTGAGCTGCGCCCGGTGTACCTGCCGCCGGATCCGGCGTCGAGGACGGCGTATGCGGCCGGGGAGATCGCGCAGGATGATTTCTGGTTCCCCGATGTGACGGTCCCGGTCGGGTTCGGGCAGGTCCGGTCGGCGAAGCAGCTGCCGGTGCTGACGATGGTGTGCGGCTACTCGCGGCACGCGGCGGCGCTGCTGGTGCCGTCGCGGCACGGGGAGGACCTGTTCGCCGGCTGGTGGCAGCTGATCCGGGGGCTGGGGGCGGTGCCGCGGACGCTGGTGTGGGACGGCGAAGGCGCAATCGGCCGGTGGCGCGGGCGGCGCAGCGAGCTGACCGCTGAGTGCCAGGCGTTCCGCGGCACCCTGGCGGCCAGCGTATATGTCTGCCGGCCCCGGGATCCGGAGGCGAAGGGCCTGGTCGAGAGATTCCATGACTACCTGGAGCGGTCGTGGCTGCCGGGCCGGACGTTCGCCTCGCCGGCGGATTTCAACGCCCGGCTGTCCGCGTGGGTGGCGCAGGTGAACACCCGGTACCGGCGGCACCTGGAATGCGCGCCCGCGGACCGGATCGCCGCGGACAAGGCGGCGATGATCGCGCTGCCGCCGGTGGCCCCGGTCACCGGGTGGCACCGGACGGCCCGGCTGCCGCGGGATCATTACATCCGCCTGGACAGCAACGACTACTCGGTGGACCCGGCGGTGATCGGCCGCCGCATCGAGATCACTGCTGACCTGTCCCGGGTCCGGGTGCGGTGCGACGGGCGGATCGTCGCTGACCACGAGCGGGCCTGGGCACGGCACCAGACCATCACCGACCCGGCGCACCTGGCGGCGGCGCAGGCGCTGCGGTCCGCGCGGCGGCTGCTGGCCCCGGTCAGCGGCCCGGCGGACGCCGAGGTCGAGTACCGTGACCTGGCCGTCTATGACGTGCTGGCCGGCGCCCGGGAGGCGATGTGATGGACAGCGCCTACCCTGCCATCACCGATTGCGCGGTCACCGCCGCCGCGATGCGCGCCGCGGCCCGGATCATCGAGGAATCAGCG
>WNGK01005029.1_pt1 | contig 14050 bp, 17 predicted proteins | sample 5400601 | NCBI WGS metagenome assembly WNGK01 (sample SAMN13153376, study PRJNA577476) | soil metagenome | isolation source: 60 cm soil or saprolite under Garry oak tree replicate 1 | place: USA:California | collected 2016-06-15 | reverse complement strand
CCCCTCCCTTGATGCCTTGATCGAGGTGCTCTGCCAGGGACTCAACGAGCTTGCGGATGATAGCGCGCGCCTCCGTTCCTTAACTGGCTTCCCTCATCTTACTAATGTAAACCTTTAGAATGCGGATTGGTATGAGACCTCAGCCCGACTCCCCGAGCAGATAAAAGGCATGGTGGCTAATATGACGCCGCTTGGGCGCAACGGCCTGCCGGAAGATGTCGCTGGAGCTATCTTGATGCTCGTACTGGACGAAGCAGGTTTTGTCACAGGAAACTCTCTGAGCGTTGATGGCGGTATGCACATCGGGCCATCTGCTTTGAATATTAGGCGAAGGCCCGAGTAGGATGCGAAGGATGGGAGGATTGAAGTTTATGCCAGGTTCCAGGAAGAACGCCCTTGTGACCGGGGGCACCGACGGGGTCGGGAAGGAAGTGGCGCGCGGCCTTGCGCGTGCTGGGCACCAGGTGATCCTGGTCGGCCGTGACGCTGGCAAGGGAACCCGGGTCGTGCGGGAGATGCGCGAGACGACCGGCAACATGGACGTACAGTTTCTGCAAGCGGACCTGAGCCTTGTGCGCGAGGCGAACCGCCTGGCCAACGAAATAGCCAGCCGCTGGCCCTTGTTGCACTACCTGGTACACAGTGCCGGCGTCGTTCGTGGTCGCCGCGAACTAACCGCCGAGGGCATCGAGTCAAACTTCGCGATCAACTACCTGAGCCGGTTCGTGCTGACCGGGCGCCTGCTACCTCTCCTGGAGGCAGCGAGCCGGCTGGGCGAAGCCGCGCGGATCGTGCTTGTCAGCGGAGCCGCGCAGAACGGCGCAATCCACTTCGACGATGTAAACCTCACGGCGAACTTCACCACCCTGCGGGCGGTCTGGCAGTTCTGTCAAGCCAACGACGTGTTCACCGTCGAACTGGCACGCCGCCTGGTAGCTGCTGACAGGGATCCCCGCGTCACGATCACGAGTCTCAAGCTTGGCGTTGTCAAGACGAACATCCGCCGCGAGTTCCCGCGCTGGATGCAGTGGCTCGTGCCCCTGGTATTCGACCCGCTGCTCGCGCAGACGCCACAGGAGGTGGCCGAGTCGGCCTTAAGGCTGCTGCTGGCCGAGGACCTCGAAGGGGTGACAGGTGCGCTGTTCTCGAAGATCAGAAAGTTGAAGCAAGTCGTGCCGACCGCCCGCACGCGCGACCCGGAGGAGGCTCGGCGGTTATGGGAGTTGAGCGAACGCCTGACAGCAAAAGGGTTGGCCCTCGCAGCGGAGGCCACTCGATAGCCCGTTGGTGAAGAAGGCCCCTCTTCATCGGATCCAGATAGGCATCTCCTCGTGATCGATGCCAAAGTGATGAGCAACTTCGTGCAGAACAGTGTGCCGCACCTGCTCGCGAATGCGGTCGGGATCTCCATGACAATAGGCTTCAATCGAGCGCTGGTAAATGGTGATAATCTCCGGGTGCGCAACTCTCGCTTGACCATAGGAGGTCAACGGCACCCCTTCATAGAGTCCGAAGAGCGTATATCCTGCTTTGATGCCCATGCGCTGCATCACCTCCTCGCCTGGCTCATACTGCACCCGCACCAGCACGTTTTCCATCTTCTCCTGAAACTCGGCAGGGATAGAACTGAGCGCCTCCTCCACGAGGACTTCAAACGAACTCAACTCACCGTCGTCCGCATCGTCACCTTCTCCAAAACCATCATCTGTATCAGCCTCTATCAGGCTATTGTCACCTTCGCTGCTCAGGGAGTCTTTCCCAATGCTCGTTGTGCGATTCAATATACTCTTGGGCAAGAGAAAGAATACTCCAACGGCTCCAAAGGCGAACGTACCGAGCAGGAGAAGCCAACCGGAAAGAAGGTCATAAAAGTTGTTGAGATAGACACTGAGGAAGATGAGCGCAACGAGGAAACTCATCACGGCGAAAAAGTACCGCGAGCGATTACTCTGAGCATATGTGGTATGCTCATCCGGTTCTTGTTCGAGTTGATCGTCGTATTCTTCCTCTTGCTCGTGCATATTCATCTTCTGTTTCTCTATAAGAGATCTCTTCAAATGCCCTTTGAGGGGGTTCGAGAGGGGCGTTTTTTGTTGTATAGCATATAGTATAGCAGATGGGTGGGGTGGTTATGTGGGATAGGCGTTGGGGAAGAGGTGTAAACATATTGGGAGAAGATCAGTATGGTGTCAAAAAGAGTGAACGGGTGGCTTCCAATTTCATCTTGTCTTAAGCTCGACTTTGTACATTTCCAACTCAATAACAGACGGCCAAAGACCACCGCTCAAGAGTAGAGCGGGGTACTAAAACCACACTAGGATCAGTGGGTGATGTGGGAAAAGTCCCCTGGCCCCATAAATGCCGCCTGACAAGAGCAAGCACGTCACGAAAGGTGGCGGTGTGCTTGCGATACCACGCCGCTTGAGCGACAGGGATCTGCCCATTAGGGTGCAACGCTTGTCCAAAAAGTGTCACCAGACTGTAGAGGCCAAAGAGGAGAGGAGTCGAGCGCTCAATGGCTTGATCCGACCATTGGCGTTGCGTCTCGATGCCCAAATGGGCGCGCCCCTCCTCAAACGTCACTTCCAGACTCCAGCGCTTCATGAAGTCGCTGACGATCTGTTCTGCTGTCTGAGTGGGGTCGGTAGAAAAGATGGCTTTGGGGGGACGCTTGCCCGATGGATCACGCGTCAGGACCCAACGGATAGGCAAAGGATCGTATCCATAGCGGTACCAAAGCGCTGTGCCGGTGCAGATCTCCAGGGTTCGCTCCCCTTGACCATACCACTCCAGGGTGAGCCTCTACCAAAGGGTTTGCGGATCCTGTAAGACCTTTTCCAGAGCAGGTAGGCGTTTGCCTACGACACGGGGACGGCCAATCGTATGCCGGGTGCGTTCGGGAGGGGGCGAATGTCGCACCGCATCCAACCGACCAGTCGTGACCAAGGTCAGCGGCTTCGCATTGGCGTGCAGACCCAGTTCCAGCACACTGTAGGCGGTATCGCCCATCAGCTTGATGGAGCGGTCAGGAAGAAAGCTCCGGACCAGGCTGACCATCTGATGCGCCCACATCCCTACGGTCTTGTGCCGCTTGCCCAACTGTTCACTTACCTCTGGGGTTGTAGCGAGTACGCACAAGAAAGGCAAGGCCCAGCGTTGCTTTGTCCAGGGAAGCGTCACGACGACTGCCATCACGATCCAGCGCAATCCTGGGCTGCTCACTGACTGTTTTCTGCTGGAGAGAGCACTGTCACGGTAATGCCCTCGTTTGCTGATCTTGCTGCCCCAGCGTCGTTCGAGCGTTTCATCAATCACCAGATCGACACAAGCGCCTGCTGGGACAAAGGTCTCGACAATGAGAAGCAGGAGTTGGCGACTCACCGAGAACCTCGACCAGCGGGCTCGGTTGAGCACCTGATGAAAGAGGCTCCAGTTGATGGCCTGGGAGTTGCCGCTGGCGCGCAGGGCTGCTGCGACTGTGCGGCGTCCTTGCGCCAACAGGGTTCCGGTTAACAAGGTCATCAGTTTCCTCCACGTCGGGGCGGTAAATAATGGCCGAAAGACCGTCAGAACTTCTATAATGGGATCGGGAAGGGGCATGAACATCCTCCTGAGTGAGATATGCTTTTGATCAGCTTCTATCTTACCTCAAAAGGGGTCATGCTTGGTTCTTTCTCCCAAATTGTACAAAGTCAAGCTAAGGGCTTTTACGGAAATAAGTTGATGATTCTCGCAAGGGAAGACATCTCTAGAGTCCAAGTAGTTCCCTAACCATGTTAATTCCGTATGTTCCCTAAAATTAGGTACGCCAGTTAAAATGCTCGACAAATCTATTGGGAGTGGTAGATCAAATATGTAGATGTGCTTTAGTCTTGAAATAGTAATCAAGACTTGAGAGTCACAATTCTAACGTACTTCTTATGAATTTATGAACAGTTCTTTTCTTATACAAAAGCATGGTTCTCTCGAGAGTTTCGTGTAAGCCTTGGTATTATCGCTTATGGTAACAGGTGAATTGGTTTTATCAGAGCTTTGGCGAAGCCTAACGTTTCCCATACCGCCTTGGAATCATATAACCTGATATTGTTGGCGAACTCCCTTGTTTGTACAGGGGTTGAGTATATTTTCTCTATCAAGGTAAGGTGTAAATGGAGTTCGCCAACAATATCTAACCTGCGGAAGAATCTAACAACGTGGGCCATCGCTGCGTACCTCTTCAACTACCTAACAAATCTAACAAACTTCGCAGTCCTATATGCATCTTACGCTAGTCTCGCTAACTTTGAGAAGTGATTCTCAGTAACTTTGATCACAGTCCCACTAACTTTGAGATCCTACACCTAGAACAATGGTGCTTGTCACAAATATTTGGCAATAGCTCAGCCATATTGGGCCCAAGTTAACGCTCATCGTCACAAATATCTGTCCGGTTTTCTCACGAATATTTAGCCTAACCCTGCTCATCATCACAACTATTTGCCCAATCCGTACATATTTCTTCTTAATCTCTGCGCTCATGATATCCTCTTCCTGAGCATACTGTCAACTTTTTCGTGTTCTGATACTACTGCCTGGGGGGATAGGTGAGTCAATGCTGTTTCCATCATTGTGCGTGCTTGTCAAACCGCATCTGATTCTGCATACTTGGTGATGAGCGAGCAAGAGCGAAAAGCTTGTTCTCGGATCTTCTAGAGACTGTGTGGTGGTGACCACCACAGCAGTGCATGTGGCTGTACATGGCGCAGCCACGGAGAAGAGGAAGGATCATCTATGACAGATGTACAGAAACGCGTACAGGAGCTTCTTGATGAGTTGATCACTACCGGCGCTGAGCAGGGCCTGCAGGTTGCCATCGAGATAGATGGCGAATTGGTGGTGGATGCCTGGGCCGGTGTGGCCGATCCAGCCAGCGGAAGGTGTGTGGATGAAGAGACCCTGTTCCCAGTTTTTTCGGTGACCAAAGGAATTACGGCAACGATGATCCATCTGCTGGCCGAGCGTGGCCTGCTGGATTACGACACGCCGATCTCACATTACTGGCCGGAGTTCGGTGCGCATGGAAAAGCAGCTATTACGCTGCGACAAGCGCTTCTCCATCGCGCTTGTATCCCGCAGATGCCAGAAGGCGTGGGACCGACCGACATCTGCGATTGGGAACGCATGTGCCGAGGCATCGCCGACCTCACTCCTCTGTGCGAGCCGGGCACACGCACAATCTATCACGCGCTCACCTTCGGCTGGATTCTCGGTGAGGTGGCCCGGCGCGTGGATGGTCGCCCCTTCGGTCAGATGATCCAGGACGAAATCTGCGCGCCCCTGGGTCTCACCTCACTCTACCTTGGCATCCCTGACGAGGTCGCGTCTCGCGTCGCCACACTCGAATCAGCGCCGATCTCGCAAGCCGAGCAGGCCGCGTTTGAAGCGCTTATTGCTGCAACCTCGCCCGATCCACTGTCTCCACTCTCGCTTGCGATGCAGAGCATTCCACCAGCTTTACAGCCTCTCTCTGACCTCTTCAATCGACCGGACGTGCGCCGTGCTTGTATTCCAGCAGCTGGCGGTATAATGAATGCGCGCTCGCTGGCCCGTTTCTATGCCGCCCTGGCTGTGGGAGAAGCGAACAGTGCCTCTCTGCTGAGTAAGGAGTGGATCAGGCAAGCGACGACTCCACAAACCACCTTGATCGACTCCCTGGCTGGAACGGCTGTGGATTTTGGACTGGGGTATATGCTTGGCGGTGATACCTCGCCCCTGGGTTCCCGGCGCACCGCCTTCGGGCATGACGGCGCAGGTGGATCTCTGGGGCTTGCAGATCCCGCCCTGCACCTCTCTTTTGGCCTGGTCAAGAACCGGATGGTCAGCAGCGTTCCCGGTGCAGCCACGGCCCGCCGGGTTTTAGGAGAAGCGCTGACTGCTCTGGGACTCACGCGGCAGGACTGATCGACAGGTTAAAGGGAACTCAACGAGCGCGAGCAAGCAGAGATGCCTGCTCTTGCGTGCAGGTCAGAGCTGTCTGGACAAACAACCTTGCTCCTGGGGATGCCATTTTCTGTGACCTGACAGCGAGTCCGATGCGCAATGGTTGTGGTGGATCAAGTGGAAGAGCAACAACTCCCTCTAGCTTTTTCGGGAGCATCATGCGTGGCACGAGTGTGATACCGAGTCCCTCACGGACCATCGCAAAGATCGTTGCGCTATCGCTGGCTTGATAGCGAATATGTGGCCCGGTCCTGCTCAGTTCAATACCAGCCTTCTTCATGAGTTGAAGTGCGCATTCGGTCTTTTCCATCACAAATCCTTCTTCACGCAGCTCTCTGGGCGTCACTGACATCTGAGCGTGCAGACGATGCCCAGATGAAACGAGCACACACAGCTCGTCAGTCGTAATCAGTGTACTTTCGATGTCTGGCGCGGGGAGGACCACGAACCCGACATCAATGATGCTGCTCTCAATCCACTCCCCCACTTCGTGCATCGCGCCTTCAAAAAGCACCACTTCCATGTCAGGATACGAGGCTCGAAAACGGGTCAGCACACTGGCGAGCAAACTTGGGGAGATGATGGAGAGGATACTGCCCAGTCGAAGTTTCCCCGAGGTCTCGCCATGGGCAGCCTTTGCTTCTTGTTCGATTGCCTCTGCTTGTGCCAGGAGCGCACGCACGTGTGGGATGATCTTTTCGCCGGCTTTGGTGAGTGCTACAACGCCTGTGCGGTTGCGCTCAAGGAGTGTCACGCCTAATTCGCCTTCGAGGGCAGCCAGGGCATGACTCACCGCCGATTGCGTCAGGTTAACAGTATAGGCTGCTTCGGTGAAGCTTCCCATTTCGGCTAACGCCACAAAGCTTTGGAGTTGTGAAAAGTTCATATGCATATCCTTCATAAGCTTATGACAAATATGATTTGCATTCATTATCTCAGATGGGTATACTTCTGTCAAACGAGAAAACAAGAAAGGACGACCATCATAGCATGTCAATCATTCCAGAACACTATCTCGATATCCTGCAATCTACTGCAGTGGCGTATATCGCAACTATTGGGCCAAAGGGAGAACCACAGGTGAGCCCTGTATGGTTCGGCTGGGACGGAACTCATCTCCTTTTCAGCGTGAACAAAGTACGCCAGAAGCACCGGAATCTCCTGCGCGATCCGCGCGTCGCGATCGCTATCGCCGATCTCGCCAATCCCTACCGCTCACTTGAGATTCGTGGCGTCGTGGTACGAATTGATGAAGATCTCGACGGTCGTTTCGCCAATTCACTGTCACGAAAGTACCTTAACCGGGATAGAAATGCCGATGAGATCCAACCAGGAGAGGAGCGAGTAGTTATCGTCGTCGAACCGAAGCACGTTGTCGTCTTCCCGTTTCAGGAAGACAAAAAATAACGATAGAGCGGTAGGAAATGTTCATAAAAGAAAGGACTCCCATCATGCCCATCCTCGATCTTTCCTTTGATGAAGTGCTGACCACAACCCGCGCCGTACGCAAGCGCCTTGACCTGACGCGTCCAGTGGAAGCGGAGGTGATCCGGGAATGCCTCTCCCTCGCCGTGCAGGCTCCTACCCCAGGTGGTATGCAGAACTGGCATTTTGTTGTCGTCACCGATCCGGCACAGCGTTCGGCCTTAGCAGCACTCTATCGCAAAAGCGCCCACTCCCCAGGTGGTCAGGAGGATATATTGAAGCAAGTGATAGCCGCCGCTGCCGATGAGAAGGAGGCGGCATACCTGAGCAGGATGGCCGCCTCAGCGCGGTACCTGACCGAACATCTGCACGAGGTTCCCGTCCACGTCATTCCCTGCATCCAGGGCCGCACCGAGAATCTGTCTGCTGTTGAGCAGTCTGCTCACTGGGGTGAGATCTGGCCTGCGACCTGGAGCTTCATGCTGGCCGCACGGTCGCGTGGTCTGGGCACCGTCCTGACAACCCTCCATCTCGACTTTGAGCAGGAGGCGGCGGACGTGCTAGGCATCCCCTACGAGCAGATCATGCAAGTAGGGCTCATCCCCGTCGCCTATACGCTGGGGACCAGGTTCAAGCCCGCTGCTCGCAAGCCGTTGGAATCCGTGCTGCACTGGGATCGCTGGTAAACAGAAGCCTGAGAGGCGTGAGGGCAAGGTCTGCTCCCTCCCATGTACACCAACTTAAGCCCCGCTCCAGGTTGACCGCAAGGGTCAACCCTACTATACACGCCCGACACCCCGCTCCACGGCCAAATGCACAGCATCGCGCCGTCTATAGTAGGGTTGACCCTTGCGGTCAACCTTGGAGGTCTCATAGGAGCAGGACGAGGGCTTCCCAGGCGCTGCTACACAATACCTGCCCTCGTGGCTGCCCGCGTTCCTCTTTGACCATGTTTGTATGCTACATACGAAACAAATGAAACAAATGAAACAAATGAAACATGTGAAACAAACAGAACTCGATTCAAAAAACCTACCAGTGAAAGAGGCGTGCTCCCTCCCCTCTTTAATAGAGAGAGGTACGGAAAAGCCAGTGTTTCGTCAATCGTCAGGAGACAGTCATAGATAAAACAGAGAAGATCATTTGGATTCGCATTCGGGGACCCTTCGGCCTCGTGTTTGGCCCACTGAGTGCCCTGGGGATCACTGTCACATATGCGCTCCGGTTCTCGTCCGCCTACGACTATCGAGTGCAAGCACGCCCGCGCTTTAGTTGGCATGTTGTTATAGCATCAATCGCACGGGGATAGCGATCGGCATAGCGGCTGTTGTCGCAGGGGTACTGACGCTGGGGATCCAGGGTATCCTGCGTGGCCTGGCGATCGGAGTCGCCGTCACCGTCGCCGGCGGTGTGCTCAGCACCATCAGTCCCTTCATCGAGTGGTGGGCAGATCATTTGCCTCCACGTCGCCTGGGGGCATTCGGAGCGATCCTCCTCCTGATCGGCCTCGGGCTCTCCTCGCTGCAATACTGGGTCACCATCTTCGACATCCCCGTCCGATGAGCATGGTGTGCTTTCTCATCGCGCTCAACTTTTCGAGTGCAGAGCGCCTGCTCAATATGGGGTCCTACCTGACACAGTGATACGCTTGAAAATTCGAGAAGTGGCACAAGCAAAGAAGATGAGTAGAACGCGTCTATCTCGCCTTGCAGATATCGACTACAAGACGATCAATGCACTCTGGAATAACCCCTATCGTGAAGTCACTACAACGACGCTAGACAAGATTGCGAAGGCGTTAGGGTGCCTGTGACCGATTTACTAGAACAAGTCCCAGACGAGGGCAAAGAGATAGGCAATAGGTTCAAAATTGCGTCTACTTCATGGTTTGGGTTTCGCCGAATCGCTTCATACAACTCTGCATTCTCTCAAGCGTATACCGATTGAGCAATCGGTATGTCCAAGAACTTTCGAATGAGAGGAAAACACAACATGATGCCGCAAAGGGAAGCCAGTGAGTCGATACACGAGCAAGAAGGCCGGACCTATGGGAAATACGAGGGGGAGCAGGCGTATGCTCGTCAACAGGAGGAGACCTCCTACGAGTCATCGCTGAGAGAAGGAGCAGGAGGAAAGGTATATCCAGAACCGCGTGATACCAAAAATCTGTTCCGTCTCATTGTGTTCGTGATTGCGATGGTGACACTTCTCCTGTGTGCTCTACTTTTCATCTTTTTCTTAGGAGGTACAGGAGGATGGATTAGTTTTATTGTTGCTGGTTTTGTCATCTTCCTCGTAGCAGTTGTGACCGTCGATAAGATCAAATAAGTAACACCGGATTTAGACTTCCGAAAATGTCTCTAGACGAGCAGGCAGAGAAGAAGTATACTCTCCACGAACAAGAGAAACGATGAAATGAGGAGGGCACGAGAGGTGGGAAGTTACCGCTCGCGGAGTATCTACCAGCTTCACATTCAGCTCGAGGAGATCGAGCCAGCCATCTGGCGGCGGATTAGCGTTCCTGGCAAGATCTCTCTGGCACGTCTCCATCGGCTTCTACAGCTAGCAATGGGGTGGGAGAATTACCATTTACACCTGTTCACGATTGGCGGGGTGCAATATGGTGAGCCAGATCCTGAGTATGCCGACGAGGGCATCCAGATCAAGCATGACCGCCATACATCAGTGCGCGATGTGCTTCGAACCGAAGGGATGCGTTTTCGTTACGACTACGACTTTGGCGACAACTGGCGTCATGACGTGCTGGTAGAGCGCCTCGAACTCCTTGATGCGGAAGACTGGGTCGCACCACGATGTCTCGACGGCAGGCGGGCTTGCCCTCCAGAAGACTGCGGCGGCGTTCCAGGATACGACGAGCTGCTAGAGGCCCTGCGCGATCCTCACCACTATGATCATGAGCGCTTGCGTACCTGGGTAGGTGTTCACTTTGATCCCGAACTCTTCTCCGTGCAGCAGCTCAATTCGGCCTTTGCTGTGGAGTAAGTGTGCGCTAACGATTGGCAAACCACACAGCATAATCCTCCACCAGCTGCCGCGTCTCGGTATCGGCCTCGGTGGCCTTCAGGTCACACAAGGGGAGTTCATTGACTCCATGTGTATGCTTCACTGCCACGATGGTGCCATAGGTCTCGTCCAGGAAGGTGATGGCCAGCACGGTGACCCGAGCCCCCTGGCGAACCGGCCCGCGCTGATATTCTACCACGGTGGCGGCAAACGGGAAGACCAGGTGCTCCTCCAGGTAGGCATGCCAGGCCCGGAACGCCGCCAACTCGGTGTGACCCGCTGCCCGGTTCACGATCGCTTGAATCCGCTTGCCTTGTTCTCCCCCGAGATAGAGCCAGCTTGTTTGGGACTCAAGCTCTGCGGTGGCTGCAGCCACATCGTCCTCGGTGTCACGTGCTGCTACAGGTTCCACTTCTTCAGGCGACAGATTCATCTCTGACCAGGACAGTCCCTCTTCTTCACTCCAGGCGAGAAGGGCTGGCGGCATATTCTTTAGTGTGAGGCTATCCCATCGGATCGTCAGGATCCCCGCCTCATCAAGGATAGCACTGATGCGTCCCTGCCACCTACCGATATCGCGACCGGTGTCGGGGTCGGTCACGCCCGGTTTGACCACGACGCTCTCGCCGATGGCCCAATTTCTACTCTTCATAGTTCTTCCCAACGTTCAAACATGCTCGTACCCGAACATCATGCTCAGAGGTATCAGTGTTGCTCATACTCCGCTCCCTCACTTTTTTGCAGAAAGCTTCGTCTCATCTCTCACCCAACCCCCTGTCAGCTTGAACGTGACGACATCCTTGAAATCATGCAGCGCCTCGAGCATCTCCGGTAAGGTCATTGGTTGCTGCGTCCCGCGTTTCCACTCTGGCCTGTCCAGTGTTCCAAGCACCAGGTAATCGTTGCCAACGACTTCTGGCTTTTGCTCGGTGAAAAAGGAGGCCAGAAAATGCTCCACCTCGTCTTGATGAGCAATGAGCAGATCACAGTGGGGGCAGTAGCGGCACGTCTTGTTGAGAGAGAGCATCTGCATTGGATCGACATGGATCACTAATGGCAGCTTCCGCTGGTGCATCTTGTTGTCGCACTGCGGGCACTTCGTAAACCGCATGTCCTCATAGGGATTGAGAAAGAAGCGGTACCGAGGGGGCTGCTTCCCAAGCTGTGTGGTGGTTTTCTTTTTCCGATTGGCCATTGATTCGTTACTCCTCCTTGAGAAAAAGCAAGTGTTTCAACTGCTTGCTACAAATCTCTTTTATCCAGTTCTTCTTTCAAAGCTCGTAAGCTCTTGTTGCTGTTGCGCAGGGTCGTTATATACGCCTGCCACTCCGGTTCCCGCCCTTGCTTCTGGTGCAGCCGTCTGATCCGGACCAGGTAGCCAGTCGCTTGCTGGTAATTTTCACGACCTCGCCCGTCGATGAGTCTTTGGACAACGATCTTGTACAGGCGAATCGCTTCATCCGGGTAAGACTCCTCCGCGGCTTCTGCTACTTGCGCTTGATAATGGCTCGGAGCGCCTTCAGCGCGATATCCATATCCGTAGAGCGATGTCCTTGGAGCGCGCTCCATCTCTGCCAGGGAGGCTAACGCCTGGCCGACTTCTCCCTCATCCAGGTAGATAGTGACGAGTGCTCCCCAACGGCTTTGCTGCTCTAACGTCCGGATCAACTGAGGCCGCAGGCCAGACCACACCTCTTCTGGCTGGTCGGCTGCCTGTGCTGCCGATCGCACGGAGCGGTAGGTAGTATGATCCGGGCTGGCCTGGAAGCGAACAAGCTCCATATCCAAAGCTTGCTTTGCCTTGCCATACAGGAGGTACTTTTCGCTCAACCAGCGCCGGTAGGTGTCTACAGTGTATGCGCTTGTGAAGTCCGGCGACTTGCCCTGCAGAGCAGGTTTGAGCTCGTTGAGCCTCGTTTCCACAAATGCCAGCGCCTGCTCTCGCCACGCTTCGCCCAATTTCAGCAGTTGCTCTGCGAACCAGGTCGCGTCCATGGGTTCGGTCAGGTGGGCCTGGGCAACGCCCAGCGCTTCGTTTTCACGGCCAAGCTGCAGCAACCGCTCCGCCAATTCCTTGTACAGACCGGCATGGCGATACTCCTTGAGCACGTCTTCTTCGCTAGCGTGTTCTGCTTGTTTCAGCTTCACCACAAAATCGACGACGCTGCGGTTGCGCCACGTGCTTGAAGAATCCTGCCCCGGCCTCATCTCCTCACGCACCCATGCCTCAACCCACTTCCGTTCACGCACAGTCGTGTTCCCCGCGATCGCTCCAGCAACATCCACCCCGATCCCGCCGTAATTGTCGCCAAATTTCCAGAGGTCGAACAGCGTGGTCAGCAGTTCTTCGCGTTCTTCAGCATCGAGTTGTTCACGTTTTGGAAGAGTGGACTGAGCATTCAGGCACGCTACCAGGCCAGCGGCGCACACACCCAGAATCCAACTGACCTGACCCTCATCGTGTAACCCCTCATATTGTATGATCGTTTCCTCGGCAATCGTGGCATACACGACCTGCGCGTTGGCCCACTCGCCCGCTTCGGCAAAGCTCTTGCCGATGTCACACAGGCGGTCGAGCTCGGCAGCAACGCGACTGGCAGCGCCCCATCCTTCTCCCGCGTGATAGAACGCCGAGGCCACCTGGCTTTCAATAGTGGAGGGATCAAGCGTGCGTTCTTTGCCTCTCCCTGGCCTATTCTTCTCCTGCGCCGGGAGAGCCAGAGGAAGTTCTATCAGCAGTTCAACCATGGATTCGATGTCAGGCTGCCGCTGCACCAGCTGTTCCAGAAGAGCCAGTAACTCCTCACGACTCTTCTCGCTCAACCGCCCCATGAGCCTCGAACGTACCACAAAGCGTTCCGGCTGATGGAGCCAGGTGAGCAGCAAGGCCACCAGGTGCTTGCAAATGCCTGCCTGTGGGCAACTACAGCCAGCGGAAACCAGCTTGTGAGCACTCTTATCACCTGCTGGCAGCAAAGTCACCTCAACGCGGTATGGGCTTCCACTCGAACCGTGATAGAACGCCCGGAGCACCGACTCACTCAGGGTTGGCTCAACGATCGCGTAGTGAAGATAGTAGTCGTAGCCCTTTTGAAAACTTGCTTCATCGCTATACGCTTGAATATCAGCTTCCGAGAGCGGCTTGAACTGCCTTTTCACATCCGCTCCAGTGTGGATTTTTGCCATAGTTGTTTCCTCCGTTCCATCTCTCTGCTATCCTCTAAACGTTAGAGTACGTTCATCTGATGTGTATCTTGGCCGCTCTCTGTTATCGTTTGCCTGTCATGCGTTTTCTCGGCTATGCGAGGGTGTCGATCAAGTTATACATCAAGACACAATGATCAAGCAACGGCTCTACCGATCGGAGGAGATCATCTCGTCAGGAAGGCTTGCAACCGAATGCTTTGGGGGAAGTCACATCCAATCTGCACATCATCCTATGGAGGACTACATACCAGGAAAGCGGACTCTATACATTACTCTAATAAGGGAATCAAAAAGATAAAAATATCCAGAAGGGTGTGATATACTCCAAACCATGACGGTTTGGAGGGAAAGCATGGAACTGACAGACGAGCTGAAGAGTTTGTTGATGGACAGCGCCAGGCAACTGAAAGGGAGT
>WNGK01007520.1_pt1 | contig 14059 bp, 19 predicted proteins | sample 5400601 | NCBI WGS metagenome assembly WNGK01 (sample SAMN13153376, study PRJNA577476) | soil metagenome | isolation source: 60 cm soil or saprolite under Garry oak tree replicate 1 | place: USA:California | collected 2016-06-15 | reverse complement strand
CTTTCGGGCATAGGAGCGCCAGGGAGTATCAAGAGGAGCGTGTCTTGGGGAACATCTTCCAGGAGCCAATAGAGGCTATCTGGCACGGCGAGCGGTATGAGGCATTTCGCCGGGCTTTTGAGAGCGATCACCCCGCCAGACACTGCTCGCAATGTGGCCTCAACTGGAGCTACTAGATAGATTGTGCATAGTCTGGCGTCTGAAACCGTTCAGCACTCCAATGAGTGCTGCTACGCCCAGCGCGATCATCACCGGCGTATAGACGAGCCTGTAATAGAGAGTCCAATCGGAATTAAAAAAGTAGCCCAGCAGGGAAGTGACGGTAAAATACCAGACTGCGATGATTGCCAGGCTCCTGCCGCTCAACCCCACGCGAGTCCATAGTGGGCCAACGAATACAGGCACCCAGAGCAATAAGGTGGTAGTATACCAGGGAAATACGTGGGAGGAGATAGAGAGCACAACCCCATATAATAAGAGCACACCAGCTTCTATACTGATGCGCCTGCGTAAACGCATGACACATACGATCAGTGATACGGCGCTTACAAGCAGCGCATCAACGATATGCTCAAGTGTGATCGTCGAAGCCAGGCCCATACGCATTCGATCTGCCAGCCAGTGAACGACTTGCTGTGTGACTCCTGCATTCTGTCCCTGTTCGCTGGCATACGTCGTCAAATAACCCCATACCTGGCCCTGCCCCATAATGAGATAGGGTAGGTAGCCGAGCATGATCGTCGCCAAACAGGCAATGACCAGGGGAGCTTCCAGGCGTATCAAGCTGCCTATGGTCTGTAGACGGCCATCATTTCTTCCAGACACCAGAGGCGGGAAGGCGGCCAGCAGCAGAAGCGGGTAAATTTTAATGAGCGCCGCCAGGCCGATGAAGAAGCCGGTCAGGATACGTCCGCGTGTGCTGGCATTGGAGGCAGAGAGGACGGCAAGAAGAGTAAACGTCAGGGCGATGACATCAACGTGACCCTGGATGGCAAATTCGACGATGGGCAAGGGACACCAGGCATAGAGAATGACACGGCGCTGATCGACCCCCTTGCGCCCGAGCAGGACGACAAGCGCGATGCAGGTGACCATGTCAAAGACAAGAAATATGCTCTTGAGGAAAAATAAGTTGGCTGGGGCAAGCACATAACTTAATAAAAAAATACCCTGCGCACCCGGTGGATAGATCGTGGGAACGGTGCGAAAACGGCTATTGGGAAAGAGTACGTTATCAAGCAAAGGCCGCAAGACTTTATCCACGGGTGCATACACATAGGGACTGAAGCCGTGCAGCGTGACCCGGGCATCCCACAGATAACGCCATGCGTCACGCGACAGGCTGGGAAGAAGCGGAAGGAGCATTGCGCGTAGTACAAGCGCTCCCAATAAGATCATACTCACTTCGACCCAGTGCCAGCGCCCTGGAACTGGTTTCGTGGCCAGCACGAAAGCGCAGGCGGCAAAATAGGGGAGGAAACCGATCATCCAGACCTGTAAAAATGGTGTGATATGCTCATCGCTCTGTGGCGCTACGCTGATGAGCAGGAGAGAGATGACGACCGAGAGCAGCCAGAGCAGGCAGAGCACGAGTAGACGCCGCCAGGGATGCCTGGCAGTCATCGAGGTACCAGCTCTCTGTAGTACTGCGGGTACCTGCAAGGTGGGCATGTATTTTTTGCCTTTCCAAATCAGTCTACTCACAATGCTGAGGCGTTTGTCCTTGGTGTCAAGAGAGATTAGCCTGATCTTACGAATGCATATAGATTCCCGTCGTGTGCCCCCACATACAACCAGGACCTGATGACTGCAGGTGAAGAGGTAGCGGCACTGTGCAGATCGGCATATTGCAACTGGTTTCCTGTGGCGGCTCCAAGCACCTCTACGCCGCCGTCGCCGGGACCGAAAGCATCGCCCACACCGATATACAGCGTCCGGCCAACCGTGGCAGGTGAGGCGTAGACAATGGCCGGAATGGCGTGTTGCCAGCGAGGAGCGCCTGTCTGGGCATCTATCGCCCAGCTCACTGAACGCCTTATCAAGACGGCTACGACGTAGATCGTGCCATGAGCAAAGGCTGGCGAACTGAAAACGTGATCTCCGACGTGCGTCCGCCACAGGACACGTCCGCTCTGGGCATCCAGGCTGTACAGCGAACCATCTTTGCCGCCCACCGCAATGCGCAGTTGACCGCGTTGATCGTGGTAGAGCAGCGGACCAGAGCCAACATCGGTATCGGCTACGTCACGCAGGACCGAACTCCAGCGCCAGAGGACATGCCCATCGTGCAGGTCAAGAGCTTCCGCTCCATCGTTGGGGTCGCCTATGCCTACGTAGACAACTCCTTTCGTCGCATCAACTGCTGGCGAGCTCCATATGCCACCGCCCGGCGTGCCGCCCGGTTCGCTCCACGTTCGCCAACGTCGCGCGCCTGTTGCCGCATCAAAGGCGAGCACCTCACCGGGGATTTTCGGCTTCTCACTCAACGTTGAGGCGGCACCAACGATGACCAGTCCGCCCGCGACTACGGGTGATGACCAGATCTTCGCGCCTGGATCATCAGCGGAACTGCGCCAGCGCAGATGACCAGAGGCCGCGTCCACAGCATAGACAAAACCATCGAGTGCGCCAATATAGACGGTGCCGTTTTGTATGGGACCAGGCCGGAGTGAGCATACTACCACCACCAGTAGTAGCAGCTCCATCCCTATTAAGGTCGCCGTGAAACATGGGCCAATCGCCTTGCACTGGGGGCGTAGACGAGACCGCACGTATGGCGTGTGTCCTGCCAGCCGTTCCGCAACTGCTTGCTCCCGAAGTGGTGCCCTTGGGTGGTGTGCTGGCCGGTCCACAGGCGCTCAGGCCCAGGAAGCAGAGGCATAAGAGAGAGCACGTGCTTCGCACACATCTCGTTGGATTCAAACATCTGTTATTGTAGGACATATTCCCTCCGGGGCAGCACTACAGTCCTGAGTGCAGCCTCTCTATGCTCATCCTCACCGCTCGGCGGTGTACCACCTGTGGCATTGCACACAACACTTGCTGAGCAAAGCGACATGCTGTATGATGACCAGCACATGCATGAACACCTACTATACAGGGAAACATGCTTCCCGCTACAACCGAACCTGGCGAAGCTTTTTGCAAAAGACGCTTTCAGCAACGCTCTCTGCCATTGATGTCGCATCACTCCAGCAAAGAGCAAGCACACAAGAGCGCCCATTGCGCATCCTCGATGCGGCTTGCGGAACTGGACTGCTGCTTGAACAGCTTACCCATCTCTTGCCCCATGCCGAACTATATGGCATTGATAAGAGCCAGGCGATGCTCGCACAGGCAGCTCAGCTCCTGCGTGATCGCCCATATGTGCACCTGGTCCAGGCATCCCTCGGAGGCGGCGAAACGGCAGGCCTTCCCTTTGCGCTAGCCTCCTTCGACCTGATTACCTGCACCAACACCTGGCACTACCTCAAAGATCCAGCGGCAACGCTCGCGGGGCTGGGGCACCTGCTCCTCCCGGGAGGACAGGTGGTGATCGAGGACTATGTGCTTCGCGGGTTTCCTTTTCCCTGGAAAGCCTTTGAGTGGGTGATTACGTACTACGATCAAGAGCATATTCGGCTCTATACGCTCTCCGAAGCCCAGGCGTTGTGTCGAGACGCCGGGTTCCAGGTGGTGCTCGCGAAGCCCTTCCAGGTTGACCTCTTTTGTCAGGGGTGGGTCCTGTGTACCTACCCCGGCTAGAGGTGCTTGCCTTTTGGCACGCAAAAGGCGCGTCGCGTCGGTGGGCGAAAGACCGGTGAGGGTGGCGATTTCGCGGTAGGGGAAGCCCAGAACGACGCTGAGCATGAGTACAATCGCGTAGTCCTGAGGCATACATGCGAAGACCCGCTGAATCTGCTCGCGTTCGGCAGTCTCTGGAATACCTCCACACTACATATTACACGAGTCTGGGCAGCTCTATTTGCAAAAAAGGCCGTCCTGTTGTATATCTATCATCGCATTGAGCAAGGTTTCTATAGTCTGGACTACAGTAGCGCCTGGAGATAGAGGTAGAGTATGAGGAGCAGTTCCTATCTGGCGGACAGACCACCTGTCAGGATAAATTTGCCTGCCTTGCAGTACCTCTCCAAAAACTCGCTATGAGCCGGAAACACGGGCGCGAGTTCCTCAGGTGACTTGGTGGGATTGATGAAGAGGATGTACATCGTGCTTTTCTCTTCCTTTCATTGTGTGTACCCGTTTGCGTCAGTACAAGTATACTCAATTTCGAAGAACGTTTGCAGATGAGACACGTGCCGGGCGGTCGCCTTTCTCGACCTCAGCCAGGGAGTGCGACCTCGTGTTACATCTGTAACACTCTCCTATCAGGGGACCTACGAGGTAAACCAGCGGTCGATCTGCTCGCGTGTGTCGAAGTATCCGGTTGGGAACCAGGTCACTCCTTCTGGCATCGGCTCGGTCTCCGGCGCCGTTCCCGCTGGCAGCAGGAACGCGAATTTCTTCACGCCCGCCCGGTTGTATTGCGGAATAATATGCTCCTCTCTCCACGGCCCCGTGTGCGCGCCAGGGTGGTGCTTAAATGCTCGCGTATCGATCAGTGTGAACGCAACGTGATACTGCTCTGCGGCGGCTGCATAGCGCTCCAGCCACCCCATGTAGTCATCGTCGCTCATAGACGCGGTCTCCGCAAACCAGCGCAGTTCGAGCATGTTCCTGGCATCATCGTAAATGATGACCCCAAACCTGTCCTGATACAATTGTGGCTCCAAGTCTTACCTCTCCTGTCTTCTCCCGGGCGCTAAAGGTCACCGATTGCTCCTCATTGCGCTCTGTACTACCGGCCTGCAACGTTTGGAACGCCGCAGGCGGCGCGAGTGGGGGTTGTCCTCGCTCTCTGTCTCGATTGACGCACTCTGGACAGAAGTGACACCATTGCTCAGCCCTCACATTGGAGCCCACCATACAACCTGAAGATTTGCGTCTCCTGTCACGCGCTGTATGATACGCGCCTATACGCACCTTGGCAAGTAGGGACAAAAATGATACTATGGATGCGGGGTAAGCCATGGAATAGTGCGTTGCCCGGTTCGACCGGGTCAAAGGAGAAATGAAATGAGCGCAGCACGTCAGGATACACCTGTGCTGAAGCGATTTGATTGTCCCGTCGACGGGTTTCAGCAGATTATGAATGGGAAATATAAACTGCGCATCTTATGGGATCTTCAGGATAGACCACACCGCTATGGGGAGATTAAGAAAGGACTCTTACGCGATATCAGCGGCAGCCCGGAGATTGCGCCCCGTGTGCTCAGTCGCGAACTGAAGTCCCTGGCAGCTCTGGGTCTCATCGAACGGACCGACTACCAGGTTGTGCCACCAAAGGTGGAGTATACTTTGACTCCTGTAGGCCACAGCCTATTACCGATCATCGCGCAAATGGCCCAGTGGGGCACGCAGTACCTGCTCCGTGACCCTGTTTTTCCGACGAACGAAGAGTCACACCTTGACTAGGTACGAGTACCCATGCTCTCCTCTTGATGAGCTATCTACTCATGCCGGGATCCTCGCAGCATCGCAAAACGAAAGGGAAAAACATAGGCTTTGCCATTCTCCTCTTTTCTGTCCTCCTCTGGTTTGGGCTGTACCTCATCAGCCGAGACCTGACCAGCCATTCGTCGTGGTCTTCTGCCTGACCGACCTTGCGTTCGCTTCGACCCAAACCTGCTCGCGTCGTGTTCCTCGTCACATTGCTCCTCTGTATCTTGAGCGAAGGTCTCTTCCTTCTCTCTCAGATCTGGCTGCCCTACACCTGGATTCTCCTCCTCTCTGGTTTAGACCTGTTCACACTTGGTATCACTCTTCCCACGTGATGCGCAACAAGATACAAGCTCGCTCGTTCATCTACAAACTTCACTGCGGAAAGTCAGTTGCTCTCTCCAGTTCTCACGCATTCGCAACAGAGCTCGTTTTCGACTGGCCGTGACAGATACTTGACTGTACGTTCAATAACCGGTACAATAGGGTCATGGGACTGGCGACTTTGGAGCTGTGTCCTGAAAACACCGCAACTTGCACCGGGAAAAAAGAACCATGCCACGACCAGCTACGTTCAATGCTGATGATGTCTTAGAGCGCGCTATGCTCACCTTCTGGACCTACGGCTATGCAGGGACGAGCATTGCAGACTTAGTCGAAAGGACTGAGCTGCTGCGCGGCAGCATTTATCATACCTTTGGTGATAAGCGATCGCTTTACATCCAAACGCTCGAGCGTTACGGACACATGGCGTTACAACAGGCCGCGGCTTTCTGGAACGAGGCGGAACCTTCGCTCAACGCTTTTCGTGCGTTCCTGATGGTGGTCGTCGATCTGCCCGAAGCCGAGAAGCGGCGCGGGAGCATGATCTGCAATTGCATCATCGAAGTCGTTCCCCATGACCCAGAGATCGCCAAAGTGGTCGAGGGCATGTTGAACGAATTCAAAAGGGTTCTAGAGGAAGTGCTCGAACGTGCCAGGCAGGCTGGCGAATTACACGCACACGCCAACACCACTGCCCTGGCCCGATACCTGGTGAGTAGCATCCAGGGGTTGTGCGTGACGGCCAAAGCAGGCGCGCCGCGCGAGGAATTGCTCGATATTGTGGAGGTCACGCTCTCCGCATTGCAGTGATCTTTTTTTCTCTCGATACTTGACCACTCGTTCAACAAGGAGACGGTATGAACATCATTGACTTTCTCATTGGGCTGACGTTGATGAATGCTATGCCTCATTTTGTTCTGGGTGTTTGGAAGGGTCGCATGCTATCGGCCTTTGGGTTTGGCGATACAAAAAACATCCTCTATGGAGTCTTGAATTTCGCCGTCTCTCTCGGATTGTTCGTCTCTCGATACGGGATCGCACAACTCTTCAGAAATGGCATTTATGCTGGGGCATTGGTATTACTCGTCATCTATTTCCTCACTGGACGACTTTGGTACTCCATCTTTCATCAAAAGCAGGTTGAAAAAAACAAACCAGCATGAGAAGTCGGAGCGATACCACCAGTGCTGTCGCCAGCCGACGAACTCAAAGCGCTGCTCATCGAGAGCAGCGCCCGCCTGAAACTCCTGCAGACCGGAAGTGGGTCGAGCAAGCATCTGCCGGTATCGGGGTGCCATCATCGAGAAAGCGAGGAGCGCGGCAACCTGAGGTGACCGAGTTCCTCGCTCCACTGATTCTGCTTTTAAAAAATTTCGCATCGCTTGTCGTACGATGTCGAGTCGGTGACAGAACGTCACCTGCCAAATAAGGCCGCGAAAGGGCGTGCATCGAAGACGGCGTGCAGGGCTGCGATCTTGCCGCCGCTCATCTGATACCACTCCGCGATGAATGCCGTTCCGGCGGGGGTGTTGGTGACCATATCATACAGCACGCAGACGTCATCGCCGTCAACGAACGCCTTCTTGGGGTCAATGCGTTGGATAATGGAAGCCAGTCTCCTGGCAGCTTCGAGATACTGGTCGGCGGTGTTGAAGGTGTCCAATGGACCCTGGAAGGTCATGTTGTCCTGCATTAGCGTCCGGGCCGTGGCGAAATCGCCCTTCCCGAGTGCCGCACGGTAGCTCTCTACGATCTCACGTGCATTGGCATTGGTCATAAGTTATTCCTCCTTGAGTAATGAATACTGGTATGGTCATTGTAAGCCTGGCTTGCATGGCGTACAATGTCTGAAGAGCTAGCATTCTTTGCCAATCGTCCAGATCAAGAGGAAGTATGACAGAGCGTCTCACGCACTTTCAGGATGATGTTCTGGCTGATATCCTTCAGTCCATACACCTGCACAGTACGCTGTATTGCCGCGCTACGATGAGTGCACCCTGGGGATTCCGTGTGTCTAAGAGAGCGGTCGCCAGCTTCCATATCGTCACGGGAGGAAGGTGCTGGCTGACCGTAGAGGGGATAGATACGCCACCAGTGTTGCTCAACGAAGGTGATCTGGTGATCCTCCCTCACGGTCATGCCCATACCATGACCGACCATCCCCAAACACCTGTGACGAGCCTTGAGGAGCTTGTGCCAAAGCCACCAGTCGAAAAGGATGGGATGGTTTATCGTGGGGGTCAGGGTGCCGTCACGGCACTCGTCTGTGGGGGACTCCAGCTTGAGGATCACGCGACTAATCCTCTCTTCTCGCTACTGCCGCCCTTGCTGCATATGAAAAGCCAGCATGGGCAGTCGCACCCCTGGCTCGAAGCGATCGTACAGGTAGTGAAGGCTGAGGCCAGCGCAAACCAACCAGCGGCAAAGACGGTCATTACGCGTTTCTCGGAGATTCTCTTTCTTCAGGCAGTGCGTACCTATATGAGCACGGTCGGTGAAGGAAAGAGAGGCTGGTTCAATGCGTTGCAGGACCCCCAGATCGGTCAGGCTCTTGCGTTGATTCAACACCAACCTGATGAGCCGTGGACAGTAGAGTCCCTGGCAAGTTGCGTCAGCTTGTCGCGTTCAGCCTTTTCTGCGAAGTTCAAGCAGCTGGTTGGCCAATCTCCCATGCAGTACGTCACCCGTGTGCGTCTCACGAAGGCTGCTGCTTTGCTGCGAACGCAGCCGGCAACACTGGTTGAAGTCGCTACCTCTATCGGGTACGACTCTGAGGTTGCTTTTAGCAAAGCGTTCAGGCGCTATTTTGGCATCGCTCCCGGTGCCTACCGGCAAGGAAGACGCTCACCAGTGGAGGATCGAACACTCGAAAACGGTTATCCATTTCAGTGAGTAGGTCCGTGCATTTCCTGCATGTTCTGCAGTGTTTAGTGTACTTTCCAGCTAGAGGTGTTAGATCGGACCTGGGCGGGACGCGTCGAAAAAAGGCGGGGATCACCTGGAAGTGCAGGCAGGTACTCACGAGGTGTTGCACTCAGCAATATTATACCCTCCTGTCTTCCAGAATGGAAAGGGGTAGGGGAAAATGATGAACAGGCTCCCTTTGAAAGTCTATCATGCTCAAGATAAGTTCGAGACGAAGAAGCTACTTGAGGTAGCGGTTGACAAAGAAGTCGGCGTAATAGTTTTCCCAATGCGCTCCTGGTGCCTCGCTCATCTGCTGCTTGTCGGCCAGCACCAGCAAGTAGATCAGGTCACTCTTCAAGAGCTTTGCATCCAGCAACTGCTCGATTCCGTTTTCCAGCAGATGCCCGGCGTACCAGATCGACCAGTCTGGATCGACCCCATCGGTTTCCTTGTAAGCGACATGGTGATCCTCAGCCGTCTGATGCAACAGCGCCGCGAGTGCCTCTTTCCGTTGTGTTTTCTCTGCGCTCATGTGTCATCCTTCCTCATACTTGTGTCAGGGGGTCTTCCCCCATGGCATGGTCCGAACTGAAATGCGGTGACTTCCTGCGCCCTCTTCTTCAAAGTCAGTCTTGCTTGCAGGCGATGCGTTCCACACCGCCACCTCATTCTCTCACATGGCCTCAACCCCTGTCATGTCGAGCGCGTCGGCGAGACCAGGTGATATGCTGTTGAGACAGGAGGAAACATGGAAGAAATCACCCACATCTGGCTCACTGGAGGGAATAACCTGGTATGGCCACTCATCTTCAACTCAACGACCCATTTCCCGATATCGAACTACCTGACCACTGGAACGAGGTGAAGCGACTCTCGCAGTTCACGAGGCTAGGTCTGCTCGACCAGCACCTGGGCTTCCTGGGCGGCTACCCACTGATCCTGGTCTTCTATCGCGGCTTCTTCTGCCCGCGCGACCAGCAGCAGATGTGGCAACTCGTGGAGTTCCAGCGCGAGCTAGCCGTCAACTACGGCAGGCTCGTGGCCGTCAGCGCTGACCCGCCGCTCGTGCAGGCCGCCTTTCGAGCAGGCCTGGGGGCGCAGTGGACGTTCCTGTCCGACGAGCAACGGGTCGTCATCAAGCAGCTCAACATCCTCGATGAGACGGAGGGCGAGTACGCGTACCGCTCGCAGCCCTATACCTTTGTGCTGCGTCCCGACCTGCGCATCCACGCCATCTACAACGGCTGGTTCTTCGTGGGGCGGCCCACCACCGAGGAATTGCGGCTCGATCTGCGCACCATCATGCAAAGCCGCTCCGATTACCGCTAGGAGGCTTACGATACGCCGGAGGTGCGGCAGGTCCGCATCCCCTGGGCGCCAGCGGGTTGCCTGTGGGGCGAGGTGTGGTGCGCTGGTTCGATGTGAACGCGGGCATCGGGATGATCGCCAGAGAACAGGCAGGCGATGATGTCTTCTTCCACTTCACCGCACTCCCAGGGCAGGGCTACCGCACGATCAGGGCTGGTGTCCCTGTGCAATTCGAGATGGTCGAGAGCAATTATGGGGTGACAGCCCGCAATATCCAGCCTATCAATGAATGCTAACTCTTGCTAGCGTATTACCTCACCAAAAGCCAGAGTGAATCGATTCCTGAGTGAGGCAATGCGGCGGCATCCCAAAGCAGTTGAGTCGCCCGCAGATCTGTAGGCGATACTGTAACTCCTGCCTGGATCACTCCCCAAGATATCGGTTCGGGAGTGAAAAAGGCAAAACTGAGCGAAACAGAGATTGGATGCTCGCAAGGCCATGACACACTTCCGCCCCTCTTTTCGAAGAAGTAAACAGCCTTGACATCCTCGCCCACCTCTGGTATCATTATTTTAGATAGATAACTGTATCATATAGAGCAGTATCATATGTATAGCGAAATCTTGATTCTCGCCATGCTGCGGCAGGGTCCACGGCACGGCTACGAGATCAAAAAGGATATCGACCGGGCGCTGGGCGGCATGGTTGTCTTGAACAACAAAACGCTCTATCTCGCCCTCAAACACTTTGAAGAAATCGGCGCCGTCACCCGGCAGGTCATCCCCCAGGAAGGCAAGCCTAATCGGCATCTCTACGAGCTGACCGAGCGCGGGATCGAGTTGCTGCACGCCTACCTGCGAGATTTTCCGGCAGGGCTCGCGAGCAATGACGCCGAGTTTTTTACGCGGGTCGCCTTCTTCGACTATCTGGAGGTGCCAGAGCGCGAGGCGATCTTGACCACTCGCCTGGCTTTTCTGGAGGGATGCCTCTCGTACCTGCAGAGCATGCAACACCTGACAGAGAGCGAGGAGTGTGCAGACGCTTCTGGCATCTCGATGTCCCCTGCGCAGCGGGTCCTGGCCTTTCATACCCGGCGCATCCACGACGAATATGCCTGGCTTGCTACCTGGCTTGAGGAGATGCAAGCATCCAGGTGAATGCGTCGCGAGCACCCGGTCCGCATGGCGGCAGGCACACACCTTACAAGGAGTAACGGTATGTTTCAATACAAAGCAATGAATGACGAAAGGGAGAGCGGCTCTCCAGGTTACGTGAGCGGTGCAGAGTTTAGTGAACCATCACTCAGGAGGAACCGATGATCGAAGACCCGCCATTTCTGGTGACCGCTTTTGCCACCCGTCTGAGCAAACCCAGCCCGAAGGCGGCAGAAAGCCCCACCACCAACCAGGCGACCCGCCCTCACCGCGATATCGGACCCCTCGGCACGGCGGCGCGCCTGCTGGTGGGACTCCTGCTTGTCGGCCTCATCGTGTACGGCCAACTGGCAACGTCGGGGCATCTTGCGCCCGTCACCTGGGTGCTCGGCCTCCTCGGCTTCCCCGCCCTCGTGCTGGCCTGGCACGTCTGGCGGATCCGCCGCACCCAGGCGCCCTTCTCTGACACTAGCCCTCTGAGCTTCGTACTCAGCCTTGTGCTGCCCCTGGCCTTCTATCTTACGGGGTGGTACGTGCCGGTCTTGTGGTTCACCAGCGACGCCACGCTCATTTTCGTTGGCGGTTCCTTGCTGCTCGCTGCGCTCCGAGGCTCCTCTGGATGCGAGTTCCTGGCGCTCTCCAACTGGCTCCTGCGCCGTCACGACCAGTTGGCCTGCGCCATCTTCACGCCCATCGACTCCTTGGAACGCTGAATGAGTTGCCCCTCCCTTTGAAGGAGTCTGCAATGTGTCAGCCAATCACCGTACCTTTGAGAGGAGCGAGCGATTCTGCCGGGGTGCAGGAGATCTCCTCCCCGCGTTTTGCCGCATTCTACAACTGGATGATGGATCAGCCCCTCGTCCGACGCGGGTTCGATCCCTTGCGGCGCGAGATCGTCGGGCAGGCACAGGGACTCGTGCTTGAGGTGGGTGCAGGGGGAGGGCAGAACTTCCCCTTTTACGACCCCACTCGCGTGGTGCGGGTCGAGGCGGTCGAGCCGGACGAGGCCATGCTGATCGCTGCCAGTGGCGCGCTTTCGGCAGCTCCCGTTCCCATCACGCTCACCCACGCCCCGGTCGAGTCCCTCCCGTTTCCCGATGGGCAGTTCGATACGGTGGTGGTCTCCCTCGTCTTCTGTTCCGTCGGTGATCCTGAGCGGGGCCTGCACGAGATCTGGCGCGTGCTCAAGCCGGGAGGGACGCTCCTGCTGCTCGAACATGTGCGCGCACAAGCAAGGATGGTCGCATGGCTCCAGGATGTGTTGGTCCCCGTGACGACCCGCTGCATGGGCCATTGCCACTGGAACCGCGAGACCTTGCAGACGGTGCTGCACACCGGTTTCCAGACCACGCAGGTGCGCCAGCTCAGCGGGGGGACTCCAGCCGATACTGCTCATCTCTGCGAGACATCCTTAAGCGCAGGAGGAGATGAACGCCCGCAAGGAAGAACACCGTTCTGCTCTGAGAGGGGCAGCAACGCTGTGAGGCGAACCGACATGCCAGAGGAAACGCATGTGTTACGAGCAGTCGAGTGATCGAGAGGGAAGCAGCAAGGGCGTGCTTGAAGAGCACGCCAGGCTCACTGCACTTTACCGAAAACAGGCCAAAGGCTATGACCAGAGCGGTATCCATGGGCTGGACGCCTGGAGGCGAGAAGCAGTCAAGCGGCTCGAGTTGAAGCGGGGCGACCTGGTGGTGGATATTGGCTGCGGGACTGGCCTCAATTTCCCCTGGTTGCAGGAAGCGATCGGCGAGACGGGCAGAATCATTGGGGTGGATCTGACCGATGCTATGCTTGAGCAGGCCAGACTTCGCGTTGGCACAGAGGGCTGGAAGAACGTGGAACTCGTGCAAGCCGATGCCACTCACTACCAGTTCCCAACACAGGTGGATGGCATTCTCTCAACATTTGCTCTCACCTTTGTCCCGGATGGAGCGCGAGTGATCCAGAACGGCTGCCGGGCGTTAGCACCAGGACGACGGTGGGTCGTGTTGGACATGGCGTGGCCCGTGTGGTTCCACCCACTGCTGTTCTTCTTGCGCCTCTCTCGCTATGGCATCACTGGGGAGGTGATCAGACGACGCCCCTGGCAGACCGTCTGGAGCACGATGCAGCAATCTCTGGCCAAGGTCGAACGGCATCGGTTCTGGATGGGGTTCTTCTACCTGGCTTGGGGGACACAGCCCCAGCCTCCTGCGTGATGAGTCGGCGGTCACGGACTCGTCACGCAGGATTGTTCTTGGATACGCGTTCCAGGAGCGCTGGACGCGCGCGCTCAACCCAGCTCGCAAAAGGCGAGCCAGCACCACCCTCATCCTTCCTCATTGGCACCCGTCTTTTGCGCCGGGAGACGGCACCCGTAACGCACCACACGCACGCGCAAGAAGAGCGTGACACCGAGCAGGATAAGTGAGGCCAGCCCCAAAAAAGGACGCAGAGGGTTGAAGATGGTCATAGCCCCTCCCAGGCCCAGCAGCAGGACGACCACTTTATTGCAGACGGGACAGCCCACGGAAAAGAAGGAGAGCAACACTCCTCCGAACGCTCGTCCGGTACCCGCTCTGGAACGTTTTCCCGGCGTTGCTTTTTGGGATGGCATGGGGTAGAGCGTCATGAGCGAAAGCAATGGCCCGAGCAGCAGCGCGGAAACGATCCAGATCACGTAGTCCTGCGGGCTGGTTGGCACCACGCGGCTGAACAGGGGAGTGGGGATCAACCTCGTTGGAATGCCAAGCAGCAGCGCAGATCCGGCTGTATACAGCGCGGAGAGGCTCCAGAAACGGAATCCGACCATCTTTCCTCCGGAATTTTTCATGCGCTATGATTCG
>WNGK01010193.1_pt1 | contig 14061 bp, 11 predicted proteins | sample 5400601 | NCBI WGS metagenome assembly WNGK01 (sample SAMN13153376, study PRJNA577476) | soil metagenome | isolation source: 60 cm soil or saprolite under Garry oak tree replicate 1 | place: USA:California | collected 2016-06-15 | reverse complement strand
GCGAGTGCCATGCGCAGGCTTGTCTTCGATGCGCAGGATTTCGCCCTGGCCTTCCATATCCACCTCGGCCCCGGGCGGGACGTCCCGCAGCTTGTCAGCTGCGCCCGCATCTCCGGGCTGGTCCCAGACTCTCCACAGAGAGCGGTCTTCGCTCCCCAGTCGCCACAGGGCGAAGGTCTGGATACCAAGCGTTTGCGCGGCGCGCATGTGATTCAACGCCGTTACCGCATCGAGAAACCAGACGTCGTGCCGCAGGCTACGCTCATCGAGGTAACTAAAGTGCGGATTCATCGCGTCATCGTCAAAGTTGACGTCTTCCTCGGAATCGCGCGCCGCCAGCCATGCCGACTGCGCGGTGACCGGACCGTCGTGCTCCTCGGGCGGGAGTTCCCCGTGCTTCGGTTTCAGCACCCAGTCGTACCCATAGTTCGCAATGGCGCAAATGATTTTGTCGTGAGGGATGACGGTCTTGGCAAAATTCAAGTTCTGGACAAACCAATCCTGCGACGCCACCGGACCCGACGCGGCACCCGGATAGTGCTCGTCGTAGTTCATGAGCACGACTCCATCGGCCGCCGCCGCGACCGCAGGATAATCGTATTCATCATTGTGCGGCGGCACCGCGACGTAAAGCTTCATGCCGTGCGCATGCAGGTCGCTCGACAATTCTCTCAACAGGGAAACGTAGCCCGGTTGGCCGCTGGCGGGAAAGGCTTCGAAGTCGACCATCAGGCCCCGGTAATGGCCGGACGCAAGGAATTGTGCGGTTTGCTGGCGGAAACGAGCCCGGCTCCCACCCAGTTCGCGCCGTCGAAATTGTTCACCATGGGAAAGACTTCCATCCCAGGGTCTTCCGCCTTCAGGAACGGCATCACCCGCTCGTCGACCGGAAGGACGGTGCTGCCTTGCACAACCTCAAAAAACTTCCCCGTCTGTTCATCAATGCCTTGCAGTTGTCCATCGGCGCTGAGCACGTGCAGCCAGTCGGGATAAAGAATGTCGATCTGGCGCGCATAGGCGCGTAGCGACGAGAAACTGGCCGCGTCCCACGGCACATAAAACGCCGCCCGAATTCCCTCACCCTGGTTCAGCGTGACTTGTGACGCGGCTAACTTGGACCTGCGGTGAGATCGGGCAGCGAGTTTCTTTTGACGGTCGCGAGCTTTCTCCTTTTCGCTCTCCTTCAGAGCCTTGAAGGCCCGTTTCTGTGGCGAGAATAGGAGTTCTGGCAGAGGCTCATCCCGCAGCGCGGTGAACACAAAAAAAATGATCAATGCAGAAACGCAGACCGCCGAAACATCGAACATGCGCCGCAGGCGTTTCCACCGGGCGCGTCGCGGATCATAGAAGACTTGCTGAGCCATGGAGAGTAATTGTCAATCGTATGCCGCGGACGGCACTCGGTCAATTCTGAGAAGACCGGATCGACACAGGATGAGGTTAGCTGCTCTAGTCGGTAAGATGCACTTCCCTGGCTCCGGGATTGCCGTAAACGCGTTATCATTCGCCCCGTGTGGGAAATGATGCGGGAACTCGTGCAGAAGCACGCGCGGTTCTTTGTCGTGGCGAGCCTGGTGGCCATCGGCCTCAGGCTGCTCTTGGTTGTACGCTTTCCCGCCGTCGTGGACGATTCCCGGCTCTACGCCAACATCGCGGAAAACTGGCTGCAGCACGGCATCTACGGCGTGACCAACTCCGGCGCGATTGCCCCCACGTTTTCGCGTCTGCCAGGGTATCCCGCCTTTCTGGGGCTGATCTTCGCACTGTTCGGCCTCGAGAACTTTCGTGCCGTTCTGCTGGTGCAGGTGCTGATCGACCTCGGGACCTGCTTCCTGATTGCCGACTTGGCGAGACGCCTCTTTTCCGAGCGCGCCGCGCAAGCAGCATTCCTTTTGGCAGCGATCTGTCCATTTCTGGCCAACTACGCCGCAGCGGCTCTGACGGAAACACTCGAGATTTTTTTCACCGCGCTGGCTCTGGACTTGGCCTTCCTTGGGCTGGGAGTCGGCGAGACTGGCACCCAGGCAACTCCTCCACGCGCGCACTCAAGCATCGTCTGGCTAGCGTGCGGAGTGTCCGTAGGGGCAGCGATTCTGTTGCGGCCCGACGGTGGAATTTTACTCGCAGCGATCGGTGGATATCTCCTCTGGCTACTCCTGCGCAACGTTCGAACGGCGCGGGAGGCAACGCGCTTCAGCCTGCGAACCATCTTGTGCGCGGGCGTGCTGGTTGCGATCGGAGCGACGGCTCCCTTGGTTCCCTGGACGCTGCGCAATCTGCACACGCTTCACCGCTTCCAGCCTCTCGCTCCACGCTATGCCAATGACTCCGACGAACCAGTCATGACCGGATTCAATCGCTGGGTCAAGACCTGGACCGCCGACTACGTTTCGGTGCAGGAGATTTACTGGAGCGTTCCCGGTTCGGACATTGACGCATCAAAGTTGCCGCGGCGCGCATTCGATTCCGAGCAACAGCGGCAACAGACCGTTGAGCTTTTCGCGGACTACAACCGCGACCACGACATGACTACGGATCTCGATGCCCGCTTCGCAGACTTGGCGGCCGCCCGCGTTCGCTCCGCGCCGCTCCGGTATTTCGTCTGGCTCCCGGCACTTCGCATCGTGGACATGTGGATGCGTCCCCGAACCGAGCTGTTTCCCTCAGACCCGCGCTGGTGGGAGTTCAACGACGATCCTCGCTGGCTGGCCGTCAGCCTCGTGTTCGGCCTGGTGAACCTTGTCTACGTGGTCATGGCGGCCGCCGGACTCCTGCGCACCCGCGAATATTTTGGCATCGGACTATTTGTTTTGTTTCTAGTGCTGCGTTCCGTCTTCCTCGGGACCCTGGAGAATCCCGAGCCCCGCTACACACTGGAATGCTATCCCGCCGTCCTAGTCCTTGCCTCGGCGCTCTTCCAGCGGCCTGCATGAATTTCCAAACTTGGAAGTTTAACCTATGAAATGGCGTATTCAAACGTTTCAAGAACTTATAAAGTATTGCAAATTCAGCTTGAGTATTGTGGCCGTATAGTTGCATAACCCCCCGCATCAGTTCCCCAGGCTCACCGCCGTTCTTTATTCCTGGGCAAACACAATTCCGAAATGTAACGCCCCGTGGGAAGGAGCTTTCTATGCGTCTTGCCTCACGCGCAGTTGTTCTGTTGGTCGGTTTTCTTCTCGCCTTTAGCGTGCTGATTTCTGCCCAAACTGCGACGACATCCCTGCGCGGCACGGTCACCGATCCCAAGGGCGCAGTGCTACAGGGCACCAGTGTTACACTCACCAACCCCGCGACTGGCTTCTCGCGAACCACCAAATCCGCCAATGATGGTGTGTACCAGTTTGTCGAGATTCCTCCCGCAACATACGTCCTGACTGTGACTGCAGCTGGGTTTGCCACAATGAAGCAGAATAATGTCTCCCTGCTCGTGAATCAGCCGGCGACCCTCGACGTTGCGATGCAGGTCAGGGGAGCGACTGAGGTCGTCGAGGTAACCGGCACGGCGCCGCTGGTCAATACGCAAGATGCCAGCATGGGTCACGCGTTCAACACGGAGCAGGTGTTAAGTCTGCCGTTTGAAGGCCGCGACCCGGCGGGCATCCTTAGCCTTCAACCGGGGGTCGCATATACCGGCAATTCACAGTCCCTGGATTCTACGGTCGATAGTAGGAGCGGATCGGTTGCCGGTGGGCGCAGCGATCAGGCCAACATTACCATTGACGGGGTTGATGACAACGATCCTATCTCAGGAAATGCTTTTCAGGGTGTGTTTCGTGCAACCCTTGACTCTCTGCAGGAATTCCGCGTAACGACGGCGGGCGGCACAGCCGATGAGGGGCGCGCTTCCGGCGCGCAGGTCGTGCTAGTCACCAAGAGCGGCAGCAACAAGTTCCACGGCTCTCTGTTCGATTACGAGCGTCCCACGTCCACCACCGCGAATGACCCGCTTATCAAGGCCTCGCAGCTGGCGTCTGGTCAACCTAACAGCCCGGTCCGCGTGCTGCGCCACACTTTCGGCGCCTCTTTTGGTGGACCTATCATCAAGGATCGCTTTTTCTTTTTTGCCAGTTATGAGGGCGAACGACGCCGAGAGGATACGATCGTTACGCGCATTGTCCCGAGCGACGATCTCCGGAATGGTTTTGTGAGCTACATAGCGGATGACGGTAGCGTCGTCAGGCTGTCACCAACTGACCTGGCTAGCATGGATCTGAACTGTAGCACAACCCCCGGTTTTGGCGGAGGCGGCACTTGTCCATTAGGGCCGGGCGCCAACTCGGCAGTGATGCAGATATTCCAAAAATATCCACACCCCAACACCGACGTTGTTGGTGATGGTTTTAATTTCCGAGGGTTTCAATTCACTGCCTCGGCGCCGGCAAAACTGAATACCTCTAAAACCATCGCATCTTTGTACGTGGAAACCTGCAAAGCGATAACATTGCCGGGCTGACAAGCAACGGACCACAGTTTCCTGGAGATGCGCCTGATGTAACGACATTCAGTAATAACAAGGGGGTTGCAATTGGCTACACCGCGCTTCTGCACAGCAATCTCATCAACAATTTCCGTTATGGTTATATCCGCCAGGGCCTCGACCAAGTGGGCCTGCAGACACAGCAGTTCGTGAATTTCCGTGGCATGGACGATCTAACCGGTCAAACGTCGACTGTGCGCTCTATTATTCCCGTGCATAATTTCGTAGACGACCTTACGTGGACGAAGGGCAAACACAGCCTGCAATTCGGCGCGAATTTTCGCGTGATCAATGACGGCCGAGTCGGCAACGGATCCTCGTATAACTTTGGGCAGACCAATGTTTCCTGGCTTGATGCCGCTGGTATTGCGAATACCGGAACCAGCTTAGATCCGGGGGCCTTTGGCTTTCCATCGGTAGCATCCAGCTTCGATCAATCGTACGATTTGCCTACGGCAGCGATCACCGGACTCGTTCCTTTCGCCCAAGGTGAATACAACCAGGACAAGACTGGGACGCTAATCGCGCAAGGCAGTTTCATATCGAGAAACTTCCGCGCTCACGAAGGTGAATGGTACATACAAGATAGTTGGAGGGTGAGGCCGAACCTGACCTTGACTGCGGGCCTGCGGTATACCCTGCTGCAACCGCCTTACGAATCACACGGCAACCAGATTGCGCCAGATGTAAGCTTGAATCAGTTCTTCAAGCTGCGACAGCAGGCGATGTTGGCAGGCCAAACTTACGATCCCACGATTGGACTCAACATCTCGGGCCAGGCGAACGGCAAGGCTCCCTATTGGGCCTGGGACTATAAGAATTTAGCTCCTCGATTTGCGGTGGCGTGGAGTCCCGCCGCAGACAGTGGTTGGATGAGAAAGCTGACTGGCGGGCCAGGCAAGACTTCCATTCGCGCTGGTGCTGGCATCTATTACGACCACTTTGGGGAAGGTATCGTGAATACCTTCGACCGGCAGGGCTCGTTCGGATTGACGACTCTGATTGACAATCCCGCAGGTACTCAGGACGTGGACAACAGCCCACGGTTCGCGACACCGGACATACATACGATTCCCACGCTTTCAGGAGCCTGCGCGAACCCCCCCTGCAATATTCTGCCTCCTGCGCCGAGCGGGGGTTTTCCTGTAGTTCCCCCAACCGCTGACCAAAACGGAGGGTTCGCGATTACTTGGGGGCTGGACGACAAGCTCAAGACACCTTACTCGGAGGTTTATAACCTAAGTATTACGCGTGAGATGCCGCATGGCTTCGTGCTCGAAACTGCCTACGTCGGTCGTTTCGCACACCGTCTGTTACAGGAAGAGGATCTGGCAATGCCTCTCGACATCCGCGACCCGAAGTCTGGCCAGGACTATTTTGCCGCTGCCCAGGCCCTCGGCCATGCGGCCCTAAACGGCGTACCGATCCAGAACATCGGATCGATTCCGTTCTGGGAGGACATTTTTTCGAGTGCTGCCGGGGCCACCGCAGGTGCTACTGGCCGAGGCTCGGGTTGCGCTCCCGGATCTCTTGACTCCAACAACAACTTTACTCTCAGCTCCTATACTGCAACTCAAGCGATGTATGACTCGTACGCTTGCAATGTCGGGAACGAGACCACGGCTCTCTTTCTCGCGGACGTTCCCCTCGGTTTCGATGTCAGCTATCCGGGCGGTTGCTTTCCGGCGTGCTCACAGTTGGCAGGCCAGAATTCACCGCAACCTCTTAACTTCTTCGATAGTCAGTGGTCGTCACTCTACGCCTGGCGCAGCGTCGGCAACAGCGCGTACAACGCCCTTCAGGTCAGCCTTCGCAAGCAGATGTCCAGCGGCCTAACTTTCGACTTTAACTACACGTATTCCAAGTCTATCGATGTGGGATCCAATGCTGAGCGTATCAATGAGTTTGAGGGCGGCGGCTTTGCCAGCCAGATCATCAATGCGTGGTCGCCTAACCAATTGCGCGCGGTTTCGGACTTAGACAACACTCACCAGATCAATGCAAACTGGGTCTACGATTTACCCATAGGCCGCGGCAAGCAATTCGGCGGAAATATGGGTACCGCGATGAACGCGATCCTTGGAGGATGGCAATTCGCAGGTTTGTGGCGGTGGTCCAGCGGCTTCCCCTTTACGGTTGAGCCGGGATTGGGCTTCTGGTCCACCGATTGGCAGTTGACCTCGGCCGCTGTCCTGAACGGTCCGAAGCCAAAGACCGGTCAATTTACGGTTGCGCCTACTGCAGGGCAGACTCCGGAGCCAGATGTCTTTCAGAATCCTTCGTCAGCCAGTCAGAGTTTCCGCGTCGCCCTTGCCGGAGAATCCGGAGGGCGCAACAATTTTCGCGGCCCCGGAACCTTCGACATTGACTCGAGTCTGGCGAAGACGTGGACGATTCGTGAGGGAAAAGATCTGACCTTCCGTTGGGAGGTGTTCAATGTGACCAACACTGCTCGCTTTGACGTGGGCCAGATGCAGTTCCAGGGCAATAACAGCCTGGCAACGGCGGGTGCCTTCGGTGTCTTTCTGAATACGCTGAACAAGCCGCGGCTCATGGAGTTTGCCTTGCGCTTTACCTTCTGAGGCGGGCAGGTTTCGTCAAAAGGGGGCGAAGAAATCCGCCCCTTTCTTTTCTGCCTGATTGCGTGGGTCGAAGACGTGGGACCGCCTTACCCCAGCGGCGAGTCGCTCATCCGAAACCGTGTCCGCACATGTTCGGAGATAAGTTCGATGGCAGGACGGTTCTGCACCGGGTCGGCCTGCGCCAGGTACTTCATGGCTTCGACCAGCAGCCGTTGTCCATCCACATATCGCGGATCCGAGGAGCGCTCCCTGCGCTTGTTGCCCAGCTTAGGAGGGACTGTAATCGTAAAAACCTTGGCCATGAATGATCCAAACTGAAGGTGGGGCCAGTATAGCTCCTAGAGTGCGATTCTCAGCACACCTTCTTACCCTTTCGATTCAACGGCTTAGCCGTTCGGCATTATCGTCTGCGTCTTGCTTGTCGTCTTCAGCTTAAAAACGTCCTCCGCAATCTTCTCGTTCATGCGAATGGAGGAATATTTGGTGAGGCGGTAATCGCCCTGCGGCGTCAAAAATTGCTGCTGCACCGAAATCCCTTTGTCGAGATCGATCCAAAGAAAAATCTGCTTGTACGTGTTGCGGACATTGTCTGACTTCGGGATGAGTTGCAGCTTCGCAGTGGCGATACCATTGATCGTCTCCGGGGCCACATACGTGACGTCGAATGCCTTCTGCAGATCTTGTCCGCTGCCTCCAAAGCCGAGCACGACATAACTCTCGAAATCCGCTCGCTTCTTGCCGAGGTCGTAAACCATCACCTGGTCTGGCTTGGGCTGATACATGCGGATCTTGCCTTCGCTGAAGAGCACATATTTCCGCTCGGGTTTCAGGTTTTTGGAATCGCTCCCTGCCATCTTGATGTCGGCCATCATCTCGATCTCTTTGCCGGTACGGCGGTAATAGATCGTGCCGCGCTGAACGTCGTCGACTTCGTCAATGACTTTTTCGTATTTGTCCCATTCGAACTCGGCTTGCGTGCTGCGAAAGCTGGCCGCGGCCGTGTCCATTTTCTTCAGAACGGCGGCCAGGTTCGCGGCATCGTCGGGCTTTGGCTGAGGCATCGCTGCGAACGCCAGCAGGCTTCCGGCCAGCGCGATCGCGGATATGAGCGGGAATCGTTTCATGCAGACTTTTTTCGAGTTGCCGCCAGCTACTCGCGCCGGGCTAGTACCTTGTAGGCCCGTACTTTTCCTTTGCCGTCGGAAACTAACTCGTAACTCACTATGGAAACCGCGCCCGAAATTGGCTCGATGATGTGCAGCAATTGCTCGCGCATCGACTGGTCGTCGCCCGGCGAAACGGCGCTGGCTGCGACCTGATAAAAAAGATGTCCCTCGGCATCAGCGGTTACGACTACATCAGTCGGATGCGGATTCCGCGCAATGGGTTTGTCGTTGAAGTTGATCACGCGCGGCGAAAATAGCACAAAGATAATGATCAGCGTGACCATGATGTCATAATGCAGCGTGCCCCGCTCGTATTGCCAAAGAATATATCCGCGAATTGTTCGCCAGATGGCGTTCATGGACAGGGGCGCGCTGGGCGCGGTCGTTGTGAGTGCTGCTCTTTGCAAGTCTACTAGCTCCTGGCGTCTAGCTCCTAGCGAGTCGGCCCTCGGATCACCGATTTCCGGAAACCGAAGAGCGGAAGCCGGAAGCCCGTTCTAAAACTTTTTCGGCGTGATTTTTTCCGCGCCGATGTACGTACGAAGCGCCTCTGGAATCACCACGCTCCCGTCGGCCTGTTGGTAATTCTCCACAATCGCAACCCAAGTGCGCCCCACAGCCAACCCGCTGCCGTTCAGGGTATGTACGAACTCGGTTTTATTCTTGCCCTCCGGCCGGTAGCGAATGTTAGCGCGCCTCGCCTGATACGCCTCGAAATTCGAGCACGAAGAAATCTCGCGGAACAATTGCTGTCCCGGCAGCCAGACTTCAATATCGTAGGTCTTCGCCGAAGCCGCTCCCATATCGCCGGTGCACAGCGTAACCACCCGATAGTGCAGCCCTAGCTCTTGCAGAACTTCCTCGGCATCGTGCGTGAGTTTTTCGTGTTCCTCGTACGACTGCTCCGGCCGGGTGAACTTCACCAGTTCCACTTTCTGAAACTGGTGTTGCCGGATGATGCCCCGCACATCTTTCCCGTACGACCCCGCCTCGCTGCGGAAACAGGGCGTGTATGCGGTCAGCGAGATCGGCAGGCGCGCCTGGTCCAGCACTTCGTCGCGATAAAGATTCGTGACCGGGACTTCCGCCGTCGGAATCAGCCAGAGATCCTTATCGCCGTGCGGCACGCGAAAAGAATCGGCAGCAAATTTGGGCAGCTGTCCCGTGCCGTACATCGAATCGGAATTCACCAAGTACGGCGGAAGAACCTCAATGTACCCGTGTTGCCGGGTGTGCAGGTCGAGCATGAAGTTCATCAGCGCCCGCTCAAGTTTCGCGCCCAGATCCCAATAGACGGCGAACCGCGCTCCAGTGAGTTTTACCGCGCGTTCCTGATCAAGGATCCCGAGTTCAGCGCCCAAATCCCAATGCGCCTTTGGAGCGAAGTCGAATTTCGGCGGCGTGCCCCAGCGCCGGACTTCCACATTCTGTTCGGCGCTGTGCCCGATCGGCACGCTCGCATGCGGCAGGTTAGGAAGGCCTGCGAGGATGTCGCGCAAACGGCCATCGAGATCGGCTGCGGTCTTCTCGAGCGCCTGAATCTTCTCGCGCAGGTCCTTGGTCTCCGCCATGGCAGCGCTGGCGTCTTGTCCACTCTTTTTCAGCTTAGCGATTTCTTCCGACGCTTTGTTGCGCTGAGCCTTGCTGGTCTCGGCCTCGGTAATCGCCTGTCGGCGCTGCGTGTCGACATCGCGGAAGTCCCTGAGCACGGCAGCCGGATCCATGCCGCGCTGGCGTAGCTTTTCTTCCACCAAAGGCAGGTTTTCGCGAACGAAATTCAGATCAAGCATGGGAACTAACTAATGTATCGGAAAAGAGCCGCAGAATGCACGCGAACCCAGAGATCGGTAGTGGGTCAGTTTGAATTTGGCCAGTTACACGATGATGCGTACCGATGAACCGATCAAGGATATTCTATTGGCTGGTATTGATTGTTGCGGTTAACGCGGTCGTGGCTTTTCTTTGGTTGTTCTTGTACGGTCGGGGATATTCGTTCCGTTTGAGTGGAGTGTACTTCACCTCGGGCATGCTTGCCGTAGCTGGCATGCTGGTTGGTGACGTGGTGGCATGGTTTCTAGTCTCCCGAAAATCAAAGTAGCCCACTACACATAAGTCAGCCCAAAACCTCACTACCCCCACCAGTCAGGACATGAAGCTCAGCTGTGAAAATTGTCGGAATAAGTTCGTCCGAGTCGTTCAATCGGAACTTCTTGCTCCGAGCATCTGAGGAATGGTGACGAAAGCGTAGCCGGCGGACCTGTAGCGGGAAATCAAATGATCGGTGGCGACGACCGTATTGGAGCGGTCGGCGCCCATCTGTTTGTGGCCGCCGTCGTGGAGCAGGATCACGTCGCCGCCGCGAATCTGCTTTGCCACTTTCTGTTCGATCGCCGCGGACGGCGGCGCGTTCCAGTCATAGCCCGTCACATTCCACATCACCGGTTCTAGCCCAAGTTCGCGGGCGATGCTGAGGACCGCGGGGCGGCGTCCGCCGAACGGTGGCCGAAACAAATTGGAGTACTCGCCGATTGCGTCTTCGAGGGCGGAGCTGCAGTCCGAGAGTTCCTGGCGAACTTCTGCGGTGCTCTTAAATGTCAGCAAAGGATGCGTGAAGGTGTGGTTGCCGACGACGTGGCCGGATTTGACGATTTCGCAGGCAATCTCCGGGCGTTGCCGAACGTAGCGTCCGATCAGGAAAAAAGTTGCTCGCACGTCGTGCTTGGCCAGTACCTCCAGCAGACGCAGTGTGTGAGGATCGTTGGGCCCGTCGTCGTAGGTGAGCGCGAGTTGCTTTATCCCTCGGCCCAGGCCTGTGAAAGTGCGGCCGTACCACCGCCCGGTGGGTGCCATGGATTGATAACCGGCGGCAGCCAGCGCGGTTGCGGCGGCCGTTCCGGCAAGCATGGTTTCGAGCATGGGAGGATTGTAATTGCTGATTGATAATCACATCCATGATCAGCATGCTCGGCTCAGAGTCATGCAACCCGCCCGACGGGGTGACCCCTGCTCCTTTCTCCCGAGCCTTCGAGGTTGACACTCCCAAGTCTATTCAGATCTAGAGGGAGCAGACGGTTTCATGAAATCAGAGGACCAGGGGGATACTGAGGGGAATAGTCGATATTGTGGGGTAGAATCGGCTGTTATGAAATTGGCGGCTTTGCGCGAGGCAGGATTCTCAATCGGTTGCGCTAGGGATCCGTTCGCGGTGGACGACAAAAGGCATCAACCACAAAGGACACGAAGGTTCACGAAGGAACTTCGTTTACGTCATTCCCTTCTTGTGACTTCGCGCCCTTCGTGATGAAGATCTTCAAATTGAGCACTACTGAGGTTGGTGGTCCGATCCAGCAGTACGGCTGCTTTCGGGTTACAGTAGATGGGAACGAATTGACTTATGGCTAACAACTTTCAAGGATTGTCGGCAAACGGCCTTTTAGCCGCAGTTTTGGCGGCGAGCGCGACCTTGGTGGGCTGCTCCGGCAAGGGAGCTCAGAATCCGCACGCGGGAGGTCCGGGCGCAATGCCCGTCAAGGTACTGGAGGCGACAGCGGTACCGGTCAGCGATGCATCCGAGTACGTGGCCACGGTGAAATCGCGGGACTCGGCCGTGATCATGCCGCAGGTCGAGGGGCAGGTCACGCAAATTCTGGTGCACTCGGGCGAGCGGGTCGAGGCGGGCCAGGCGATGGTTGCAATCGATCCGCTGAAACAGCAAGCCACGGTGAAGAGCCAGGAGAGTGCGCGCGCGGCACAAGAGGCGAATTTGAGCTGGGCGAAAAAGCAGTATGAGCGCGCGCAGGGACTCTCCGCGGCGGGCGTGATCAGCAAGCAGGATTTGGACCAGGCGAAGGCCACAGTGGACACGGCCCAGGCGCAGATGGATGCGCTCGATGCCAATGTTCGCGAGCAGGAAGTGCAACTTCACTATTACAAGGTGGTCGCGCTTAAGAGCGGCATCGTGGGGGATATCCCGGTGCACGTGGGAGATCGGGTAACAACCTCGACGGTGTTGACGACGATTGATCAGCCAGGAAGCCTGGAAGTGTACGTGTATGTTCCGATCGAGCATTCGGCGCAACTGAAGATGAATTTACCGGTGCAGGTGCTCGACAGCGAGGCCAAAGTGCTGGCCGATTCGCGGATCACCTTTATCTCTCCGCAAGTGGATAACTCGACGCAGACGGTGCTGGTGAAAGCGCAAATTGCCAACGGGAACGATGCGCTGCGGCAGTTGCAGTTCATTCGGGCGCGGGTGGTATGGGGAACGCATCGGAATCCAGAGGTTCCGATTCTGGCGGTATCGCGGCTGGCCGGACAGTATTTTGCATTCGTGGCGGAACCGCAGAATGGCGGCGCGTTCGTGGCGCGGCAGAAGCCGCTGAAGATTGGGCAGACAGTGGGCAACGACTACGAGGTGCAGGACGGCATCAAGCCTGGGGATAAGGTGATTATTTCCGGGACTCAGTTTCTATTGGACGGGGCGCCAGTGATTCCGCAGAGCTGAGGCTTTCGACTGCGGGGCATAATGGGGCCCGTTTTATGGGTTCAATAGCACGAGTTCATTTGTCATTTTTCTTCACGCGTACGGAAGCCGGACGCCGGGAGCCGGCAGCCGATTCCAATCCAGTTATGATGCAGTGCGAGGCAGCCAGAGCTGCTGTGGACGGGATTCATCATGTTCGTTAACTTCTTCATTACGCGTCCGGTATTTGCTAGTGTGTGCGCGCTGCTGATTATTCTGGCGGGCGCGGCTGTGATACCGACGCTTCCGATCGCGCAATTTCCGGATCTCGCGCCTCCGCAGGTGGGCGTTTCGAGCTTCTATATTGGCGCCAGCGCGCAGACGGTGGAGAGCGCGGTCACCATTCCGCTCGAGCAACAGATCAACGGCGCCGAGGGAATGAAGTACATCACATCGACCAGCGGCAACGATGGAACCAGCCAGATTCTGGTTACGTTTGATCTTACGCGCAACCCCGATCTGGCCACGGTCGACATTCAGAACCGAGTGAACACGGCGCAGGGACGGCTCCCCGGTGCGGTGAAAGCGGTGGGCATCACGACGGCCAAGACATCGCAGAATTTTGTCTTCGGCGCAGCCGTCACTTCCGACAACAACAAGTATTCCACGCTGTTCATGAGCAACTATCTGGACGTGTACGTCCGGGATGCGCTGAAACGAATACCTGGCGTGGCCGACGTACTGATCTTCGGCGAGCGCAAGTACTCGATGCGGTTGTGGCTGGACCCGGTGCGGATGGCAGGACGCGGGCTGACGGCTCCTGACGTGGTCAGCGCGCTCTCGGAGCAGAACGTCGAAGTTGCGGCGGGGGAGGTGGGACAGCAGCCGGCGGTTCCGGGCCAGTCTTATCAGGTCAGTGTGAGGGCGGTTGGCCGTCTGAGCGAGACGACACAGTTTGACAACATCATCCTGAAGACGAACAGCGATGGCACGCTGGTGCGACTGAAAGATATTGGGCGCGCGGAGTTGGGTGCGGAGAACTACGCCTCCGATCTGCAGTTCAACGGCCAGGACGCGGTGGGACTCGCGGTCATCCAGCTTTCGACTGCGAATGCCCTGGATGTGGACCGGCGGGCGATTGCCGAACTTGAACGGCTCTCGAAAAGCTTCCCGCCCGGCATGCGCTACAAGCTGGCATTCGACACGACGGATGCGGTGGGCGAGTCGATCCGAGACGTGGTCTTCACGGTGGGTTCGGCGATCCTTCTGGTCATTCTGGTGATCTTTATTTTTCTCGGCGACTGGAGGACGACGATGATTCACTTTATCGCGACTCCGGTTTCGCTCATCGGCACCTTCACCTTTGTGAAG
>WNGK01005022.1_pt1 | contig 14062 bp, 5 predicted proteins | sample 5400601 | NCBI WGS metagenome assembly WNGK01 (sample SAMN13153376, study PRJNA577476) | soil metagenome | isolation source: 60 cm soil or saprolite under Garry oak tree replicate 1 | place: USA:California | collected 2016-06-15 | reverse complement strand
TACTGTAACTGCATTGAATGGGTTCGCAGGAGTTGTCACACTAACCGACACTGTTCCAGCTGGTCTGACTTGTGGCGCAATTACACCTGGTTCAATCACGGGCGCTGGAACCACAACCGTTTCGTGCTCTGCAACAGTTGCAGGAACATACGTCCTCACAGTAACAGGCACTAGCGGTTCGTTGGTTCACACTGCTACTGCAACGTTCAACTTCGTCGACTTCACAATCGCAGCATCTTCACCAGCGGCTGTTAACGCTGGTCAATCGGCAACATCCACGATAACGATCACTGCCGTCAACGGATTCGCGGGCATTGTCACATTAACGGACACCGTTCCAGCGGGACTCACCTGCGGCGCCATCACACCTGGCACCGTCACAGGATCAGGCACTGCTACTGTATCATGCAGCGCGACTGTTGCGGCTAACTATGTGCTAACGATCACTGGAACCAGCGGTTCACTCGTCCACACCGCTACAGCTACCTTCACCTTCAGAGACTTCACCATTGCAGCATCCTCTCCAGTAGCGGTCAATGCTGGTCAGCCCGCATCCTCCACGATTACGATAACCGCAGTGAACGGCTTCGGAGGCGTTGTAACACTAACTGACACCGTACCCGCGGGTCTCACCTGTGGAGCAATTACTCCAGGCACAGTCACTGGCTCCGGAACTGCAACAGTATCCTGCAGCGCCAATGTTGCTGGAAACTACGTGCTGACAGTAACAGGCACCAGCGGAAGTCTAGTCCACACTGCAACTGCAACCTTCAGCTTCGTAGACTTCACAATAGCCGCAACTTCTCCAACCGTTGCACTACCCAGCTCAGCTACCTCGACGATTACCATCACCTCTCTGAACGGTTTCGCAGGCGTCGTCACTCTGACCGATACTGTCCCTGCAAATCTGACCTGTGGCGCAATTACTCCAGGCACCGTAACAGGGTCTGGATCCGCGACATTGACCTGTAGCACGACTATCGCCAACAGCTACGTTGTAACAATAACCGGCACGAGCGGCTCACTAGTCCACACAGCCTCCGCAACCTTCACCTTCACCGCGAACACCCAAGACTTCACCATCACCGCCACATCCCCCGCAGCAGTCAACGCGGGCCAATCCGCTAGTTCGACGATCACAGTAACCGCGCAGAACGGCTTCACCGGAATAGTTTCCCTCACAGACACCGTCCCCGCGGGTCTCACTTGCGGAGCAATATCTCCGAGCAGCGTTACAGGGTCTGGAACTGCCACGGTTTCTTGCAGTGCTACAGTTGCCGGAAGCTACGTGCTAACGATAACTGGAACCAGTACGTCCCCAGCCCTTACCCACTCGACAACCGCGACGTTCAATTTCGTAGACTTCACAATCACAGCCTCCTCACCAGCCGCAGCTAACGTCGGCCAGTCCGCAACCTCGACCATCACCGTTACCGGGTTGAATAGCTTCGCAGGCGTTGTTACTCTCACAGACACTGTCCCAGCAGGACTCACCTGTGGCGCTATCACTCCAGGCTCAGTTACTGGCTCCGGAACTGCTACCGTTTCATGCTCTGCAACCGTTGCGGGCAACTACGCTCTGACAGTAACAGGCACCAGCGGAAGTCTAGTCCACACTGCTACCGCGACCTTCAGCTTCGTAGACTTTACAATAACAGCGTCTTCGCCTGCTGCGGTTAATGCTGGTCAGTCTGCAACCTCAACGATCACAGTTACCGCGGTCAATGGCTTCGCTGGAGTCGTAACTCTCACAGACACAGTACCCGCAGGGCTCACATGCGGCGCGATTACTCCAAGCTCCGTCACTGGTTCAGGCACTGCCACTGTATCATGCAGCGCAACGACCGCCGGCGTCTATGTCGTAACGGTGACCGGCACTAGCGGGTCCCTCGTCCATACCGCGACATTCCAAGTCAGCTTCGTCAACTTCGCAATTTCCGCATCGTCGCCAGCCGCCGTCAACGTTGGTCAGTCTGCCATATCGACCATAACCATAACGGCGAGCAACGGCTTTTCGGGAGTCGTTAGCCTTACCGACACAGTGCCCGCTGGTCTTACATGCGGAGCAATCACACCCAGCAGCATAACAGGCTCTGGAACCGCAACTGTCTCCTGCAGTGCCACAGTCGCCGGAAGCTACACTCTCACGATAACAGGCACGAGTGGATCTCTCGTCCACACTGCCACAGCGACGTTCAACTTCGTAGACTTCACAATCACAGCCTCCTCGCCAGCAGCTGTCCCGGTGGGCAATTCGGCGACTTCCACAATCACCGTAACTGGTTTGAACGGATTCGCAGGAGTAGTGACCCTCACGGACACAGTCCCAGCTAACTTGACTTGCGGCGCAATTACTCCAAGCTCCGTCACCGGTTCAGGAACCGCGACCCTCACATGCAGCTCTACGATCACCAACACCTACACGGTGACCATCACAGGCACCAGCGGCTCTCTAGTCCACGCCGCTACAGCCACGTTCACATTCGGCCCCGCTCAAGACTTCATAATAGCCGCGACCTCGCCTTCTGCAGTCAACATTGGTCAATCCGCTGCCTCCACGATAACCGTCACCGCTGTGAATGGCTTCTCGGGCGTAGTATCTCTCACCGATACAGTACCAGCAGGGCTGACCTGTGGAGCCATAACTCCCAGCAGCGTTACAGGCTCTGGCACCGCTACAGTATCCTGCAGCTCAACAACCGCGGGCAGCTTCGCAGTCACGATCACGGGCACAAGCACAACACCTCCACTAACCCACTCCGCCACCGCCACGTTCAATTTCGTAGACTTCACAATCGCTGCAACGTCGCCAGCAACTGTCACCGTTGGCAACTCAGCAACATCTACGATTACGATCACCGCATTGAACGGTTTCTCCGGAGTTGTATCGCTCACCGATACAGTTCCAGCCAATCTCACTTGCGGAGCAATCACTCCAAGCTCCGTCACTGGCTCGGGCACCGCCACCCTCACCTGCAGTTCCACCATCGCGAATAGTTACCTAGTAACGATAATGGGCACGAGCGGCACTGTAGTCCACACTGCGACTGCGACGTTCACATTCACTGCGGTAGTAGACTTTACAATCACTGCAACATCTCCAGCAGCTGTAGACGTCGGCCAGTCAGCCAGCTCCACAATAACCGTAACAGCCGTCAATGGATTCTCAGGCGTTGTAACACTCACGGACAGCGTCCCCACGGGTCTCACCTGTGGAGCAATTACACCAGGCACCGTAACTGGCTCGGGCACGGCTACTCTGACGTGCAGTTCCAACACCGCAGCCAACTACGTCGTAACCATAACCGGCACCAGCACTTCGCCTGCAATTACTCACTCGACCACTGCTACGTTCAAATTCGTAGACTTCAGTATCGCTGCTACCTCCCCGGCGGCGACCACAGTAGGCTCCTCGGCTACCTCGACTATCACTGCTGCTGCAATCAACGGTTTCACTGGGACGCAGACTCTTAGCGACACCGTCCCTGCGAGTCTCACCTGCGGCGCTATCACTCCAGCCACGATCACAGGCTCAGGCACCGCCACCCTCACATGCACCTCCTCTATCGCAGGCACCTACACTGTCATGATAACCAGCACAGATGGAACCCTCACCCATTCCACCACAGCAACCTTCACCTTCACCGACTTCACAATCACCGCCAGCCCAACCAGCGTCATGATCAACGCCGGCGCCTCAACAACCGTGACCATAACAGTAGCGCCCGTCAACGGATTCAGCGGAACAGTCACTCTAACCGCGAATCCATCCGCAGGACTAACCGCAACACTCAGTCCAACCAGCATAACTGGCGGCTCCGGAACGTCGACACTAACAGTCACCTCTGCAAGCGCGGGCAACTACACCGTCACAGTCACTGGAACAAGCGGATCTCTATCCCACAGTACCGGCAGCATAAGCGTCCGGGTGGTTGACTTCCAGATATTCGCCAGCCCAACAACCGTCAATACCACCCCTGGCGTCAATGGCAACTCCACGATAACTGTCACCGCAGCTAACGGCTTCGCAGGCACCATCACCTTGTCAACCTCAATCTCACCGAGCAGCGGACTAACATGCACCCTTAGCACCACGAGCATAACCGGCTCTGGAACCAGTCTACTCCAGTGCAATGGAACAGGCGGCACCTACACGGTAACCGTCACCGGAACAAGCGGCAGTCTGTCTCACAGTGCTATGGTCACGGTCAACGTACAGGACTTTTCACTGACGACATGCGGGTCCTTGATGATCGTCCAGCCAACGTCCGGCACCAATACAGGCACGTGCGCAGTCACCGTGACGTCCGTAGGAGGCTTCTCCGGCACGGTATTCCTGAATGCGACTGTATCACCAGCAGCCACGGGCATGACGTTCGCCTTCAGCCCAGCGTCGATCAGCAGCTCTGGCACATCAACGCTCACAATAACAATCTCGTCTTCGACTGCGCTAGGCAGCTACACCGTCACAGTCACCGGAACAAGCGGCAGCCTGTCTCGCAGTGCGACTGTCGCCCTCACAGTGATCCAGGGTACACCAGCACAGTCGCCCTTCTTCACTCAGCTCACATGGAACCACCGCTTCTCGCTCTCAAAGTACAACAACGTCCAGACCTTCAAGTACGGCTTCAAGAGCAACAGCACAACCACAATCTACGCCAGCGTAACAATCACAGGCGTTGACGGCATCGGCGTGAACGGGTTCACTCTGACCTCACAAGTATTCACGCTCACACCGAACAAGAACATCAGCAACCAAATGTTGACCCAGATGTTCGACTCGTCACAGATCGGCGATACATTCACCTTCACAGCAGTGATCCACTGGGGCACAACACCAACCAACGACCCGTCGCAGCTACCGTTCACAAGCACCCTGAGCAACGGTGCACCGACAAGTGGCTCGTTCACCGTCCTAGCGTAGGATGGTAACGGGTCAAACCTCCTCTCTTTCCTAATCACTCTATCTCGCAGTGTCAGGTAGCATTACATGCCTCACACCAGGATGATAGTAGACCTGTATTGCTCGGGAAGACTGTCTAAAGCTCAAGCAAGCTCCAGCCTGCAAAAAACTATAAGCTCAGCCGTTTCGCGAGGCGAAGTTAGTAGCCTGTGCCTGGAGCATGATCATTCCCGAGTGTGATGTGAGGCTTTGGCGTCGCCTACGCGGAAACTTCTGTTGACCATTTCCTTTTTCGGACTTGCTCTCGTCGGCATTGTCCAACCGTTACAGTTTGCGCACGCTAGCCTTGGATGGTCCAGCCCAATCTTGATCGATACTCACTCGGGCTTCGACATGCTGTCTACTTCTCTACAAGCTAGCAACGGGACGCTCTGGTTGGCTTGGCAGTCGAACCGGTATGGACAGACAACCGGACGCTTTGACGTTCTCTACAAGACCTACACTAATGGCGTCTGGTCGTCCGTTCATAATTTGACTAGTTCGGGCCAGAACGCCGGCCCATCCTTGGTGCAGTTGACAAACGGCACTATCGCTGCTTTCTGGGTGATGAAGCCGGCTCGCAGCTACGATATCTTCTACGCCCAGTATAGAGCCTCAGGATGGACTAGTCCTGTCCAGATTACTAACACTAGTCTGAATGATACGTCGCCTTCTGCCACGGTGGGCCGAGACGGCACGGTCTGGCTTGTCTGGACGCGGATAGACTCCACAAATCATTCTGTTCCAGCGATCAAACAGTTGTACTACAAGAGTTGGAAGAATGGAGCCTGGTCTCCGGAAATCCAGCTGACAACAGACTCGAACCAGAACTATGGTTCAGGAGTAATGATGGGGAAGGATGGTATACTCCGCGTGACCTGGTCCAAGGGTGCTGCTGGCAGTAGCTACCATCTCTACTCCAAGACCTACAATGGAACCGTTTGGAGCGCTGAGACTCAAATCGTCTCGTCCGCATCGACAGATGAGCACCCGTCAATGATCCAGGATCGTAATGGAACCCTCTGGCTCTTCTGGGGAAGACTAATCGTCGTATCGTCAACAGTACAGTACTACTCCCTGATCGGAAAATACTCCTACAACTTGGGCTCAAACTGGTCAGCAGAGATCCAGCTGACCAATACTTCTACAAATGTTGACAGCTTCTTGCCCAGTGCTATCCAGTCCACTTTCGGAGTCAAAGCCCTCTGGATCTTCTATACCTCGAACTTCAATGTCCCCGACTATGATATCTTCGCTCTAATGTCTACTGGAGTCTCACCCGTCCACGACGTGACTGTGTCCGGACTATCCGCCTCCAACAATCTAGGGACCAACTGGGAATATCCCGGCGGTCTCAAGTCAGTAGGTCAGAGCGCTATCGAAACTGTGACTGTGACAGTTGTAAACGTTGGAGACTATCTTGAGACAGTTAGTATGACTCTAACTGCAAAGAACACTACAACCATCAATGTTGGAACGGTGAGTAATCTCTTGGGCCCTGGGAATGCTGCAAACTTCTACTACTACTGGAACACGACCAATATTACACCGGCACGATATGGATTGACAGCAACAATAGCTACGTTGCCTGGTGAAAGTCTTGGGAACATGGGTGACAACAGCTTCTCCGTATCGAACCAAGTCCACATGATTCCTCTCGGAGATGTTGATCAGGATGGTTCGGTAACAATAACTGACGTCTCTGTATTCTTCTACAATTTCGACTTTACGCCAGCGTGTAATTGTAGTCGTTGGAATCCCTACGCGGACATCAACAACAACGGAATCATCGACATCATTGACATTGGCGTCGTCTCTAGAAACTTTGACATTTTCACCTGACACCAAATACTAGCTCCGTCCGGAGCTAGCCCAGTCAGAAATGTTGAGATTACGTAAGAGGAAGGAGTTTTCGCATATAGACCTGTCGAGAACTGGGAATGAAGGAACCGATTTGTTGCAGGGGATTTCTTTACCTTAATAGCCCAGCGCTTCTCCCGACTTTTGCGTTTTCGCATAACACGTGTCCTCTACGCGAGGGACGTGATCTCGCACCCGCCTAATTTGCGAAGCCTTAGAATTTTCCCTGTCCTGCTGTGATTTTCGCTGTCATCCCAGGGAAGGAGAACTGATTTTTGCGATCCAGATACAAATGGTGTGTCAAGATAACGATGTTCAAGGGGTCATGTCTCGGATGGTTGCTGCTGTCTTCGGCTACTCTCGACTGCGTTTCTCTACCGTATATTTCTGGAATACCGTAGAAGTCTTTCTCAATCTGAAGTGTTTCGTGGCTATAAGGACCAACGCTAACTCCGAAAACTCTTATATTGACTATCTCAGAATGTTGCTTCGGAAAACGGGTGCATAAAAAACGAAAAACCCTAAGATACTATTCCTAATACCCCTAATGCTATTCAGCGCTATCTTCATGGTACCAACCGTCGTACATGCGGCAACAGGCCAAGTCAGCGTTAACGGTGGAAACGAGATTCTCGCAAGTGGCACCGCGACCACGGTCAGTGTCCCTATCCAGATCTCCGGATCTGACTCCCTGAACGGCTTCGACGTCCAAGTCGTTGCCGATCCGACCATTCTTCAGGGTGCAAGCGTAAGCTTGAGCGGCTCTGTAATCACCTCGCCAACCATCGTCGTCGAGTGTATCAACGGCATCCTCGTAGTGGGCACAACCTGCGCGCCACAAGACGGCTCAGGCGTGGTTCACCTCGCTGTTGTCCAGATAGGCTCTCTCCTCTCCGGAACTGGTCTTCTCTTCACCATCAACTACAACATTGTCGGACAGAGCGCTCTCTCACCAATCACGTTCAACACGGGCTGCTCTGGCACCAGCGTCGCCAGTGGTGACTGTGTCACGATATCCAACGGCCAACCAACGGCTCTCTCAGAGACCGACCTCTCGGGCTCTTTTGCAAACCTCAACGACTTCAGCATGGCGGCCGACTTCACCGCTCTCAGCACTACCGCAGGTACTCCGATTAGTGACAACATCAACTATGTCGCACTAGGCGCATTCTCTGCCGTTCTGACAGAGACTGTTACCAGTCCATGCACGCAAGCGTCGAGCTCAGTAGACCTAACATTCGGGTCTGGCTCCGATATGCTGACCTGCAGCTCCGCGACCAACGGTGACTTTGGCGTCACCGTAACAGCGACCGGAGGCGGTGTTACTCACTCAGTCCACATCGCACTGCACGTCGGTCCAGCCGGATTCAGCTCTGCGCTCAGCCCGACCAGTCTCACGATTTCGCGCGGCACTTCCGACACAACCCAAGTGACTCTCACCGGTGTAAGCAGCTTCAGCGGTACAGTAACCATCACGGCAACAGGTCCATCCGGTATTACCGGATCCGCCAGCCCCTCGATGGTCACTCTCACCCCTGACGCGTCAGGCTACAGCACCGGGACCGCGACCCTGACCATAAGCGTCGACAACACAGTCGCCAGCGGCGTCTACAGTGTCTCTGTGACCGGCTCAACCCTCTCAGTCACGGTGCCCTCAAGCGACTTTGCCATTAATGCTGTTCCCAACTCTCTATTCGTTCCAAGAGGCAGCACAATCGCCACCCAGATCAACCTTGCCAGCACCGGCTCTTTCGCCGGAACATTGACTCTGTCTGCTACAGTAACACCGGTCGCTCTCGACAATGACGGTGTCAACAACATCGTCAGCGCATTCTTCCCAACCACCATAACTCTGGCGGCTGGTGGAAGTGATGCTACTGCATATTCTGGTTCCACTGTCAAGATCGGTACCAGTCCCAACCCTGCGAACACTGCGACCGGTAACTACACCGTCACCATAACTGCGACGAGCGGCACCATCTCGCACAGCGTAAGAGTCACACTCCTAATCCAGGACTTCGTCCTGGGACCGAACTTCTGCGCTGGCAAGACCCATGTCCTCGGTTCTCCCAACGGCGAATGGCCAGATGCCTTCATCGGCGTCTCATGCAACACATTCACGGTGACCACTGAAACAGTCGCAAACGGCGGCGGCCAGTCTAACCTCTGGGTAACAGTCCAGAGCCTCGGTGGACTACAGACCAACGGAGCAAGCTTCACACCAGGTATTCAGGCTGGAAACCCAGCCCTTCCAGGAAGAGGACTAAGTGTCCCTGAGCTAGGTTTCAGGGTCTGCTTCTTCCAGACCTTCTGGGCAAACGGCACTGAAATATCGACAAGCTACCTCCGCGCCAACGGACCCATAGTCAGAGGAGACCCCACTGATGGATGCAGAGGAGACGGTGAAGCGTTCCCCGACGATGTCGCTGCAAGTGGCACGAACCTCGACTACTATGCTATCACCGCTGAATCACTGACGAACACACTGCCAGGCACATACGGAGTCAACGTCTGCGGCGAGATCGGAACACTGGTCAACTGTGAGATGGTGACTCTGAACGTTGTAACGCTCCAGAACGCCCCAACAGTGTCACAGTTCCTCTGGAGTCGTGCAACAGGCTTCTCTGCCAGCCACGGCGGACACATCCAAATCGTCATCAACAATACGAACCCGACACAGACAGTCTACGCCCAAGTCGAACTCACCGCTATAGGCAGCAACGGGGACATAATAGGCCCCACCGGAACCGCCATCATCAAGATGGCACCGAACAGCATTTCCCAGACACTCAACATAGCGGTACCTCTGACTAAATCGATGGTCGGCGAGACATTCATCTTCTCCACGATCATTCTGTACGGCACAGACCAGGCGATTGTCATAGCTGCTCCAGGCAACCAGAACTTCGGTCAACCCTTCCCATACGTCACCTCGACCACCATCGTCGGCTACATCTCGTCCAGCTTCACTGTTCAGCCATAGACAAACAGTCCCGAATCCAAACTCCCTCCTTTTATTTTTCAACGAAACATACTAGATACCACGCCCATATGTCCGGACGAATACCAAGCATGAAATCGACAGCCGCAGCAACAACAGTCAATCCGAGAAACTCTCCAGATTCTTGGAAGGCTTATATTGTTAGAAGACAGAGAGCACCTCAACACGCTCCGGCCTCTAGTTAGCGAAGGATCAGAATCCTATGAACCGAACCACTGTTTTTAGGCGATTCTCAAGGGGCCTTCTGCTCATCTTCCTCGCAATGGTAATTCTAGGCCCGCCACACTTCGCGCGAGCAGCATACTCATGTTCGTCATCCTTGTCAGCGAACTGGCAGATTTGCGGGCCCATTGGGCCCCCCTCCGGGCTCAATAACGATCCAAGTGTCGTTCAGGCAAGTGATGGCACACTTCGAATGGCGTGGGTAAATACAGGGCTTACAGGCAGCACGTCAATCTACTACAACACGAGGCTCGCGAATGGAACTTGGCTTACGACTAGCTCGATCACAAACCTTGGAGGCAAGAACATCTTCCCTTCGATAGTCCAGTTCTCGGACGGAACCATCTATATGTTCTGGTCATACAAGGCAACAACATCCACACACTACCAGATATACTATAGATACCTCACGGGAAGCGTCTGGTCCTCATATACGCCCGTCCCCCTCCAGAACCCGACCAGTCTCAACGACACCCGGCCATCTGCGGCCCTCGGTAGAGACGGAACACTCTGGCTCGTCTGGACCCGGGACAATAGCACCGCCTCTGGAAGCACACCTGTCTTCCGGCAACTGTGGTATGAGACCATGAGCTCCACCGGGTGGTCGAGGAGCGAGCAGAGCATAACCTCCTCTAGCGACCCTAACTGGAACTATCAGCCATCAGTAGCTATCGGGACAGACAACAATCCACGAATCGCGTTTTCAAAGGGCCAAAATCAGATTTTCCAGATCAACTATGTTCAGCGATCAGGCATAGGCTGGACCAGCCCGAGGCAGATAGTCACATCTAACTCGACAGCTTATGATGTGTTCCCGTCTCTCATACAGGATCGGAATGGAACACTCTGGGTCTTCTGGGCGAGAAACACCAGCACGAACTTCGAGATAAGATCCGAGTATTCTTGGGACAATGGGACAACCTGGCGTGGCGAGACTCAACTCACGGCCGCATGTTCAGGATGTTTCGACAGCAACTATCCTGCAGCTGTTCAGTCGAGCACGGACAAGAACATCTGGGTCGTCTACTCGACAAACCAAGGGACAACAGGATATACCCTCTACAATCTCGTAACGACCAGCCCGATCTCTCTAGTGCACCACGTTTCGATCTCTGACCTTTTCGGCTCGTACGGGGCCAACGCATCAGAGCTCTACGCGGGCGGCTTGCACAATCCGTGGGCCTTCATCAGCCAGAGCGCCGTAGTCCTGATCCGCGTAACTCTGGTGAACCTTGGGGACTTTGCTGAGACCCCAATCCTGACAATGACCGCAACGAACACGACGAACTATTCTCTTGGAACACAGCCGATCTCCCTCCCGGTAGGAGGGTCAGCCGTAGTGAATTTCAGCTGGAACACGACCGGCGTGCGGCCGGCGCGATACGGTTTTTCGGCCAACGTCACCATCTCTGGCGAAACCCTCGGCAACCGGGGGGATGGCACCCTTGCGAGAACGAACATTGTACATCTGCTGCCTCTCGGTGATGTCGACCAGGACGGATCTGACACCTTGACAGATGTCAGCGTTTTCTTCTACAACTATGGCTTCGGCTGCTCCGCCCCTGGAGTATGTAGTCCCCGCTACAATCCCTTTGCCGACGTGAATGGAAACGGGATAATCGACATAATCGACATAGGGGTTGTCTCGAAAAACTTCGACATATTCACGTAGCCAGGACATGGCGTAGTGATTATGAGGAATCTTCGGGCAAGCTGCAACTGTCCGTATCACGCTGGAGATTTCTCCATACTGTCTACTATTGGGATAGGTTTTTACAGTCACAATTGTCGAGAATGGGCTTGGTCTCTTTGAAGAGCCTCGACATATTCAGGCTTCTCACAATCTTCCTTGTCGCATTCTCTCTCGCTAGCCTCGGAGGTCCCATGTCGTCCAACTTTCATCTTCCAACCGTCCAGCCTTCTCACGCGCTTCCACAAATCTGTCAGACAACGGGTTCGTCCGGAGCCTGCTCCGAATACTGGATCCCCGCAGGACCGGCAATGGACACAGAACAAGCGCTCATCTTCACCGACGAATCATCAGAATTCACAAACATACAGTCAGGCAGTCCCAGCATCGACTTGACAGACTGGCCTCTGACTCCAGACCTCACAGGTCCGTTCACGACTAGCCCCAACTTCCGCGTCACATCAAGCATCAGCCAAGCCGGCAACTTTGAAGTCCAGTTCATGCTCGCCGCCAACTTCTGGGGTGTCAGTATGAACTTCGGCAACTCGACTGCTGGAATCAACGTACGCCAGGGAATATGGCACATGATAGACACTGCAAAATTCGCCGCGGACGACCCAAGCCTCTCCGGACAAGCAATAGCACTAGACTCACCCAACCCGTCCGACAACGTAGGCGGGCTCCCACCAGTCAACCCGTGCAACTGGGACCCTATGTTTCCGGAGACCTACTCCAACTGTAATAGTCCCCCTTCAGGCGGTCTCGCATATCATCTAGGGACTGCTGCTGGTGCGGGAGGTTTTGTCTGGAACCAGGCTCCTGGTAGCGCTGACATGAACGCTGCCGCCGCCCATTTTGTCAAGGCGGGTGTTGCGACGGGTTGTGGCGGTGGTACCGGGACAGCCAGTTGCATTTCTTCCACTGACTCTAGACTCTCGGGTATCAGTTCTGCTGCTTTGAGCAATCCAGTCAACTTCTTCATCCGCAACGACAACACTCCAAGACTCGATCTCGGCGACAGTCTTGCAGAGCAGATCTGCTACTTGTTCACAGGCGCCTACACAGTACCCTGTGGATACTTGACCGTGACGAGTGGTCCCATCACTGCATTTCCAGGTTTTACTACATCGATGACAACTGTCAACTTGAGCTGGGGAATGTATACAGCAGCGTACGGAAGCAATACGGGTCCGCTTCCCTTCGACTCTAGCTTCTATTTGACGTACAACAGCCACTTCGTCTCAGGCATTTCATCGATCAAGTCTCCGACCGGTCCATGCTCGGCAAACTCGGTTCCAACGGTGAGCGCTGCGGACTACATGTACCTCTGCGATCCAGTCTACGATAGTCTAACCATCCAGATGGAGTTCGCCTCATCCCTATCGTCCTCTGTTAGCTTCGGCGAACAAGCTGAGAACCGGTTTGGTGCACACGCTTACACTATGGAGGTGTTCGAGCAGAACGCTCAGTTCGGCTATCTAAACGGCTGGAACAGGGTCATCAACAACGCCGGCGCGGGCCTACCTAACTATTTCACATGGCTAGATGCTTGGAATCCGAGCCCGGCCATACCGGGAACCATAAGGCAGGGATTCAAGCAGACAACCACATCGATCAACCCGTACGTCGCGAGCACCATATGGGACTTTTACATAATCAGCAACATCTACGACAGTCTGACAACACTCAATCCGCTCTCGGGCAGCCAGCTGATCTACTGGATGACTCTGAGCGCAAACCAGCTTCCGAACTCGGGACTATCGTACACTCCACCTCCAGGCACAACTCAATCTTTCCGTTTCACCCTCCGGAGCGACATGTTCTGGCAAGACGGCCGACGAGTCACTCCATGGGATGTCAAGTTCACATTTCTCACGCTCCAAGCCACTGGCGCATTCCAAGGCGGCGTCCTAGCCCCCGTCACTGGAGTCACAGTGCTCGGCCCTGAACAGTTCGACGTGAACGTCAACGCAGTAGGACCCTTCACGCTCTCAACCCTAACATCGGTCACTATACTACCCGGCCACTACTGGTCGACCTGCTCCGGCAGCGTCTGGGACGGATACGTCGGCGTCAACAATGTTCCCGGCACGTGTATGAACGCGGACCCCAACAAGACCACAGCCAACTTCGACCCGCTCGGCAGCGGCATACTCGTCGGATCAGGCCCCTGGATGTGCAAGAGCCCGATCGGAACGCTCGGAACAGGCTGTTCTTCGTCTGGGACCATGAATCCTCCGGTGGGTGGGAGCTATGTGCTCACCCGGTTCGGTAAGGGCTTGGCTCCTGGTTCGAGTATCAGCAGTATCTACTTCCGCAGCAACGGTAACCTTGCCACGTATCTCTG
>WNGK01006664.1_pt1 | contig 14065 bp, 17 predicted proteins | sample 5400601 | NCBI WGS metagenome assembly WNGK01 (sample SAMN13153376, study PRJNA577476) | soil metagenome | isolation source: 60 cm soil or saprolite under Garry oak tree replicate 1 | place: USA:California | collected 2016-06-15 | reverse complement strand
TGGTGCGCGAACACGGCGTGAAGCAGATCGTCGTGGGATTGCCGCTGCGGCTGGATGGCACCCGCGGCGAAATGGCCGAAGAGGCGGAGCGCTTTGGGCAGCGCGTGCGAAAACAGATTGGCGTGCCAGTGGAAATGGTGGACGAAAGGCTCAGCAGCTGGGAAGCCGAGCGCCTCCTGGAAGAAGTTCAAGGAAGATTCATCCACGAAGAAAAACTGACCGGTGTTAAGAAACCGAAGAATGCGCAGACTAAAATGACCGTGGACGCGGTGGCGGCTGCCGTTATTCTAAAAGAGTATCTGGATCGGCAGGAGCAGACGGCCGGGAAGACTTGAGCGAAGAAGAAAATTGAATCAGTGAGAGGCTGAATTGAAACATTTGCTAGCGCTATTGCTATTGGTCGTGCTGATTGCGGGAGGCGCCGCGGCGTGGATGTGGTATGGCATGACGCACCCGTACCAAGGTTTTTCGGGAGAAGGTTTCTTCGTTGACGTGCCACGCGGCGTATCGCGCCGGTATGTGGCGTACATCCTGAAAAAAAATGGGGTGGTGCGCAGCAAGCTGGCTTTCGAGATTTACGCGCGGCAGCATCCGAAGCGCACCCTTCAGGCAGGCGAATACTTTTTTGATCATGCCATGACCGGCCGAGAGGTCTTCTGGAAGCTCGCAAACGGCCAGGTGTACCAACAGCCGTTCACGGTGCGCGAAGGCGAAACGATGTTTGACATCGCCCGCGAACTCGAAGCAGGGAAATTCATGCGCGCGGGAGATTTTCTCTATGCGGCAGGTGATCCGGCGTTGATTCGCGACTTTTCGCCGGGCGCGCAGACGCTGGAAGGCTTCCTCTTCCCCGCCACGTATGAACTTCCGAGACATCCTGCTGCAAGCGAATTGACCGCGGAAATGGTGCGCAAATTCAAGGAAGAGTGGAGACGAGTTGGCTCGCCGGTACCAGGTAGCGTAACAGACGAAGGCGACCACCGGGCCGTGAACAGAATCGTAACACTTGCGTCTCTCGTCGAGAGGGAAACGCCGAAACCGGAAGAGCGGCCGCTAGTGGCGGGCGCATTTGAAAATCGCCTCCGGAAGGGCATGCGCCTGCAGTGCGACCCGACGGTTATCTATGGAATGGAGCGGCTGGGGAAATACAACGGGACACTGATGGGGAAGGACCTGAGCTTTGATTCTCTCTACAACACGTATGAACACGGCGGGTTGCCACCCGGGCCGATTGGAAATCCCGGCGAAGCATCGCTGCGCGCCGCGCTGCACCCGGCACAAACGGATTACCTTTATTTCGTGGCCAACACCCAGGGCGGGCATTTTTTTAGCGCAAGCCTGGCCGAACACAACAAGAATGTGGTGAAGTACCGCCGGCTGCTGGCCGGTCTGCCTGCGGATCCACCGCCGCCACCGCCCAGCCCCAAGAAAAAACACGGCAAGCAGCACCGAGGCACAGCCCGATGACCGAAGACTTGAAAACGAAGAAGGCGCTGATCCTGGAGACCGCCCGGGAGATTAAGGTACAGCAATGGACGCCGGCAGAGATCGACCAGTTGCGCCGGCGGCTCCTGGCCGAGCATGGCGAGGCCGGCAAAACCGGCATGGAATATATTGCGGACGTGCTGAAAGACGCGGGGCAAAAGGTAACTATCAACCAGCAGGAAGAAGCCGAGGAACAGTACGAAGAAGAATTCGAGGATCTGCTGCATTTCAAGACGCTGGAAGATGCCGAGGTCAGTATCATGCGGCTGGATGAATTGATGCGTAAGTTTCGGTTGCACGGCGAACACACGGCCGTGGAGCGCGTCTTGAACGTAGCGCGGCTCGGCAAGCGCCGCGCGGAGATGATTTCGCGCAACCGCAAGGTGGAAGCTCAGAAACGCGCTGAAAAAGTAGAGATCGCCGGATGGTTCCGCATCTGCAGTGGGACTCGAGCTGGTTGAAACTGAAAATCGCGAGCCGGTACGAGGCAAGGATGCTGCAGAGATCTGGTCGGCGGTCTTCCCTGCCCTTGTGGGGAACGAAACGTACGTCGTGGATTTTTTCAGTCACATCGAGAGGGTGCGAGAGTTTTGCAAGATACGGGAGATTGCGTTGCGCGACGCGGCGGAACGCTGCGTGGTGTTGCCGCAGCCGAACCAAGAGCAGTTGCGGCAGATTTTTGAACGATTCGAAGGTGAGACGTTCGGCATCAGGGCAGGCAGGGCGGCACGATCCGCCGATGCGGCGCTCGAAGGCGACCTGTCAAAGCGCGGGTTGGATGCGTACCAACTGGCCTACGGACAGTACAACTTCTGTGCCATTTGCGAGCCGGAGGACGGCTGGGTAACGCTGCTGAGTGCGTCGCTCTGGCCCAGCGAAATCATCCGGCGGGTGCGGCCGGCGGTTCAGCCATTTGACATCCACATTGCGCGGCCCAATTGAATGCTTCTGGTGCCGCGCCACGCGTTGATTGGGCGGCAACCAATTGGTTGCTAGATTGCATTATTTGTATGGTGGGGACGGAACTCATTGAAGCGACGTGTGAAAACGTGCATGGCATGGGCGACACTGGCGGCTATTTCCTGCGGCTGTGGTAGGGGAAGAGTTGTAACCGGCCACAGAGTAGTTGCCCAGATGCCGGTCGCCAAGGATGCCACGCGTGAAGAGCTCCTCGAGGCATACAATTTGATCGCGCGCAGCACAAAAACTCTGAACGCCACCGTGGAGCTGAAGCCGACGGCGGGATCGAAGTATAGCGGTGTCATCGACGAGTATCATGAGGTTAAGGCGTTTCTTCTCGCAGCACGGCCTGCGGAAATTCGCGTGATCGGGCAGGCGCCGGTGATCGGAACCACGGTTTTCGACATGGCCAGCGACGGCGAGACGTTTCGGGTTTCGATTCCCTCCAAGAAAAAATTCCTCGTTGGACCGGTGGCCATCGAACGGGCCAGCAGCAAGCCCATTGAGAATTTGCGGCCGCAGCACCTGCTGGATGCGCTGCTGTGGCCGGAAATCCACAAGGCAGAGTCTGTGACCCTGCGAGAGTTCAACGACGAGAACGCAAGATACTACGTTCTGACCGTTTTGCGCGGCGGCTATCAGGTGGAAGTGCTACGGGAAATCTGGTTTGACCGTTCCGATCTGCACGTCGTCCGCATGCTAACTTTTGGGCCGAAAGGTGTTCTACTTTCGGATGTTCGCCTCGCGGATTGGCAACCCCCGGATAGTACCGGCGGCCAGACTGTTCCGGCCGCATCTTCAAATGGAGCGGCCTCGTTTCCACGCGCGATTCGAATCGAACGGCCGCACGACGATTACAAGCTCGATTTACAAGTCACGAAGGTCAGCATGAACGAAGAGATTCCTATTGAGCGATTCAAGCTTGAGCAACCGGCAGGAACGGAATTAGTGCCCGTTGGCCAAGCCACGGAGAGCAAGCAGCCATGATGGGTGAGCTGATCTTCCGCAACCTGCTGCATCGCCCGCTGCGAACGCTGATTGGCGCCATGGGAATCGCAGTAGAGGTCGCGCTCGTCGTCCTGATCGTCGGGCTGACCAGCGGCCTATTGACCGAAACGGCCAGGCGCATTGAAGGCATCGGCGCGGATATCATGCTGCAGCCCCCGTCCGCGTCTTTCCTGTTCGCGTTTGGCAGCGCTCCGATGCCTATCAAGATTGGCGACAAGCTCGCAGAGCTAAAGTACGTCCAATCCGTGGCCCCCGTGCTCTTTCAGTTCAACACATCAGGCGTGGAAATTGTTTACGGAATTGATAAGGAGAGTTTTCGAGCCGTCTCGGGCGGATTTGTGTTCCTTCAGGGCCACGACCTGGAAGGCCCGGACGACATTCTTGTGGACGACATTGCCGCGCAAACGAAAAAGATACAGCCGGGAGAGACCTACCGCATTTTCGATCACGATTGGCATGTTGCGGGAATCGTAGAACATGGGAAGGGTTCCCGGCTGTTTGTTCCGCTGGCAACTCTGCAGGAATTAGTGGGCGCGCGCGACAAGGCGACGATCTTTTTTGTGAAGTGCACGCGCTCCGAGCACACCGAAGACGTCATGGAAAATATGCGCCACGTTCTTCCCGGCTACACCGTCCGGCCGCTCAAGGACTACCTCTCTCTGATGACCTCGACAAATATCCCGGGCCTGGAAGCCTTTATCAACGCGATGATCCTGCTGGCCGTCACCATCGGGCTGCTGGTCATTTTTCTCACCATGTACACAACCGTGATCGAGCGGACAAGGGACATCGGCGTTCTGAAATCGCTCGGTGCAAATCACTGGTTCGTCATCCGGGCGCTGCTCTCGGAATCCGCCGCGCTTTGCGTGCTCGGAGTTGCCGCAGGTATCGGACTGAGCTATTTGGTCCGCGCCGGTTTTCTCTGGAAGTTTCCGACCCTGACCATTTTAATCACTTCCGAATGGATTCTCCGCGCGGCTGGCATTGCGCTCATGGGCGCGTTGTTGGGCGCGAGCTATCCGGCGTTGCTGGCGAGCCGCAAAGATGCGGTTGAGGCGTTGTCGTACGACTAGGACTCAAAGAATAGAGCGCGGGACGCGGAAAGATCGCAGCGGAAACGAAGCAGACAAGAAAGGGCCGCGAAGCAGGCGGAATGGCTAGTCACGAATGGGAATCGCAGCTACAATACAAGAACCTGCCGAAGGGCTGATTTTCCAGGGAAAAAAGAGCGTGGAGCCGATACTCAGAACGGAAAACTTGTGGAAGCTCTACCACGCCGGGAAGGTCGAAGTCCCGGCATTGCGCGGCGTGAATTTCGAGGTGCAGCCTGGCGAATCGGTTGCCGTGATGGGGCCTTCAGGCTGCGGCAAGTCTTCGCTGCTGTACGTGATCGGCGGCCTGGCGCAAGCTTCCCGCGGCAAGGTGCTCGTCGATGGCAATGACCTTACCGAACTGAGCGACGCCGCGCGCACCAAATTGCGCCGCCACAAGATCGGCTTCGTCTTCCAGCGATTCAATCTGCTTCCTACACTGACGGCCAAAGGAAATATCGCCATAGCGCAGTTCATTCACGGTGACGGTTTCGACCCGCACCGCTTTGATGTTGTAACGCAGATGCTCGGTCTGGCGGGACGTCTCCATCACAAACCGTCGGAACTTTCCGGCGGGGAGCAGCAGCGCGTGGCCATCGCGCGGGCCATCATCAACGAGCCGAAGATTCTTCTCGCCGACGAGCCTACCGGAAACCTGGATTCGAAGAACTCGGAGATCGTGCTTCAGATGCTGCGGCAACTGAACAAAGACCTGGGCCAGACCATCGTCATGATCACCCACAACCCGGAAGCAACCACGTATTTCGACCGCGTGGTGCACATGCGCGACGGGGTTATCGTCGACGGCGTGTCTGCGGATTGATATGGCAAGCCTGGGCCAAATTCTTTCCCGGACGTTTTTCTGGTCCTACGAACGCGGCACGTGGCAATATGACCTCGCGGTCATCCTGATATTGGTCTTTGTGCTTCTCACTCCGCGAAACTGGTTTCACGATAAACCACAAGGTGGAGCCCCGGTCGCGCCCGGGCAGGTCCAATTTATTTCGAAAGAGGGAAACCGGCTGAAGTATCGCGTGGATGCGCGCATCCTGGCTCCCCCGACAAAGCTCGCGCTTCAGAACGACTTGCACACCGCCTTGCAGGAGGCCCTCCCTGAGCTGCACAACGGGAATTTCTCCATCGCGAACATCGAGCCATTGCGCGATGACCAGGGCGCGGTGATTGCCTATCAGGTGGAGATTCGCCATTAACCCCGTTTCCAGGTAACATTGCGGCGCGTTCGCGCATCTCCTTGTATATGTTACGATTCCGAGGGCTTGCATGAGCCCCGCTTCGTTACTAGATAGAGGCCCCGTTTGAGACGTATATCTTTTCTTCTTTTCGCCCTAGTTAGTCTCTGCTGCGCCGCAGGCGGGCTTCGATCGCTCACCGCGCAGGCCTCTGCAAATTGGACCATCGAGGGCGTCCTGGGCATGATGGACAAGTCGGCACAGGACTTTCACACGCTGACCGCCGACATTGAGCACATCAAGTACACCGCGGTTGTGAAGGATTCCTCGACTGAGACCGGCCAGATTTTCGTGCGTCGCGATGAGAAGATGCGCATCGATTTCCAGAAGCCCGATCCACGAACGATTCTCCGAAACGGCGACTCGCTTTACATTTTCACGCCCAAGATCAATCGCGTCGAGGAATACAACATCGGAAAGCACCGCGCATTCGCCGACCAGTATCTGGCGCTGGGATTTGGAACGAAAGGCGATACGCTCAAGAAAAACTACGTTCTGACGCTGATCGGAGAGGAAGAGTTCGACAGCCGCAAGACCGTCGTGCTGGAGTTGACGCCGAAGTCCGAACAGGCACGCAGCCAGATCGCCAGAATTCGAATATGGATCGACGAAGCATCCTGGCTGCCGGTGCAGCAGAAATTTTTCGAGACCAGCTCCGACGATTACTTCCTATCCCATTACACCCACGTGATGAAGAATCTGAAGATCAGCGATGCAAAATTCAAGCCCGACTGGCCGAAGAGTGTAAAGGTAGAAAAGCCCCGAGGATAATTTCTAAACTCTTTCCATCTATTGAATCTCGCGGGTTTTCTGGTTTCATAAACTAAAAAGACGATGGGTTAGCCCCCGGCCACGCGCTCCTGCGCCAACAATTGTTCCTTTCGCGAAAGCCCCCAGCGGTAACCTGCGAGTGCCCCGTCCTCGCGAACCACGCGATGACACGGCACCACGACGGACACAGGGTTCGTGGCGCAAGCTCTCGCCACGGCCCGCACGGCCTTCGGCTGGCCGAGGGATCGCGCGACTTGCGAGTAAGTGCGTGTCCCGCCGCGCGGAATCTTCTGCAGTTCCTGCCAAACGCGGCGCTGAAACGCGGTCGCTTGCAGGTCGAGCGGGAGTTCCAATCGCGGCTGTTTGCCTTCGATGCGCTGGACGATCTCGCGCACCCAGCGCTGGAACGAACCCGTGCCTGGCGCAATTTCCGCACGCGGATATTCTTCACGCAGTTCCGCGATCATCGCGTTTTCCGCATCGCCGAGATAGACCGCCGAGACCCCGCGTTCCGTCGCCCCCACCAGGACTTTCCCCAATGGTGATTTTGCAATTGTGTATCCGATTTTCATACCCTGTCCTCCCTTTCGATAAGTCGCCGGCGTCATGCCAAGCTGCGCGTTGCTGCGTTCGTAGACGCGGCTGGATGATCCATATCCTGTTTCGTACAACGCATCGGCAATACTCTTGCCCGCACGGAGCATTGCTTTGAAACGTTTGATGCGCAGCGCTTCGGCAAGTTCCCGCGGCTTTAGTCCTGTCACCTGCAGGAACGCGCGCCGCAGAGTGGCTTGCGTGGTCCCCAGTGCCGCGGCCAGGCCTCCCAAACGAACCCCTTCTTCAGGCGACTCGCCTAGATGACTGGCCGCGCGTTGTACCAGCGCCACCGGCCCGGCAATCTCATTCGGACGGCAGCGCAGACAAGGCCGGTAGCCTTGTTTTTCCGCTTCTTCCCGAGTGCGGAAGAAGGTTACGTTGCGCCGCAGCGGCCGCCGCGCCGGGCACGACGGTCGGCAATAGATATGCGTTGAGCGCACAGCAAGCACGAAGCTCCCGTCCGCTCGGGAGTCGCGTGCCAGCGTGGCCTGCCAATACCGCGCAGCCGCGTGCGCCGATATGCTGTGTGCGAATTTGGCTTGTGCGTGGCTCATGTTCAACGCGCTAAAAGTAGCGCAAGCTGAAACGCAAATCTATCCGGAAAGTCTCGGCAAACTGACGAAGGCAAGGCCGGCGAAAATACATGACGATCAGGCTTCGCCAGGGGCTGGAACCGGGCCTGTGACAGGCGCTGGCGTCCGGTGCGGCGCGGTGATCACCAGAATGACCGCGGTGAGTATGATCGCGGCAGCAACGACGGTGCGCAGCGTGATGCTCTCAGCAGCGATGAGCCAGCCCAGGAACAGCGCAACGACCGGATTCACAAACGCATACGTTGCTACGCGCGCCGCAGTGCTCTTGTGAAGAATGTAAATGTATGCGCTAAAGCCGATTCCCGACCCGAATACGATAAGGTACCCAAGCGCAAGCCACGAGCGAAGCGAAATCGCGCCAAGATGCAGCTCGCGGAATTCTCCGACAAACAGCCCGGCGATCAGCAGAATCACGCCACCGGCAAAGCTTTGCATCGCCACGCCCAGTATCGCCGAACTGGGCATCCCGCCGTGCTTCGAGTAGAGTGAACCACATGCCCAGGCCAGCGACGCGAACACCAGCACGGCAGCGCCCCTAGGATCGACGCGTTCCGAACCTCCAAGACGTGCAGGCCCGACCAGCAGCGCGAGTCCCGCGAACCCCATCAGCAGCCCTACAAACACCCGGGGAACTGGCTTCACACCGCCAGGACGGAGCCAGTCTATGATCACCAGCCAGAGCGATACCGTGGCCACCAGAAGCGCGGTGATGCCGGACGGCACAGTCCGTTCCGCCCAACTGACGCCGCCATTGCCGACGAACAGCAGCAGAGCGCCTGTGACAAAGGCTGTCCTCCAATTTGCGGCGGTGGGCTTGATTCCCGTCTTACTGCGAAGGATCGGGTAGAGGAGCAGACCAACAATAGTGTGGCGGAGCCCCGCCAGGATGAGCGGTGGAAACGATTCGATCCCAATGCGAATTGCCAGATAGGTGGAACCCCAAACAACATAGACGGCAGCAAACGCCAGCAGAACCAGAGTTGTCGTACTGGCAGCAGTGTGGGGCGAGGGCGCGGGAGTTCTCGCCGCGCGCTGGGTATCGATAACCGTCGCAGACATAATTTCTCTTCCCGATCAGCTTTCCTATGATGAGTGGCGAAAGCAAAAGGTGTCGAGCACCATATTGGTAGAGCATTTTCCGAGGGAATCCACAGAATGTTGTGGGTCGTTTTCGGTACCATTACTAAGTGTTTGAGGTTAAGACACTTCCGCCGTTTTCCACAGGTTGACGCCAGGCACGACTAGTGCCATCTTATCGCTCCACACCTCACAAGTGTGGACGGGGAAAATCCAGAAAGTCGGTTTTGCAGTTTGGTTTGTTGGGCCATTGCCAGCGACAGTGAAGTGACATCTCTGAGGGCCTCACGTGAGCGCGACAAATCGCGTAACTCCTTTTGAATCGTGGCCAGTCAAGCCAGCCGCGGAGGCTGGCGAAGCTTCGTCGGGGCCGCAATTGCTCCCGGATGCGCCGCGCGTACCGCCCCTTCGCATGGCACCGCTTCTGGTCCCGACGCAGCCTCGGCGTTTCGTCCGGGTACCAACGCACGCCGTAGGCGTGTATCCGGAACAGCGGGAATACCCCCGTGCCGCTCTGAACCTCCCGTTGCGTCTTCGCGGTGCTGGCGGAGTGCCCGAGGAATTTCCGGTAACCCTTGTCACTCGCAACATAAGCTCCACCGGCGTTTATTTTCTGTGCCCCAGGCAACTTACAGTTGGAGCTTCGATCGAACTGGAAATCGTGCTGGTCAGCAAACCCTTGGGCCTCGGCAACGTCGTCATGGAAACGACGGCGCGCGTATGTAGAATAGAGGCCGCGGCCATGCCCTGCTGGTTTGGCATCGCCGCAACCTTCGATGATGTCCAGTTCGATCGCGACGACGGCGTCCCTTCCCGTTTTCTGAAACCATAGCTCTCCCACTCCGCCTCCCGCTCCCTTCGCGGCAACTCTCCAAGCTGCTCACCATCCGTTGTCAGACTCTACAGAAATCGACCTTCACTGACTTTCTGCTACTCTGGGGAACGATGCCCCCCAAACGAAAGCACACAATTGAAGCAGTTCTTTTCGACTGGGATGGCACGCTTGTCAATTCCTACCACGCCGACGCTTCCGCGTACCTGGCCATGTTCAAGGAGATGGGCATCGCGTGGGGGCTCGAGGAGCTTGAGAAAAACTATTCGCCGAACTGGTACCAGGTTTATCGCGCTGCGGGGTTGCCGAAGAGGCGCTGGCAAGACGCAGACCGCGCTTGGCGTATGCATTATGCGAAGCACCGGCCGAAGCTGATCACCGGTGCGCGCCGGGTCCTCGCGAGATTGGGCGGCGCTCATGCTCTCGGCCTCGTGACCAGCGGCGATTGCGACCGTGTCACTCGTCAACTGCGCGAGTTTCGTTTAACGAAGCTTTTCGCGGCGCGCGTCTGTAGCGGAGACACCCTGCGCAAGAAACCGCATCCGGAGCCGCTGCGCCTCGCTTTGCGAAAGTTGAAGCTGGATCCATCCGCGTGCGTTTATGTGGGTGATTCGGCGCAGGATGTGGAGATGGCTCAGCGCGCGGGCGTGCGCGCGATTGGAGTGCTCGGTCCCTTCCCCACGGAAAAGCGTTTGCGCGCGGCTAGGCCGGAGTTTCTGATCGGCTCAATCGAGGAATTGCCGGACGTTCTGAAGAGATTCCTTCGCTGACAGGGCACGTCTCTCGACGCCTGTGCTTACGGTTTCGGAGAAATCGAAGGCGTTGGCGACGCGGGCGCCTGCGGCGCGCTGGGAGCAAATTTAAAGTCCGTCCATTTAATGACCACGCGAACGGGAATCTCCAGCCCCTTCAGATTCAGTGTGCCATCCGAGCGGGAGTAGTTCGGAAACCAGTATTTTCCATCGACATCTTCGCGATAGGTTTCGAACAAACTAAACGGCAGATCCGCGATCGCGTGCACGTCGCCCTGATCGGTGATCCATCTGCCATACGTTTTCACGACCTCCAGATATTTCGCATCCACCCACACGATGCCATCGAAATAAGCCTTGACGCGTTCCACCATTCTTGGCTTGGCCTGAAAGATGTAACAATCGATTTCATCCACACGCTCCTTGCCCAGGTATTTCAGGTCGTATTTCGCAAGCTGGCCTGAGGTGAGCGGAAACGCGGGGATGCGCTGGAGGCCCTCGAGATCTTCCGACCTGAGAAAGAAATGCTGGAGGGTGGAGCTGGGCCTTTCGACTGCCTTCTCGAATAGCTTCCCATCCGCATCGCGGCCTGGTTGAGTCACCAGCACAAATTCTCCCGCAGGCTGTCCGTCCGCGCCGAATTCCTGGATTCGAATCGTTTTCCGGTACGTATAACGGCCGCGCGATAGGATGTACTCATCCTCTTTTGCAGAAAAGCGCTTGATGATATCGGCTTCGGGGAGCGACGGCGGCGCCTCCGGCTCGGATACATTTCCGATACGCGTGACGTGATGCTCTGGCGGCGGAGCGATTGGCCCCTGTGGAGCATCCTGCCCGCACAGTGGTGATCCCTCGACGGCCGTTATCATAAGTAAGACAAATGCTGGAAAAACAAAGGAGATGTGCCTGTAACGCTGCGATAGTCTGGCCTGGCTCATGAGGAATTGGATGCGCGCAATTCGCCTCTGGCAGCTTCGCGCGCGGCCCCGAAGCAAGAGTCTAGCGCACTCCGGCAACATAGCCCTAGCAGCTCGAAGTGTCTAGCGCCGCCAAGGAAGAATTCCCGGCTCTCTGCTACAATTTTGGCGATTCGTGAGCGACGCAAAACTAGCCAAGCGGTATTTCGTGTCGGGAATGGTCCAGGGCGTGGGCTTCCGTTTTTATACGCAGGACGCCGCGGAGAAACTGCGCATTAGTGGCTTCGTCAGAAATCTTCGTGACGGCCGAGTCGAAGTGTTTGCCATGGGTGGGGCGCAGCAGCACGCCGAATTTCGCGCCATGCTGGAACGCGGGCCGCGATTCTCCAGCATCAGTGAAGTTCGGGAAGAGGCCGCCACTCCGGATCCGCAATATGAGCGCGGATTCGTAATCAATCCTAGCGCTTGAACGAAACGAATTAGAGGAAATAGACAGAAGGGGAGACTTTCGAATGAACGATTTGAAGAAGCTGATCCGCGAAGTGCCGGACTACCCGAAGCCGGGCATTCTTTTTTATGACTTGACCACCCTGCTGAAGGACAAGCAGGGTTTTCACACGTTGATTGACCGGCTCTGCGAGCACTACAACGGTCACACTATCGACGTGGTCGCCGGGATCGAGGCGCGTGGCTTCATTTTTGCTCCGGCATTGGCGTACCGCCTTGGCGCCGGTTTTGTTCCCGTTCGAAAACCGAAGAAGCTCCCCGCGAAAACCGCCAGTGTCTCCTATACCCTGGAATATGGCACGGACGCGCTTGAAATCCACGAAGACGCCGTCAAGCCCGGCCAGCGCGTGATCATTTGCGACGACCTGCTCGCCACCGGTGGCACGGCCGCGGCAACCGCCAAGCTCATCCAGCAACTTGGCGGTACTGTCGAAGGCGCCGCCTTCGCCGTCGAGCTCACTTTCCTCAACGGCCGCAAGAAACTGAACGGTGTCGATGTCTTCTCGCTGATTCAGTACGACAAATAGGAAAAGTCAACCGGCGAGTTCCTGTCAGCGCGGGAAGATGCTTACTTCGCCTGTGTTCGCGAGTTCCGTTGCCGAATAGCTTCGAAGAGCACAACGCCGGCCGCAACCGAAACGTTGAGCGACTTTACCGGGCCGGTGGTTGGCAGCGAAACGACGAAATCGCACCGCTTGCGCGTCAGCTCATGCAGGCCCTGGCCTTCGCTGCCGAGCACAATCCCCACCGGCGAAGTGTAATCCACTTCCGTATAATTCTTGTCGCCCTGCTCATCCAGTCCCACCAGCCAATAGCCCGCCTCCTTCAACTCTTCCATCGTCCGCACCAGATTGGTCACTTTGGCGACCGGCAGATGCGCCAGCGCTCCCGCGGAAGCGCGCGCGACTGTATCGGTAAGCCCTGCCGCGCGCCGCTCGGGAATCACCACGCCGTGCGCGCCCGCAGCCAGTGCCGTTCGAATGATCGCGCCCAGATTGTGCGGATCTTCGACGCCATCCAGCAGGACGATCAGTCCCAACTGGCCGTGACCAGTATTGGCCTGCGCCAGAATGTCTCCCAATGTCGCCGCCGCGCGCGCCGCCGCCAACGCCACGACTCCCTGGTGATCTTTCGCATTAGCCAGCCGGTCAATCTGCCCCCGGTCCTCGAATCGCACGGGAACACCCTGCTTCCGCGCCAGTTGCACGATTTCTTCGACTCGCGTGTCCTGCCTCCCCTTCGCGATGGCGATGCGATCAATCGGGCGCCTTGCCTCCAGCGCCTCTTTAACGGCGTGTATGCCGGTCAACTTGTCCATGGAAGAGTCAGTTTACAGAGGAGTGTGCACAGTTGAAAGCCAAGCAATCATTTCCGTTGGGAACCGACGGCTGCCTTACACCATCATTGTAGGAGCGCAGCTCGCTTTGCCCTTCCTGATGGCAAAATTAATCCAGCGCCGAGCAAAACTCGAGAATTCTCGCGCGAGCCGATTTTACGGGAACAGCGAACGAAAGCGCGGCAGCCTCGTCGAGCAGCAGGATCACCCGATCGAGCTGGCCTTCCCCGGCGCGCCCGGCCAGCGCCAGCCGAATGGGGTGAAACAGCTCGCGTCCGCGCAATTCCATGCTTTCTTTCAATACCGTAACAATTTCCTTGAATCTTTCCGACGTCAGCGGCGCTCCTTCGAGTAACAGAAGCGCGACTTGCCGAAGCACGTCCCGCGCCGCATAGCGTGAAAGCACCACGTGGCTATCCACCCTGGAAATGATTTCGCGCGCGTCATACTGAAAAACGAGCCCTAGCAGTTCGCCCAGCGCAGCGCGATCCGCCGCGTGCCCTCCGAGCATCGAAGCGGCGCGTTCGCACCAGGCATATTGCTCCGGCGAAGGTTCCGCAGCCAACCAGCCGCGCTCGCGGAGAATCGATAGCACATCCGCACCAGTGAAGGGATTCGCAGCCGGAGCGTCAGAAGAATCGGTAGGTAGCATCAACAGGATTGTAGCGTAGGAGCACTCGCAGCGGCGGCCTGCGGCCTACAAGCAGCAGTTGTGCAATTCAACGCGACGTGCTGAGTGTAGCAACAACATGCGCCGCGATGGCTTCGCCGCGCCCGATCGCGTCAACGCCTTCATTGGTCTTGGCTTTCAGATGAATTTTTTCCGCGCCAACGCCCAACGCCTTTGCCAGCGCCTCGCGCATCTTCGGGAAGTGCGGTCCCAGCTTGG